>Ga0213833_1000966_pt1 | contig 22773 bp, 9 predicted proteins | sample SWATP21_FD_160575 | JGI IMG/M metagenome (GOLD analysis project Ga0213833, IMG submission 160575) | Coastal seawater microbial communities from Marineland, Florida, United States - SWA TP2 #1 | ecosystem: Environmental > Aquatic > Marine > Coastal | place: USA: Florida | collected 2016-08-14 | reverse complement strand
CTTCGTGTTGCCCGTGACTGGGTGCTGGGTCTCCATGCCAAGGTGGCCTCCTATGTCGACCCAGTGGAAAAGCTGTTGTTAGACGCCCAAGAGGTGCTGGACACCATCATCGACACCCTCGATGTTGCGTACGTGCTTGGGTGCTGGATGTGCTGTGCTGTGTGTGTATGACACGAGAAGGCGCGGCGCATGTCTCACATGTTGGGTGCGTGTGCGTGTGTTGCGGGACGGGTCGTGCGCATGGATGGATCCAGCGGCAACGCAAGGGACTTCTTGGAGGCAGCGGCCAACGCCGTGAACAACCTCCCGGCAGTCAAGTTTTTCCGTGACTCCATCCTGTCCGCTGTCACCCGTGTGACGACCCTGTTGGAGGACTCCGCCATGGCCGCCTTGCTGCGGTTTGCGCCCAAGATCAAGAACTTCCAGGACAAGATCCTCCCCGTGGTCGACAGTGTGATGGGGGTGCTGTCGGACGTGCAGGGCGTGGTCACCACCGCTGGCGACATGTTGGACCGCCTGCTGAAGCCCGCGGAGCGGCTTGGCCAAGTCGCCGACACCCTGGACACCGTGGACAGCGTGCTGGAGCAACTCATCAACAAGGAGGGGGACACGACTGGCGTCTCGGACTCGGCGTCCACTGTGGAAACGGCCATCACGGCCGTGACGACGGTGTTGGAGCCATACGCCAACGTGTCCACCCAGGCAGCTTTCGTGCTGGAGAAGGTCACCGCAGTGGTAGACTTGCTGGGGTTTGACACCATCGAAGCCCTCGCGGGCAACCCGGTGGAGGCCATGTCATCGGCTTCGAAGCAGTTTGTGCGCAAGGTGCGTTCGTTGTGCCTTGCTGTGCTTGTGTTGTGATGCGCTGTCATGCATTGTGGTGTGTGGGGTGGGTGGTGTTGCTACCCTGTGCTTTGATGTGGCATCCCTCCGTGATCCACGCCACCGGCAAGTCTCATGTACGACACTGTTTCTTCGTTTCGTGCCAGGCCATGACGCGCCTTTTAGAGGCCGCGAGCAAGTCGCTGGACGGTAGCTCAGCCGAGCTGCTGGAGCCCCTCATGGACAAAGCTCTGGCCGTCCTGACGGCGCTGCTCGAAGGCGACGGGCTCGCGGGGTGGGACTCGGAGGCCCTTGACCTGATCGCCGCTGCCGCCACTGCCGCCACGAGCGCCCTGAACGACCTGGACACGCCGTTGCAAGACGCGTTGTCTCGGCTGACGCCCGACGCGGCGCTGTCTGTGCTGGAAGGTTTCATTGGCGACGCCCTGAACGAACTGGACGGCTCCAACGGCATGTTGGCCCGCCTGGAGTCCAGCGCGTCGTCCGCCATCCAGGGCTCGCTCGACTCCGGCGCGCTGTTGGCGAGCGCCGCGGACACCGCGCAGTCCGCACTCACGGACGGCATCACCGCCCTTGTCTCCGGCCCCACGAGCGGTTTTGCGGGTGTCGCGACGCGCCTTGCGCGGCGCTTGCCCCGTGTCGCGGGCGGCGCCGCCGATGCTGCCGTGTCCACCCTGCGGGAGGTGCTCACGGCCGTCACGGAGGAGTCGTCGGCGCTGGAGCCCATCTTGCGCACGCTTCTGAGCGACGGTGACGACATTCTGCCGGCCCTGCTGGGGGAGGTGGCCACTCTGGTGGACGAAGCGGGCGTCGACCTTGTGGGCCCCAAGCTTGAAGCCCTGGTGGCGTTCTTGCGTCAGGCCCTGCGCCTGGACCAAGTGCGCCCGCTGTTGGACAACGCGTTGCAGAGTGCCACGGCTGTCCAAGCCGGCTTGCCGTTGGCTCAGTTTGTGGAGCTCGCCACCGCCAGTGTGACCGAGTTGGTGACCAGCGACGTGGGCACCATTCTTCAGCAGCAGTTTACCACCATCGACGTGGCCTTTACGTCGGTGCAGGTATGTCGATACCGCACGGTGCCGGGTTGTGTTCGTTTCGATCCCACGTTTTTGTCACCCCTAACTGTTGTTTTGTTGATTGTATTGTCGTGTGTGTTCACAAACTGCCTGGTTGCTGTTCTGGCGTGCGCTCGTGCGCGTGTGTGCGTTTGTGTGGATATGTGTGTTGTCACAGGGTGACTTTGCTGCCTTTGAAACGGCTGTCGTGGCCTTGTACAACAACATCTTGGACGATGACGAGACGCCCGAGGACGTGTTGGCTGCCGCCGAAGCCGCTGCCGAGGCGGCGGGGCAGCTGGCATTTGGTCTGTCCAACGCAGGTGCCGCCGTCACCGACCTACCACCCGAGGCGGTCGTGGCGCTGGAGGGCTATGCCCGCCAAGTGCTGTCCACGCTTGCCCCCTACAAGCAGCACGTCATGCCCCTCGACCCGTCGCTTCCGTCAGTGGAGCAGGTGGCAGCCGCCGTGGAGACCATCATCAGCCACACCGCGGTCGCACAGGCCGCCATCCGTGTCGTGTCCGCCATGGACACCCTGGCCCAGGACGTCGCCGCCGCCGGTTCAGACGCCGCCGCAGCAGCAGCAGCGGCAGCGAACGCCGCCGCCTCCATCATGAGCGCCACTGGCGCGGCGCGCGACGTGCTGTCTGCCAGCGTCCGCCGCACCGCCGTTTGTGTGCGCGGCAGCAGCGTCACTGCCCCGCCCTGTGCCGGTGCGGTGGGCGCTGTCGCCCACGCCGCCGGCGTGTTGGCGCAGTCGCTTCCCTCTGCCGCCGCCCTCGCTGGCGACGTTGCCGCGGCAGAGCACGCCGAGGCGCTCGCCGACTCCCTGCACTCCCTGGCTGCGCACGCCCGTTCCGCGCGGGCCGCGTTGGGTGATGCCGGCGGCAACACGGGGGGCCTGGTCAACCACACCGCGTGGCCGTTGGCCGCGGCGCACGCCGCCGCTGTCACCAGCTCCCTGTTGCAGACGGGTCCCACGGCCTTCACGGATGCGCTGTCCAGCGCCGCCGCGGCGGCTGTGACGGACGTGCAGGCGGCGTTGCGGCGGCTGGGTGCGGCCAACGTGCCGGCGCCGGTGGTGGAGGCGCTTGTGGAGGTGGAAAGCGTCGCCGTGTTGGTCGCCGGCGGCACCGCGCTGTTGGCGGACGCCACCGCTGCGGTGCAGTCCGCCGCCACGTCGCTGTCCACTGCCGTGGCCGCCGGTGACGTGTCTGGGTTCGCCACCGCCGTGGCCACCGCCGCCGCGCGCCTGCACACCGTGGTGGCGCCGTTCATGGACATGGGCGCCCGGCACGTGTCCCGCACAGCCGCCGCCCTGGATTCCGTCACCACGTCGGTGTCGGACGCCGTGGACACGCTGCTGACGGACGGCAGCATCGACCCCGACCACGCCACGGCGGTGTACCTTGTGTACCCCTCGGACTGGCTGCAGCTGGAGGAGATCCAGGCGGCGCTGGCGGAGGCGCGCACCGCCTGGGCGCAGGCGGCTGGTCAGGGCCACCCGGCATTGGTGCCACGCGCCAACGCCAGCCACGTGGTGTCCGCCACCCTGCGTCTGGCGCAGGCCCTGCGGGGCATCAACATGTCGCAGCACCCGCCGCACTGTGTGAACGACGTGACCCTCATCAACCAAACCGTGTTTGTGACGGACGAGGCGACGGGCGAGACGCGGCTGGGGTGGAAGATGATCGAAAACGTGACGACGACCTGCACCGCGTACGTCTCCGTCCCCACCTTCCTCGGCGTCTCCGTCCTCGCCGAGCTGGTGGACGCCGTGCTCCCCAGCACCCGCTTCGTCGCCCTGCAGCTGCAGGTCCTGCCCGGCGCCGCCGCGGTGTACGCCGCCGCGATCCGCTTGTACGACGCCGCGTCCATCGTGGCCGCCGTCGTGGACCTCCCCACGTCGCTGGAGGAGCTGCCGCCGTTTGTGCGGGCTGCGGCCACTGCCACCGCCACCGCGGTCGCGCGCATCCGTGCGTCGATCGCCAGTGGCACCGCCGCCGTGGGCCCCGGCGCCACGACGCTGATGGCGGACGCGGCAGCCGGGCTTGAGGCAGCCGTGGCGCCCCATGCCTCCACGGCCGTGGGCGCCACCGCTTCGCAAACGGCGTCCGCCATCGCGCTGTCGTGGAGCGCCGCCATGCAGCAGCTGCTGCTGGTGCTGCCCACCGTGACCACGTCATGGACGGACGACGACTACCGCGCCTTTACGCAGGCGGCGTCGGACCTGGCTGCCGCCGCCCGTGACGTCGAGGCCGACCTGGGTGCGGAAGACGCGGTGGTGGGTGCCGTGGCGCAGGTGTCGCAGGTGCTGCAGCTGTTTGGCGTCGACCAGGTGGTGGGCGGCAAGAGCTTCGTGGAGCTGCTGGAGAAGGTGGAGTTTGGCGCGAAGCAGCTGCTGACGTGGCTCGACATGTACGACGACGTGGCCGGTGATTTGGGCCTGCCGTCGTCGTCCCGCCGCCGCCGCCGCCGCCTCTCCATCGGCTCCAAGCTGAAGGCCAAGGGCGAGAAGGTGCTCAAGTGGGTGCAAACCAAGGTGTTGACCGACAAGTTTGCGTGCGTGCTGGCGCCCGTCGCCGTGATCGGCCTGACCATCGCCGACGACGTGCAGTACCGCCTGGGCAACAACACGGGGTCCCTGGACGCCGCCACCCAGGCGCTGCTGACCAGCGTGCAGGACGACCTGCGCGATCTGAGTGGCTCGTTGCGTGACGCGCCTGCCGCCACCCTCGCAGGTCTTGGCGAGCAGGTGCTGCTGCGCCTGAAGGGCAACGCCGAGAAGGTGAACGCCACACTGAACGACGCCGGGGGAGACCTGGAGAAGTTCATCCCGGCGGCCACCCTGACCACCTTCCGCCGCAAGCTCAACCGCATGCACACCGTGATCGTCAGTGCGCTGCACAGCGGCGTGCTGGTGCGTGTGCTATGGTTCGACCGCATGTACCAGCTGGTCGGCACCCTCGGCAACGGCATGAGCGGCGCCATCACCGCCGCCACTGCCCCCACCTCTGCCCTTCCGGCCGCCGCCACCGTGGTGCGCAGCGCTGCCCACGCCACCGCCGTGTCCCTGGCACAAGAGGTTGGCCGCCACGTCGCCCGCACCAAGACCGGCGCCAAGCTCAACGCGGAGCTGCCCGGCCTTGCCGCCGCGGCAGCGACCGTCGTCACGCGCGAGGTGGACGCCACGCTGACCCGCATCGCCGCGCAGCAGATGCAGCCCTCGCCGCCGGCGCCGGCCACCCTGACGGCCGTCCTGCGGCTGCAGTTTGGCCTGCAGTGGCTCGCCGCGACCGCGGGCGACCAGCAGCAGGTGCCCGACGACCAGTGGGACTGGGCGTGCAACTGGACTCTGCCGTGGACGACGTCCGCGGGCGGCCTGCCGGTGCCCGTGTCCCAACGCCTCCACGCCCTCGCGGAAGTCACGGCAGCCTGGCGCCAGGCCCGCCGCCTGGCTGCCGCCGCCACGCCGGGGTCCTCGGACGCGGGTGTGTTGCACAACCTCACCCGCGCCCCGGCTGCCCTCCGGCGGTTGGTGGACGTCGCGGAGCTGGTGCCGCTGGCGGCGGCGGACGCGGACATGCTGCAGCTCGTGAACGACCTCCTGTTCGCCGCCGACGTCACCGACGCGTTGGTGCCGCTGCTGGCGGTGCAGCTGCACCGTGCCGACGTCACCGACGTCCTCGCCGGTGCCGTGGACGGGCTGCAGGCCTCCGTGACGCAGCTCCAGGCCGCGCTCACCCAGCGTCGCATGCGGTCCTCCCTGTTTGACGTCGCCACGCGCACCCCGGCGGTGGCCACCTCGCTCGCGGCCATGGCCACGCCCCTGCCCACGCGGTTGGACGCGCTGTCCGCCGCCCTGACCGGCCTCACCGCGGCCCTGCAGTCGCCGCAGCTCATGCTCCCCGGCGGCGGCGCCGCGCTGATGTGGCTGGAGGAGCTGCCGCGGGACCAAGCCACGGGCTTGGGTGACGCCGCGCGTGCGCTGTTGACGGCCGACGCCGCCCTGACCGACGCCGACCGTGCCGTCCTGCCCGCCGCCACCACCACGCCGCTGCGCCGCGCCGCGGCCTCCCTGCGGCGCCAGGCCAGCGTGCGGGCGCTGGCGGTGCGTGTGACTCGCTTCCGGTGGTTCCTGCAGACCGCGGCGGGGGTGTCGGACCTGCAACGCGCGGCCCAAGGCGCGGTGACGGCCTCGCCGCCTCTGGCGCCGTCGGCGGTGCTGTCCACGCTCGGTCCGGCGCTGGCGGACACGTCCAGCGGCCTGCTGCGGCGCCAGGCGGCCTTTGCCGCCGCCAACACGACCGGCCTGCGGTACCTGGCCGCCGCGGCGACCACGCTGTCGCGTCACCTCACCCGCACCGCAGACGCTGCGGGCGGCCTCGCTGCCTTCCCCACCGACGACCGCCGCTGGGCGCGTGACGTGAACGGCTCCCTGGTGCGGCTTGTCGCGGGCCTGGCGTCGCTGCGTGAGGCGGTGGACGTGGACGCGGACGTGGACGTGGAGACGGCGGCGGAGGAGGTGGCCGCGGCGCTTGTCGCGCTGGCGGGGCACATGTCGCAGGCCCACGCCGACGACCGCATGGCGTTCGTGCTGCCGGAGCGTGTGGGCATCAACTCCACCACCTGGCAGTGGCGGTGCGTCGTGGACGGCCTCGCGTCGGCGCTGCCGGATCCCACCGCCCAACGCGCGCTGCAGCGCTTTGGAGACGTCTTGGACCGCGTGGCGCGGGTTGTGGGCGCCGGTGAGGCCATCGTGAGCGAGGTGGAGGCGGCGCAAGGCCAGCCCCTGTCTCGGTTTGTGGGCACCACCCTGCTCCGCATCCTGAACAACGTCACCGACGTCATGCTGCCCGTCACGGGCCGCTCCGCGTCAGACATCCTGGCGCGCTTGAACGCGTCGCTGCCCGTCGTCGTGGCGGCGGAGGCGGCGTTGGTGGAGGACGCGCGCCTTCCCGGGTACGGCGCCGCCATGGACCCCATGAAGGCCGCGCTTGCCGCCATGGCCAACGCACCCAACGTCTCCGCCGCCATCATGGGTGGCGCCTCCGTCGACGCGCTGGTGTCCGCGCTGGACGCGCTGTCGTCCGCCACGGTGACCATCCCCACGTCGTCCCACGCCCAAGCCGCGCAGCTGGTGCCCGCCGTGTCCTTCGACGACCTGCTGGACGACATGGACGACGCGCCGGTGGCCCTCATGCGCCACGGCAAGCTGTTGACCGAGGAGCGCCCGGGTGGCGGTGGCACCGCCACCGTGTCTCAGCGCCTGGCCGTCGTCCCCACCGCGTTGGTGTTGGACACCGTCGAGTTGACGCGCGCCGGCGCGGCGCTGGCTGGTGTGGAGCAGGCCGCCGCCGTCATCCAGGCCGCGTTGGCGGCGGGGGGTCCCGGCATTGTGTCCTCCGAGTTCACCACCAACTTCTCCGCCGCCCTGGACGCCGTCTCGCCGTCGTTGCTGCACCTCATGGCGCAGGACCACCTCGTGGCCGCCGCCGTGGAGGCGTTCCTCGACACAGAGGCGCCGCTGTTGCGGGCCGCCGCCGCCGAGTTCGAGGTCCTGGCGCCCCGCGTGGAGGGCGCGGCCGGTGTCGCGGTGGCAGCCGCCACCGTGGCCCTCATTTTGGACGGCCCGCTGCCCTTCGACGCCGCCGACGAGGCGGACATGGAGCGCCTGTTCGACGCCCTGGCGGACCTCGCCGCGGCCTGGACGCGCGTCGGGTCCGTCCTGCCGTCCCTCGTTGCCTGTGACGCCGCCGCGCCGGCCGCCACGCGCGTGGTGCGTGACGTCGTCACGATGCTGCCCGTGACGCCGACGACGCGGGTGCTGCGACGCGCTGCCACCGCGCTGCGCGCCGCCACTCGCACCATCGCGGCCGTCGCGGAGCTGCGCACCGCCGTCACCGCCGTTGCCGGCGCGCCGTCGTTTGTGTCCGCGGTGGAGCGGCTGACGGACGTGGTGGACGCGGCCCAGGCGCTGCTCGCGGCCTCGCCACCCGACGCCGAGGCGGCCGTGGCGGCGTTCACCGCCGCCGCGGACACGGTGCTGGCCGCGACGCCGGCGTCGCCGTCCGACACCGACGTTGCCGCCGCCGCGCGGGGCGTGCTGGATGTCCTGACCGCGACGCAGCACCGCCTGCTGCCGTTCTTTGGCAAGCCCCAGCTGCTGCGGCTGCGTGGCGCCGTGTCCACGCTGCAGAGCGACCTGCCGGCGCCGTCCGCGTTCGGCGCCTCCGCCGCCGGGTTGATCGCCATGAGCACCCTGGCGTCCACCACCTCGGACGTCGACTTTGCGGTGTCCTGGGAGGTCATGGCGCTGCAGCTCGGCGCGTTGGAGTGGGCGGTGGCCCGTGGCCAGGAGCTGGTGCGCGTGGGCGACGCCGTCTCCGTCGTGGCGCCGCCCCTTGCCACCGGCTTGTCCGGCGTCGCTGCCGCCACCGCCGCCGTCCTGACGAACCGCACCCTGCTCTGGCGGGACGGCTTGGCGTTGGCCGGCCGTCCCAACGTCACACGGGACTCCGCCGTCGCCCGCCGGTTCGTCGCCACGACGCCGTTTGGCGGCGCGGCGGCGGCGGACGTGGAGGCCGGCTTTGACGCGCTCCAAGCCGCCGCCGGGTTGACCATCGACGCCGTGGCCGCCGTGCCGTCCGCGACGCTGGCGGCCGTCGGCGCTGGCGGCCAGGCCGCGCTCACCGCCCTGGTGCAGGCCTGTCTGGACGTGCAGGCGCTGCGCGAACAGGCCCTTGCCTCCCCCCCGCCGGTGCTGGTGCCGCACGCCACGGTGTCCACCATCGTCGTGGCTGCGGCCACCGCCGTGCGCCTGGGCGCGGCGGCCGACGCGGTGGTGCCGGGCGTGGCGGACGAGCTGCTGGGCTTGGCCCGTGCCGTGCCGGTCTTTGGTGCCGCGTCCCGCGTGGCGCGGGTGTGGGAGGGCGTGTGGAATGTCGTGGACACCGCGCACGGCGTGGCGGCCGCGCTCTCCGTGCTGTCCACGTTGCCCGGCCAGCCGTTGGAGACGGTGGCCAACACGCTGGCCACCTCCGGCCGCCCGTTGTTGGTCGACGCCATCGCCAGCACGATGCGCCGGCTGCGGGATGGCGCCGCGGCGCGCGCGCGCACCTGCGCGACCACCGTCATCACCGACGCCGTGTCCACGCCCTCGGGGTCCCACGCCCTCGTGACCTCGCTGGTGGCGGCGCTGACGAACCTGCGGGATGCGCTGGATGCCGTGCCGTCCACCGCGACGCTGGAGACGTGGCGGCAGTCCAACGTGGATGCCGTGGAGCCGTTGGTGGTGGCTGCGCTGGCGGCCATCGACGCCGTCGGCACCGACGCCGGCGTGGCGGCCGACATGGACAACATCGAGTGCTTCAACGACCTGGGCCACGTGCTGCCGCAGCTGGACGTCCACCTGTTCAACCGCCGCGCGATGCTGCAGCTGTGGCGTGCCGTCCACAGCCTTGACGCTGCCACCGACACCGTGGCGCTGGGCGCTTCGCTGGGTGACATCCCGACGCCCCTCAGCCCCGTGGACCTGGTGGGTGACGTCGGCACACGCGTGGCCAACTGGTCCGCCGTGCGCCACACCCGTGCCGTGCGCGACGTCACCGCCGTGCGCACCGACATGCTGGGTGCGCCCGCCGATCGTGACGCCGCCATGGCGGCCATGGTGTCGTCGCTCGACGCACTCGACACGGAGCTGGCCGGCGCCACGGCCACCCTGCGTGCCGCTGGCGACCGCGGCGAGGACGTGGAGCACGTCATCCGCCTGCGCCACCACCTTGCCGCGGTGCGCACGCCGCTGCTCAACGCGACGTCACCGCTGTGGGTGGACCCGACGGGCTTCCACCGCGACGCTGTGCGCGTCAAGGCGCTGATGCGCAAGCTCCCCGACGACCTCGGCGCGCCCGTGGACGCTGCCGTGACGGAGATGGGGGAGCACCTGGCACTGCTGCCCGTGCCGACCTCCGTCATCGCCGCTCTGATGCAGGCGCTGGCGGACTCGGTGTGCTCGCTGCTGGCGGCGCAAGCCGTGGTCGACGACACCGCCGCGCTCGTGACGATGCCGGTGATGGACATGGTGAAGGTCGGCGTGCCGGCCGTGGCTGCGTCCGTGAAGGACGTGGTGGCGTGCATCAAGGACCTGCGCGTGTCCGTGGATGACTCTGGGCTCCCCGCCGCGGCGTCGGGCTTCAACTCCCTGAAGCACACCGCCCGGGCGCAGGCGTACCCAGACACCCGCCGCCGACGACGCCTGTTGGATGCCGACACACAAGCCGCCCTGCTTGCCATCGCCGACGCGGCCTCGGCGGCGTACTCTGCCGTGCAGCAGCTGGTCACCTCCAGCACTCCACCCACGCGCGCCGACATTGTTGCCGCGCGTGACGCGGTGCGCGCCTTGGACGCCCTCATCGCCACCGGCTCCATGCACGCCGGCGCCGAGGCGGTGTTGGACGAAGCCAAGGTCGTCACGGCGCGCCTGGGCGTCGAAGCGTCGCTCCGGTGGTTGGTGCTCGCCGCCTCGGACGTCGGTGCGGCGGTGGTGACCCGTCTGGCGCACGTGCTGGACGTCGCGGCCTCCCTGATCGACTCCATCCAGGTGCTGGCGAACACGCCGCTGCAGGACCTCATCCACGTCCTGCCGCCGCTTCTGCGCAAGCACCAGGAGGAGGTGGCGGCTGGCGCCGCGCCGCGGTTGGTAGCGGAGCTGCAGGGGCTGACGAACGCCGCGACGTTCACCACCGCCGCGCAGTCCGCGGTGCACCAACTGGACAGCCCCGACATGTCGCCGGAGTTTGCGGCACCGCAGCAGCTTGCCCTGCGCATGGTGCTGGCGGCGATGCAAAACGTCGATGTGGTGCCCGTCACCGAGGCGTCCCTCGCGACACCGCCCGCCGATGCCGTGGTGGCGGTGGCCGACCTGTACTCCGCCGCCGTGGCGTGGCAACGCACGCCCGCCCTGCCCGCCGGCGACGTGGCGGTGATGACGGACGCCGGGGTGTTGGACACCGTGGCCGGCGCCTTTGCGGCGCTGCAGCCGCGCCCTGGCGTCGACAAGGAGCTGCTGCTCCTGGCCCGGCTCACGACGGCCGCCCGCATCGCAGAGGACCTGGCGACCGTGCACGCGTTGGTGACGAGCGGCGCCGACCCGGCGACGGTGCGGCGTCTGGCCACCCGGGCGCTGGAGGCGTTGGCGGACCTGGTGCTGGAGGAGGTGGCAGAGGAGGCGGTGGCGGTGGTGGGCACCGTGAGCGACTTCCTTGCCAACTCCATGACGAACACGCTGCCGGATCTGAGCGGGTTGCTGGGGCGGCTGGACCAGGTGGTGGCCTTCACCCACAAGGTGCAGGGCTTCCGTGACAACGTGCTGCCGGCGGTGGACGCCGCCACGCAAAAGCTCACGGACGCGGGCGGCAGGGTGGCGGACTTCGTGGCCGACGCCGCGCAGAACAAGTTTGATGTGGCGTTGGACACCGTGCGCACGCGCGGTGCCGGCATCCTGCGCGTGATGGAGCGCGTGGACTGGTTCCTGGGCAAGGCGGAGAACCTGTGCGAGACCGCGGACAACATCACGGCCATCGCGGAGGGCCACGTGCGTGCGGCACGTGAAACGCTGGAGCGCCTTGTGAACGACACGGTGGAGGCGGTGAACGATATGGTGGACAAGGGGTTGGACAAGTATGACGAGCTCATCACCAAGGGCGTCGACTGGGTGACGGCCAAGACGGACATTCTGATTGACCGCATCGACGTGTTCGTGGCCAAGAAGTTTGGCCCCAAGATGACGGCACTGTTGGGCCGTGTGCGACAGGTGTGTTGCTGTTTGCTGCTGCGAGCTTGTGGTTGGGTGTTGGTGCTGCGTTGTATGTGTGTGTGTGCGCGCGCGGTGTGTCGGGTGCCATGTATTGGTGTGCCTCTTCTCTCACGCAGCCTCCTCGTGTGTATGCAATCGAACCGTGCTTTTGGGTCTTTTTATCATGCCGTGTCGACGTGGGTGCTCCCAGATCGATGACTTTATTACAAACGTTGAAACGGGCGTCGATGCCTTCACCTCCATCGCGGGAATCATCCGCGACTTTGCGCTCAAGGTGAAAGACCAACCGTGGGCGCAGAACATCGCCAATGTCGCGACGAAGGCACTTCAAGTGGCGGGTGTCGTGTCCGACATCATCGACAAGGTGCAAACCTACCTGGACGTGGCACAGAAGGTGTTGGACATTGACAACCTCAGTGCCTTCCTCCTTGAGCAAGTCTCGTCGCTGCTGGGTTTGGTGACAGACAAGGTGGACGACATCGTGGATGCCGTCGCTGCCAAGTTGCGCAGCGTGGTCGACTTTGCCGCCAACACCTTGTTCGGCATCATCCGCAAGCTGGAAGGCTTTGTGCAGGACGGATTGAACAAGGTCGTGACGTTCATCAAGTCCAAGTTGCAGCCGTTCACATCCGTTGTTGCCCGTGTGCGCTCCAAGATTGGTCAGTTCCTGGACATCATCAACAATGGCTTCGACTTCACCAAGCTGTCCGGGTGGATCAAGGACCAAATTGACGCGGTGGTATCCAAGGCGCCCATCCACGGTGTCGTGGTCGCTGCGTTGGACTTGTTTGATGTCACGGCTGGGAAGGCTTTGGTGGTACGTTGCTCTGAGGCGTTGCTGCTGTTTGGTTTGTTTCGTTGCCGTGTTCTCGGCCTGGTGGTACTCACCCGAGCGTTGCGGCGACCATGTTCCCACAGGCCGCGGAAGGTGCCCGTGACTTTGTCGGAGGCTACGAAACCATGCGCACCACCCTGGTGTCCACTCTGCAGGACCTGCCGCAGCTGGCACAGATGGTCAGCACACACGTGTGTGTCTCTGGCTCCATGTGCATCAAGACCGTATTGAAGGCCAAGCTGCAGCAAATTGTGGACATCGTCCGCCAAGTGCGCGGGGGTGCCAGCAAGGTCGTGGACTTCTTCAAGACGCTGGGCAAAGATGTTGGGCCCGCTGCTCGAGCTGTGCGTGACGAGGTGGTGAAGGTGATCGACATGATCAAGGTACGCTGGGACTCCGCTTCACGCGAGTGCATCCGCTGAAACAAGCAGCTGTTGCTGTCGTCGTCCGCGGAGTGCAACCCGCGCGCGTGCGTGTGTGTGTGTATGCGTATCTGACCCGTTTCATGTGGGTTGTCGTGTGTGTTGTGCGCTGTGCGCTGTGCGTGCCCCTGTTTGTTGTCCACGCACCCAGGCTGGCGCCCAGTTCGTTGCCAACATGTTCAAGCCGGGTGGTGCCTCGGGTGCCACACGTCGCCTTGCGGCGCCTCCCATGTCTGGCGCCGTGGCTCTGCGCCGACTTGCCAGTGGCGATGCCCCGGCTGGGTCTGTGGTGGCGATGCGCAAGGTCATTCGCACCACCGCGGACATCGCCCGCGAGGTCGAGGAGTTCATCCGCATCAACTGCGGCCGCCTCCGCGTGGTGCTCGACAAGGCCTCCGGCGTTGTGACCGTTGCGTCAAAGGCCGTGTCGGTCGTGGGCAACGTCATTCGCAACGCGGATGAGTTCTTGAACACCCTCCGCCCACTGCTGCCCGACATGACCAAGATCCGTGATGCGGTGACCCAGGTGCTCGACCTCACGACACATGTGGACACCGTGATCAAGTTCATCCAGCCGGTCGTCGATGCGGTGGACAGCTTTGTGCAAACGAACATCGTGCGCCACTTGCAGTCCGCCCGTGACTTCATTTCCATTATCACCGGGTACATCGACAAGTTCAACAACGTGGAGGTGCAGGTGTGGGCCGTGTACAACTTTGTCGCTGACAAGGTCAACATTCTGGTGCAAGCCATCGGTGGTGGAAAGGAAACCACAACCCTTGCGCCCGCCAGCTCCCTGCCCTACTGCTCGGAGAGCGTGTGTGTGCGAGCGAACACGCGCTCCGGTGTGGTCTACCGCAACGTCATCTTCCCAGCACGTTTCCTCCAGTTCTTCTTCGAGAAGACTGGTCGTCGTGTGTTGCCGGGCCTCTTTGAGGGATGGGTGTCGCACGGCATCTCACACATGGACGCGGCCACAACGCTCATCACTCTGGAAGGCGTCGCGGATAACGCCGACGCGCCCCCCATGATCGTGGTGATGACAACCGGCACCGGTGCTATTCGTCGCTTGATCCAGTTGTACGAAAGTGACGGAACCACGCCGTACGTGCCATGCGCTGTGTACCTGATGTTGGTGTTGTGTTGTTCCGTTTTTTTGTGGGTGTATGTGTGCGCGCCTCTGCCTTGTTCGTTCAGACTCGCGACCGCGTAACGTCCTTTCTTGTGTGTTCTTTGCTTTGGTTTTCTTTTCTGTGGTTTGGTTTGGTTTGGCTGGGGCATGCCGCCAGGTTGTCTGCCAATGTTGGAGACATTGAGGTGTCTCGCTCGTTGGTGTGGGTGACCGACGACTCTCTGGACGCCTCTGCTCCGCAGGGCCGCGCCGGTCGCATCATCGGCTTCAAGCTGTCCGAGGTGCGCTCGGCTGCGCTCAGCGCCGGCGCTACCGCTGCCCCCACCGCCCTCTCGGTGGCCACCGTGGACGGCACCGTCGCCAAGTTCGACGTCGACGTCAAGGCCTCGTCGCTGTTCTACGACGACGAGCAGTCCACCAGCGAGGTGCTGTGGGTCGGGGAGTTCCACCAACCAGACACGCAGGCGGCCACGAAGGTGTCCTCGCGCCCCAAGCTGTCGGGCAAGCCCGCCAAAACCAAGGGCAGCGCGCAATCGACGGGTGCCGTCAAGGCCCGCAACGTGGGATCGCCTCCCACCTCCGGATCGGGACCATCCAAGGGCTCCAGCGGTCGCACACGACAGCCGTTGACGCTGGCGTCGCCGGTGGACAAGCGCGCCTCGCCCTCACCCGTCGCGTCCCACCACAGCATCGCACTCACCGGCGAGTCCGGGTGGGTCGCCGGCTACAAGCTCAACCTCGCGAACGGGCTGCCGCAAGCCGCTGTGTCGTCCAGCACGTACAAGCCGCCGGGGTACACGTCCCACCCCGTGTTGCGTCCCGACCACATCGTCGAGGTTGGCTCCCACGTCCGCGGCGTGTGCTTCTTCCGTCGCCTGGGCATCAACTACATCGCGGTGACGCGATGCGCCTACGCCAAGGGCTTCCCGTGTGCGGTGGAGTTCCACTTCCTGCCGGATCCTGCCTCCGTGCGGACGGGCAGCTACACCTTCTCCGAGTCGTACACCCTGGATCCCGGACTTCCCCCGTCTCGCCCCGCCGCGAAGCCCAAGGGCCAACGCGGCTCGTCCAGCCGGCGCCAGCGCAGGTCCAAACCGAAGAGCGATGCGGCGCCCGGCCAGAAGCCAGAGGACAAGAACGTGGAGTTCAAGGGCACCGTGGCGCTCAAGATGCGCGTGCCCATGGGCGCAGACTCTCTGCACTACTACTCCGACGCCAAGAGCTCGTTCTTCTCCGTGACGTTCTCCAGTGGCTCCGTTGCCATGCAGGACCAGGTGGCCCGCGCGCTGGGAGACACCGAGGACAGCTTCTTCACCTTCTCCCCGCCCGCACTGCGCACCCAGAAACCCGCCGTGAACGAGAACGTCATGTTCGTCAAGCTGCTGGGCGCGGATATCGTGGCGCCACGCTGCGTCATCCCGGTGGGCGACAAGTGCAAGAAGGACAAGACGGCGCAGGGTGACTCCACCACGGAGGCCAGTGGGCAGAAGAAGCCGTCGCGCAAGCTCCTGTCCGAGCTCGCTGCCACGTTGGGCACCGTGTCAGCCACCCCTCGCGACCCCTTCCTGCTCGAGGACGACGCCGGTGTGCCCCGCCCAGACGAGTTGGCGGACAGCGAGCGCGCCGGACGCGCCCTGGCTCCGGTTCACGGCCGGCGTCTCGAGGAAGGGGACGAGGAGGAGGTGGATTCGTGTATCTACGCCACGGCGCCGCTGTACTCTGCCAGTGTGCAGTTCATCCGCTGGGAGACGGTCATCATCGTCATGGGTGTGCCCATCTTCTTCTTCTTTGAGGCCGGTGGCACCCTGGATGTGTCCTTCCGCGCGGGTCTCTGCTTGGCTGACAAGCTGGTACGTGCCGCCATCGTGCCCACCGCCGGGTTGTACGCGGAAGTGGGTGGCGGCGTCACGTTGGTGATCATCAAGGCTGGCATGAAGATCCGTGCCACGTTGATGGAGACGAGCCTGGTTCCGGAGGCGCGACTGGGTTTGCTCAAGGGCGGCGCCATCCGTGCGTGTTTGGCGCTCGATCTCATCATCAACCCGCTGGCCATCGACATCATCGGCTTCGTGGAGCTGTGGCTGTGCCCCTACTTCAAGAAGGTCTGCGCGTCGCTGGGCTTTGTGGAAATCTGCATCCCCATCCCGTTCTTCTTCAAGTTCTGTGACCCCTTCGAGGTCCCCATCTTCTCCTGGGCTGCCAAGCCCATCACCATCAACATCTTCACCATCTGCAACCGCCCTGCGGACATCACACCACCCGAGGGTGGGTTTGTGGAAGCCGCTCAGGTGGATGCCTCCAGTCTGACCCTGAACTGGGGCGGCTTCGAGGAGCCGGATGGCGAGGTCGAGTCGTACACGGTGTGTGTCGGCACCAGCCCCGGGTCTCAGTCCATTCTCGAGTGCCAAGACGAAGGCACCGGCACGTCTGCCACGTACAACGACCTGGTGTTCCCTGATGGTGGCAAGGTGTATGCCACGGTCATCGCCGTGAACGCGGAGGGCTTGGAGACGGGCAAGAGCGCGGTCATCCAGGCAGATGCGTCCGCGCCTGAGGTGGTGAACATCCAGGTGCGGCGCACGTTGGACGACAAGTGGGCCAGTGGTGACTGGACGTACCACAACGACCCGCAAATCATTGCCGCCCGCTTCCAAGTGCGCGAGAACGTCAAGACAAGCAACATCTCCATGGTCCAGTACTGCATTGGTACCACCCCCGGCGAGGATGACATCGCGGAGTGCAATGACATTGGGTGCGTGTTGTGCGGTGTGTTGTTCAGTGTAGCGCAGGCACAGTAGTTGGTGACGTGTGGCGGGTGTGTGGAATGGTTTCGTGTGTGAATGGCTCCAGCTACTCTGACAAGCTGCAGTCGAGGTTCAAGGGTTTCTACGAGGTTGCCGACAGTCAGTTGGACCTCGCACACAACAAGCTCTACTACGTGTCCCTCGACGCGATCAACAACCTCGGTATCCGTGATGTCTACAGCTCTATGGCTGTCTATGTTGGTGCGTCTCGTGCTCCATGGGTTTGGGTGTGTCGTGTCTGTTCGGACTGCGCGGCTGAGGTGTGTGCAAACACAATTCACATGTGTGTCCCGCCATCAGATTTGACGCCTCCGACGGAAGGTCAAATCGTGGAACACCAAGGCGACCCAAGCTTTGACCCTGAGTACGTGTTTCTTGGCATGCCTCTTGGAGCGTTGCCTGCCTTCCGGGGCTCTCATCGTCGCTCCACTCGTTGCTCGCACACAGGTACACCACTGACCCCTTCACGTTCAAGACGAAGTGGAGCGGCTTTGCCGACCCCGAGTCGCCGTTGCGTTCGTACACCTGGACGCTGGTGGAAGCCGACACTGGTGCAGCCGTGTTCCCTCCCATCAACGTTGGCCTGGCCACCAGCGGCCGCAAGGTTGGGTTGAACTTGGTGGACGGCGTGCGCTACCAGGTCGAGGTCGCTGTTCAGAACGAAGCGGGGTCGTGGCGCCAGTCCCGGTCTTCGGGCCTGGTCGTGGATCACAGTGTCCCGAATGTGCGCCAGGTGCTCGACTTGGCACCGCTTTCCCCGGAAGAGCTGGCAGCCTTTGAGCAACCCGACTTTGACCCCATGGAGGAGCCTATTCTCATGACACAGCGTGAGCGTCGTGAGTTGGATCTTGACTTTGTGACGGAGTTGGCAGCTGTCCGTGCGCAGTGGGCTGCCTGGGATGTCCATACTGGAATTGTGGCGCTCGAGGTGGCCATTGGAAACTGGATCGGCGGTTCCAACGTCATGCCGTGCGTTTGCGTGTTTGGTTGAGTTGTGTGTGGGGTGGGGCGGGAAGAAAAAATACAGGCGCACTGCGTGCTCTTGTGTTGCCTGTGGTGTCGATTTGGTGTTGACCTTGGTGCCTGGTGGTGTGCAGGTTCACTCCCATGCCTGCCAACCAGACGTCCGTTCAGTTCGTGCCGACCGGAGGTATTCAGCCCCACCGCCGCTACTACATTGCTGTCAAGGCTACCAACGTGCGTCTTGTCGTGCTGGAGCATCTGTGATGGTGTGGTGCGGTGAATCACCGTGGTGTGTGCGTTTTCCGTGTGCTGCACTTATGCAGGCGGCGGGTTTGGAGCACTGGTCTTCGTCGGACGGTGTCTTGGTTGACCCGACCCCACCATTCGTTGTTGGAGAGTGGTTCATCGACGGCACAGACGTCTACCTCAACCGTGATTTCTTCTCGGACGGTGTGATCGAGGCCCAGTGGTTGTACGGCTTCTACGATCCAGAGTCATTCATTTCCCACTACGTCATCGAGGTCGAGCTGGTGACGGATACCTCGGAGCAAACCGTGTATGGGCCTGTATACTGGGGCGACCAAGCCTACGCCCAGATCAAGGGGCTGGAGCTCACGCACAAGAGCATTTACCGCGTGTCCATCACCGCCTTCAACTATGCTGGCGGCAGCGGCAAGTACCACACGCCCGGTTCCATGTTTGATGCGACGCCACCCGAGACCGAAGATGCCGTGGTCATTGACGGCTCGCAGCTCCAGGGCGAGTTTGTGTTCCGGGGCGAGGACATGGAGTGGATGAACGGTCGGGTGTCGCTGTTTGGCACCTGGTCGGGCTTCACAGACCCCGAGTCTGGCATTTGGTACTACCACATCAACGCGTTGGACGTGGATGGCGTGCCCATGACCGAGTGGTTCGTTGTGTCCGGCGGTCAAACCGAGGGATTCGTGCGCACACCCGGCCTGCAGCATGGCGAGACGTACTACTTTGCCGTGCGCGCCCTGAACTTTGCGGGCAACACGGCCACTCTGCTTTCCAACGGCGTGCGGATCGATCGTACACCCCCTGTGGCCACCACACAGGCTCACTACGTGGTGAACGGCTCCGTGTCCAGCTTCATGACGTCACCCAGTGCTTCAGTGTCTGTTGCATGGGGTGTGGAAGACCCTGAGTCTGGCGTACGTGTCATTTGCCTCCATGCACACTCCGCACTCGCAGTGGCGTGTTGGCCCTTTTTCGTCCAGCCACTTACCCCACAGCATTGCCCCTGTACCCCATGCCATGCTGTCTTCTCACCTGCTTGTTCATGTGCTGGTGTTTCTCACAGCTGCGGAACTGCCGTTTGTCGGTCGGAACTGTGCCCGGTGCCACTGACGCGAGTGCTGGCTGGATTGAGTTCAACTCGACAGCCTCCGCCGACGTCAGCGAAGTGTTGTACCGTGAGGGATTCAAGTACTACACCACAATTGAGTGCTTCAACTGGGCCGGTGATGTTATCACACTCGCGACCGAGGTACGTTTTGGTGTGTGGTCTTTTGTTTTCCTTCTTCGCGCTTTCTAGAGTTGTTCTGTGTGCCGGCTGTAGTCCCCTGTTCCCCGTCTCACCGCTGTATTGTTGGCGTTGTGTGTCTCCAGCCACTCACGGTGGACTTTTCGTCACCGGTGGCCGGTGTGGTCGAGGATGGCAGCGAGGCCATGGACATCAACTACCAGGCCAACTCCGCCCTGTTCATCGCGCGGTGGCGCTGGTTCATGGACCAGGCCTCAGCCATTCGACGGTACTGGGTTGCCATCGGCTCCGATCCTCACCCCATGGATGCCTCCGTGGTGCCGTTCACGGACGCGGGTCTGGCCACGTCCTATTTCTGGACACGTCTGAACCTGAAGTCTGGGTCTCGCTACTACGCTGTCGTCCGTGCTGAGGATGAAGCTGGTCACATGGTCACGGTTGCCAGTGACGGTGTTGTGGTAGGTGTTTCGCTGTGGTGTGTGTCAGCGTTTGTTTCCACCATGTTGTTGCACGACAGCCGCGTTGCTTGGAAAACGAAAGAAGCTCACACACACACACGCACGCACACGCACCTCGCCTTGCTTTGCGGTGTCTCAGGTGGACATGACACCGCCGCCGCGGACTCTTGTTCGACATGGAAGCGTCGGGACACCGTCTGAGTTCCAGGCATCAGTGGTGCGTGTGCCCATGTACTGGGACCTCATTGACGATCCAGAGTCAGGCGTCCGCACCTTCGCGGTTGCGCTGTCGCGCACCAACTCGACCACCACCTTGGTGACGCCGTTCTTGGATGCTGGACTCATGCGTCAAGGGCTCATCGACTTGCGTGTTGCCGATGGTTCCATCTCTGCGTTGGGACATGCGGAGACCTACTATGCGGTGCTTCGCACCACCAACTTCGCAGGCCTGCAGTCGTTCAGGTGTGTATCGTCTTGTCGTGGTGTGTGCCCTGCGGTTGGCGCGTGGTGTCTGCGTGTGTGTGTCTCGCACTCGTCGTATCCTTTGTCACGTGGTCCTCTGTAACGTCTACAGCTTCTCGACTGGTGTGGTCGTCGATGCCACACCGCCGGCGTGCGCCGTGTTGGACGGACTCACGGATGGTGTGGATGAAGACACCATCACCCGTGACATGCTGGCCCTGCAGTGGAAGTGCGAAGACCCCGAAAGTGGCGTCGACGCGATCATGTACGGCATCGGCACCATTCGTGGCCATGATGATGTGCTGCCGTTGCAGAGCCACCCCAGCGCGGCCGCCAGCTTCTTGGCGTCCAATGTCGCTGTGGTTCCTGGCCAGCGCTACTTCTTGGTCGTTGTGGCGACCAACGGTGCCGGCGTGAGCATCTCCACCGCTTCAGACGGCGCTATTTTGGACATCACGCCTCCGACAGCTGTGAACGTGGTGCACACTGGAGGCGCGTTCTTGCCAGCTGTTACCCCGGTCACAACGTACGCGCGCTGCCCCTTCATTGTGGTTGTTTCTGTTGTGCTTGTGCGCACCCACGCTATGTTCCGTGCGTCACGCATTCCCTGTGTCGCTGTTGCGTCTGCCTTCCCTGCCTGTGGTGGTTTGTTTTGTTTTTGTTGTTGTTGTTGTTGTCTGCGATCGTGTTCAGGTTCTCGGCGTCGTGGCAGTTCCAAGACCTTGAAACAGGCGTGCACAACCACCTGGTGCGCCTTGTCTCTGGAGACCTCGCCGCTGGCAACCTCATTGCCGCCTCGTCTACCTTCACGGTGGGCACCGATCACAGCGGCACCTTCGCCACAACCTCTGCGCTGTCTGTGGGCGTCACGTACTACGTCGAGGTTACTGGCGTCAACGGCGCTGGCCTGACCACGATCGCCTACTCGTCGCCCTTCGTGTTGGACTCCTTGCCGCCGGTGTGCTCGTGGGTTATCGATGGCTCTGGCAGCTCCGCCAGCGACGACATTGACGTGCACACCACGTCCGACTTCCTGCGCACGTGCTGGTCGTGCACCGACGGCGTGTCGGGCAGCGGCGTGTCGTCCGTGTCTGTTACCCTGGTCGAGACTGGCGAAGCCGACACCTCGCTGTGGAGCGAGTCGGTGCCCGTCAACGTCCTTGCCGGCGACATCCAGTGCTCCTCCGCCCTTGGCATGGACCTGGCCACCGGCACCACGCTTCGGTTTGACTTGGTTGTGGCCGACGCCGCGGGGTTGACCACCTCCGTGTCCACCGACGGCGTGCTGGTGGACCGCACGCCGGCTGTGCCCACAGAGGTGTTCCACGGAACGCCCCCGACGGCCGTCACCGCGCTCAGCAGCAACGCCGACTTTGTCGCGTTCTTCGACGAGTGGACCGAGGACGTCACCACCATCGAGGGCTACGAGTTTGCCATCGGCGTCTCCGCAGGCGGCGAGGAAATCGTTGCGCGCACCGCCGCACCCAGCGCGGTGGGTGGCACCATCACCATCACCGCCAGTGTGCCTGCCGGCAGCCGACCGCAGGACGGCGCGTCCGTCATCGTGTCTGTGTGGCGGGTGGGTGCGCAGCCGTTCGCCGGCGAGAACGCCTTCTCGGCCTCGCGCCCCGTGCCCATCGATCTGTCCGCGCCCACGTTTGACCCCACGCGCGCGGGGTCCATCCAGTGGACCTTTGCTGCCGGCACCAGCCAGGCGGGCGGAGTGGTCCCTGGTGTCACCGTGGCTGTGCCACTGCGTGGTGTCCTTGAGCTGCAGTCCCGTGTCACCTCGGTCGTGGTGTCCCTGGAGTCCGCCGCATCGGCCGGTGCCGCCTTTGGTGCCGCCGGCAACGTGGCGTTGGGCGGTGTGACGGTGACGGGGCACCCGACGGACGCACTCCTCACCGGCGTCACGCTTACAGACGGCACCTACCTGGTGGCCCAGCTCGTGGCCACCAACGCCGTCGGTTTGACGTCGACACACCTGGTGCGTGGCGGTCCCGTGTCCGTCGGTGCCATTCTGCCGAACACCGTGCGCGACGCCGCCACGGGTCAGGACGACCTGGATTGGGTGGCGGGCGCGTCGACGTTCACCGTGAGTTGGGACGCGTTCGAGAGCTCCACCGCTGTCACGTACGAAGTGGCGTTGGGCTCCACGCCTGGTGCGACGGACATCGCCGCGTTTGCGTCCGCTGGCTCCGGGTTGTCCTTCATCGTGCCGGGGTTGAGCCTGGTGGACGGCCAGCAAGTGTTTGCGGTGGTCAAGGGCACGAATGGCGCCTCTGACACGGCGCTCTCGGTGTCCGATGGTGCGGTGGTGGACACCGCCGCGTTGTCCATCGCGACGCTGGCGGTGGCAGAAGCCATGGGTGCGACCGTGCATCAGTCCTTCGTGGCCTCGCCGGCGGTGTTTGCAAGCTGGAGCACCAACAGTGCGTGGTGTGGTGGGGTGTGGTGTGGTGTGGTGTGGGGTGGTGT
>Ga0213833_1000965_pt1 | contig 22785 bp, 33 predicted proteins | sample SWATP21_FD_160575 | JGI IMG/M metagenome (GOLD analysis project Ga0213833, IMG submission 160575) | Coastal seawater microbial communities from Marineland, Florida, United States - SWA TP2 #1 | ecosystem: Environmental > Aquatic > Marine > Coastal | place: USA: Florida | collected 2016-08-14 | reverse complement strand
AACGTGCAGTTCTGCAGCTCCAGTGAACACACTTCCGAGTTACCTCTAAGTACTTCCTGTGCAGAGCACACTGCCCGCCCAAGTGCTGGACTTTGGGTCGGAGGTACGAAGTCTTAATTCTAACAATGGTTCTGAAATCTATGAATTCGCACCCCCGCATGTGCGGGCAAAGGGGACACGTGCAGTGTGAGTCACTGTGTGGTGCTGCAAGGTTGATGGATGTGACGTAGCCCGGGTAGCAATGTCTGCCCGAAAAGGGGTTGCATCCACTCGATTCTTTTCCGATCAGGACCACTTCGCTGTTGGTAGTCAGCAGTCCACTCCTGACAGTTTCGCTCAGGGAGTCTGGGGTCGTGCACAACACAGCACTTGTGGTGATGCACAAGGCAAACGAAGTGTGTGAGGACTGCTGCTGCTAAGTGTTTGGGTGACCCAAATTGGGTCCTCTGAGTGGTTTGCGCCGTGTAAAATTTGCGGTGCAGTGCGGGGCGCAGCGCCCGGCGCACCACATGGTCCTGAAAGAATTGCGAAGGGGCTGTTGTTACAAAAGTAACTCCCACGTTGGAGAAACACAACCGACCACGCTGCACAAGACAACCCATCCGGGGGTGCCACAGCGTTCCAACACCGCAACAGCACCACCAACGCTTGACACGAATCAAAAACACACAACGACGTTGCTGCCAAATGCAGCGGGAAACTGACAAAACGCGTGTTCACGCACGCAGGCGTGCACACGCAGGTCTACACGACACACCACCATCACCACCACACACGCCACTCAGAAGTGCCTGCGAGGCAGTACCACGCTTAGCACTCGGTGGCGATGGCAACAGAGGAGCGACCACGACCCACGGGGCTGCAGCCACTCGTGGACACGGATGGGCGGTGGGCAGGCGGGGCGCGGCTCAGGGAGGCAGCACGGCCACGGCGACCCACACGAGCAGGGGCAGCACCTTCGAGCGGCGCTCGCACTGCACGGAACGAAGAGTGCAAACGCGTGGAGGTGGCGGTGGGGGCAGAGCCCTCGGTGTTGCCGCGGAGCGTGTACGTGCGTGCAAGGGTGCGGCCGGTGGGGGCGCAGCCGCCGTGGGACAGAGACGAGGCAGCTCGGATGGCGCCCACCTTCGAGATGACGGGCGCCACTCGCGTCGCCTGGGCCGGCGTCACGGTGACCACAGCCACGTCGGCGCTGCAGGCACCTTCCTTCGGCGCAGCCGCGGTTGTGCGAGCACGGCCAGCGCCCATGGTGGCGGACGTGGTCGTGACAACAGGCGGGACGGCGCCAGTGGAGGGCGCAGACGAGGGCGCGGTGGACACGGAGCGCACGGGCGTTGCGGATACCACCGCGTGTCGCGGGGTGGTGCCCCAGGCAGCGAACGACGCCGAGGTCACGGGCAGGGCGCGGTAGCTGCGTGCGGCGCGGCGGAAGGTGCCGGGAGCGGCGTGGAAGGCGACGGGCGTGGAGGAGGCACGCGCACGATGGGGAACCGCTGCCTCACCGCCGGACACCTGCATGCACGCAGGGCGCTCCGTGGACATGTGACGTGCGACGACGGGGCGTGCTGAGGATGCAGGGGGAAGCATGGAGCGCTGCAACAGCGCCGCCACAAGCGCCTTGCGATCGGTGAAGCGATGCAAGGAGCTGCAGGGCACGCTCATGTGGATGACGGGCAGACGGCAAGGCCGATGCCCCGACGCTGTGGCGTCATAGAAAGGCGCGGTACACCCAAACAGGGCCTTCGCGCGAAGTTGGCGCTGTCGAAGCCACTCTGTCACGCGGGGCGCGACGACACACTCCTTGCGCTTGCGCAGGAATGGGTGGTTCTCGAGCCGCGCTTCGGGCGGGATCTGAGAAGGCAGGTACGTGAGCGCCTGTGGCTTGAGCCCCTTGGCGAGGGCCTGCTTGGCTTCACGCAGCGAGCGCTGCGCGGCGCGCTTGCCCGCGGCGCGCTCGACCGCAACGATGCTGCTGTTCAGCGAGGTGGCGCAAGAGCCGTCGCCGAAGTTGCGGACGGCGTGCACCACCGCACCGGTTTTGGTACGCACACCATCAATGGTGCGGCGCACGATGCCGACAGCAAACGGCGGGACCTTGAACAAGGGCATGGTGCACGCGAGCGGCGCACTTGACACCAGTAACACGACAAACCCTCAGACGATTGGTGGTGGGCAGAACCACAGGCCTAGCGGCGAATCATTGCAATGCACAGAGATGTGCAAAAACAGAGCTTTGTAATGCGCCAATGGCGCAGCGGGGGTGACGGGGGGGAAACGGTGTGGAGGGGGAGGGGGGTTGGATGACCTGTGCACAGACGACAAAGAACAAAAAGCCGAGCTCGCCAAGAAACTTGCAACGCACGCAAAACCTTTCACTGAGTTGACCTGTGAGTGTTTACATGGCGTGACAAACTGGCCTGTTGCTCCCTTCGCTCGTGCCGAATCCGTCGCGGCGCGGATCTTCGATAAATCGCTGGTGTCTGATCACTGGTGGGCGGAGGAGCCGTGTTCCCGATGGCGTTGTGGTGCTTGAGCCCACGCGTGTCGCGTCTCCGGCGTGCTCTTCGCGTGTTGCTGGCATGCTTGCTTGCCACTGCTGTGCCACTCCTGGGTGTGGTGGTCGCGAACCCGCCGGCACCGCTCACGGGAGCGGAGAAGGAGGCAGATTCCCGCATCCGTGGGTACTGGGGTCCACGAACAGCGAACACGAACTGGTGTGAAGCAGACTATGCTGTGTCCCACTACGTGGCAGAGTTTTGGAACTCTTTCAGCTCCCTCGTGATCGTGGCGCACGGGGTGTACGGCATTTTGCGCCACCCGTTCATGGAGTTGAGGTTTTACACGTCCTACTTGTTTTTTGGGGTCGTTGGCATCGGCAGCTTTCTTTTCCACGCCACCCTGTGGCGTTCCATGCAACTGGCGGATGAGCTACCCATGATGTGGGCGAATGGAGTTTTTCTCTTCAACGTTGTGGCGATGCAGTCCAAGCCTGGTGTCAGCACACGACGGAAAGAGGTGTTGTTCGCCCTGCTTGTTGTCGTCCAAACCATCTTGGTGGTACTGTTTGACGATGAAGATCAAAACATGTTCCTGCTCTGTTATGGATCTGGTGTCGTCTTCCTGACGATTCAGTCGTCGCGCTTAGATGCCCAGTTCAAGGTAGACACCCCTTTGCTCGAGATCTCTTTGCTTTCCTGTACGTTCCATTGCTGTGTGCTACGCTTCAAGTGTACTGCGCTGCGAGCAACACTCTGACAAGCCGTTTCCCATGTGATGTTCTAGATGCTTCCGCACTCGTGTTGTGGCTCATAGACCGCACCTTCTGCTCGAGCGTGCAGCAATTCCACTTCCATTCGCTGTGGCACCTCGGTGCCAGCGTTGGGACCTTTCTGAGCGTCGTTCATTGGCTATACGTTCGCCAAACGTTCCTTGGCGAACGCCCACAACGCAAGGGCATCCTTCCGCTGTCGTACATCCGGCGTGGTGAGAAGGCGACGTAGACAGCAGTCGTACATGTAGCACTCCTTGCAAGTTGTAACACCTGCCCTTTTGACATCCAACCACACTGTGCCTCGTATTTGCGAAATGCTCAGCCTAACACTGGGTTCCGTGTGTAGTATTCTATGTACGGCCATGCCTGTGGCTTGACGCACGCGGCCCTGTGTGGACGCCGCGCGGCAGTTTGCACAAGTTTGACGAGTCAGAGTCAGTGAGTTTTGACGGATGCAAAAATAGCACTTTCGTTTCACCGTGCACCGCCAACAGCGTGTAACTGCTGCCCGTAACCCACGGCGCAACGCGCGGCTGCAGGCGGCTGTGCCCACTGCACTGTGGCGTCTGTGTGAGAATGCAGTCTCTGCGTGCTGGCCGGAGGCCCAGGAGGATGAACTTTGTGATTGTCACGGCGACTGTGGCGCTGCTGCTGGCTGCCCGTGCGTGCTGTTTGGATCCACACGTCCCTGCGGCTGTGTCGTGTGTGTGTGCCGGTGACGTGCAGGACGCCAACCGCTTGTGTCGTGTCATGACCAACAGGTTTGGCAACGGCGCTTCCCGGGTGGCCTGAGTTCCATGAGAGCACATACAACGCGGATGGGACAGATGTGTGGGATTACTTCCAGTCAATCCGTGGAGGCTCCCCGCGTCGTGCATTCCCAGAGTTTGTTGGTGAGCATACGGGCATGTGTTCTTTGTGTGATTGTGAGTGGAGTTGAAGTGTGCACTCATGGTGGAGATGTTCTTCTTGTGTGTGTTGAGAGCAGACTTCACTGGGGATGGTCTCATGGACTTGGTGGTGACACGATTTTCTTTCAACTACGTCGACATGACCAAGTACGATGATGGCACCACGTTCTACGAGAACGTTGGAACAAGCTCACGGCCTGCGTGGCGTAATGCCACTGACAAGTTTGAGTGGTGCGACACGATGAGTGGCAATGTGGCATTGCGATTGTCTGACGTTCCATTCTCCATGTTTGTTTCACAGGTTTGGCACCTTCCCAACGCAGCCATACTATGTGTCTTTTGGGGACCTGAACAACGACTTTCTTCCCGATGCATTCCACTGCACGTGGGTGTGGAACGATGGGGAGCATTTCTCCACGCCCAAGCTGACGTTCCTTGAAAACCGAGCTCCCATCGGGTTGCAGATGAATCGGAGCGATGTGTCACCGCTCGAGGCCACCATGTCTGCCTTCATCGCGGCATTGCCTCAACCCGGCTACGTGCATGTGGCCGACTTTGATGGCGACTTTCTTCAGGACATTGTTGTGGCGGTGTACCAGGAGCCTGCCAACGTGGCCACCACACCCATTTGGTTCTTCAAGAACCGGGGGACCGCCACCAGCCCCGTGTTCAATGCCACCGCCCCTGACCTGACACTTACTGTGGACTACCCCGTGTACAACCTCCACTTGGTGGATTTGAACCAGGACTGGCTGTTGGATGTTGTCCTGGGCGGCGCTTCTACCATGCATACACTGGCACAGGCCCAGCCCACGTACCCTGTTGCGACCGGGGGTGATTCGACGCTAAACGTCTCCGATGCAACCTTCTACACGTTGCCTCCGACATCGAATCCGTTTTCAGGCCGCACCTTAGGCTTTGCAGCCATTGCGCCCGCATTCTATGACGTGGACAACGATGGTGATTCGGACATGGTCGTGTGCAGTGAGATTTTCAACACCATTCCGCTTCGTTTCTATCGCAACCTTGGGATGTATGGGCGGCCGACGTTTCTCAAGGAGACATCGCTGCCATGTGGGACCCTTTGCAGTACCACGTTTGACTCTCCCCAGTTGGCATCTGCTGACATGAATGGGGATGGGCACACGGATGTTGTGGTGCTGGATGGTCAGGGGCAGTACCTCACGTTTCTTCACGATGGCACGAGCAAGCCGAACTTTACGCGGGACGAGTCCATCAACTTCCTCACTCATCTGACTGTGGACCGCAATCTTCGTTATGTTGTCGTGGACATGACGAATGATGGTATGGAGCGAGCAGAGAGCAAGGTGTTGCGTGTGTGTCGTCATGTCGTGGGCACTGTAACCTATGGTGCGTCACTGTTCCAGGTAAGGCCGACATCATTGGGGTCACGTTCGGCGCAGGCAGTGCGATTATGTTACACCAAGACGTTGGCACGACCACACCGTGGTATGTGGTCACACTCACGGTCCCCATCCCTGCCTTTGCCCAAGATGCAACCATCTACATGCTGGACGTGAACGGGTAATGATCGCCTTTGGTGTTGCGCTGCCCCTTGCCCATGTGTGTACTACATGTTGACACAGCACGGTTGGTGTGCATGTCTTTGAACGCACAGAGATGGGTTACTCGACATTGTGATGGGAACCGGTGTGACGGCGTTGAATACTGGGACAGCGAGTGCCCCAAACTTTTCTGGATTCTCCTCCTCTGACACCCCGGCGGGGTTGAACACTTTGCTGACAAGTGGCCCACAAGCCACCACCACATTCTTGGGGGGCACCTTCGTCGACATCGACAATGACAACGACTTGGACTTTGTTCACGCCATTTACACCTCGCCCTCCACCCCTGGCTTTAAGACGTATGAAAACAAGGGGTCGTGGACCTTCGTCGACATGGCTTCCTCCAATCCACTGGCCGGCAAGTTCTACTCCGACTGGGAAACTGGGTCGGTGGCTTTTCGTGAGCGGTCTGCTGGAGTGTTCGACGTTGCCTTGTCTGATGAAGGGACGGATCAGCTCATCACTGGCACCTGGACCGTCGCCACACAGACGCTCACCTGGGGTATCGGGTTCACGAGGGGTGGATCAGAGTTGTCGTATGTGGGGTGTTTGGATCACGTCATGTCACGGGCGGTCCACATGGCCGACATCGGCAACGATGGCAAGGTCGATGTCATCCTCATGTGCCCACGAAAGGACGCGTCCAGTTCGGGTCGGTCCCGTGTGATCCAGCTGTTTGAAAACGGCCCGGGCACGGTCCTGATGGCGGCTGACGACCTGCAGACGTTCTGGGGTGGCGTGCTCGGTGTGAACCCACGTACATCGTTTGCGTTAGCCGATGTCGATGCTGGTGCGTGGGTGGGTGGCGATGTGCCGGTGGTGGTGGCGGTTGGTTTGGTCGCTCGGCTCATTGTGTGGCTTGTTGATTGATTTTGCATGTGTCCTGGCTGGCCTTGCGGGTGAGCAGATGGAGACGTAGACATGCTCGGTGGTGATGAACGCCACGTGTACCTCATATCCAACACCAAAGTGGATAACACACCGGCGGAGGTTCCCCGCAAGTATCGCTTTCAAGACATGAGCAACGCAGGAGATGTCACGGTCAACTCAGCGTTTGCCTTCGGCGATATCAACGGCGATGGGCTTCTCGACGTTGTCGCTGGGTCAACCATCGCCAGCACCTTCCGTGTGCCTTCGCTGTACCTAAATAAAGGGACGCCAACCACGCCCCTCTGGAAGTTGCCCGTGTCGTCGGAGCTGCAAATCGTGGCCCCTGCGCCCACTACTGTGGAGCTTCGACCGTTGGTGGTTGACATCGACCACGATGATATTGCGGACATTCTCGCAGTGGATGAGTATGGTTGGCAGCAGGCGTGGCAGCTCGCTGAAACTGTTGCGGGTTTGAAGTACGTCACGAACTCCGTCATGGTGGGACGTTTCTCCTCACTGCCAAAGGATCTTGACATGTCGATGGTTGCTATTGATCTGGATGGTGCGTGCAACGGACTCCGCAAGACGGTGTCAACTGTCATGGCGTCCTCACACGTCGTGTTGGTTGACGGGGTTGCTCTTTTCGCGGCAGGTGATTCCGACAAAGATTTGTTGATTGGCTCCATGACTCATGTGTATCCTGCTAGCAACGGTGCAGTTGAGTGCCATCCCCAGTGCAGCGGACACGGTGTCTGTATTTCAACGAGCGAACTCGCAACTGTAGCGCAGGTTTGTTTCACGTGGTGGTTGCGTTGCTGTCTTGCGTGTTCTGGCATCACACCCCTTTTGCTTTGTTTGTTTGTGGCTGTCGTTGTGCACTTGGGGCGCGGTGTGGGGTTTGAGACAGCCCCGTACATGTGTGTGCGAGTCTCCGTTCACCGGAGAGGTGTGCGATGAATGCGTGTACGGGTTTTTCGGTGCACAATGCCAGCATCGGTGCCCCAGCGCCAACGCCCAGGTTTGCAGTGGCCATGGGACATGCGACAGCGGGCGCTACAACTCCGGCCGCTGCACATGTTCGGAAGGCTACACGAACACTTCCTGCAACCTGGGTGGTTGTCTCGCCGGAATGGGCCTGGATGAGGCAAGTGGTCAGTGCCTCAATTGCACTACTGGACAGTACAAAGACGAAGCTGCCAACTACCCGTGTGTCGATTGTCCTGTTGGTACGTAGCAATGCAGCCCCTTGCTTTGTTCCACGTGGTGAGGCCTTGCCGTTCATGTATTCCATGGCCCCGCGCAATGCGTGATATTTGCATCTGTTGTTGTGGCCTTCCTGGGTTGGGACGTGGCGGATCTTTCGTGTACAGGTGCCTACTGTGATGGAGCTGGACTGAAAGAGTTCAAATGGTGTCCAGCGGGGTCGTACCAAAGTTCTGTTGGACAGACAGAGTGCCTACCCTGCCCTTTGGGAACACATTCGCCGTACCCAGGCGCGCAAGTGTGCACGCCCTGCCCGAAAGGCTACTTTGCAAACGAAACTGGGCTCGACCATTGCAAACCCTGCGCACCTGGTACGGAGTTGCAGTTGGGCCGGGACACCTGGCTGTTGGTTGTTCGGGGGCGTTCCAACATAACGGCCACTCGTTGCTCATTGTGATCACCCCGGTTGTTGTGCGTGTCTGTCTCGCTCCAGGCTACTTCACCTCCTGCAATGGCACCGCACAGTGTTTGCCTTGTGCAGCGGGTTTCTTTGCGGAAGATGAAGGAAAGCAGCTCTGCGATGCGTGTCCAATCGGGAGCCACACCAACATGACGGGACAAACCAGTTGTGAGCTGTGCCCGACTGGCACCGCCAACAATGCCGTGGGCCAGGAAGAATGCTTCGAGTGCAAACCCGGACAGTGCGTTGTTTGAGTCGTGTGGGGAGCGATGTTCCCTTCTGCTCGCGCGTCTCTCTGCGTAACGCAACGAAAGTTGTTGTTGTGTGTTTCGGGTGTGCGGTGGCATGGCAGCTTTGCGAATGAAACTGGCATGATAGAGTGCCTGCGGTGCGACTTTGGACTATTTGGGGCCGTATCGGGCCTGGCAGAGTGTGATCCGTGCCCCGCAGGCTCCTTTTCCAAGTTCGTGCACCTCGTGGCTGCGTTTTTCATGCATACATTGTTCACCGCCCCTGATGTTGCATTGCATTGCTGCCATGGGCACTATGTGGCAGTTCCCAGGGGATGACAGAATGCGAGAAGTGTGGTGCCGGCACGTTTGCGAATGAAACCGGGTCCACAGGGTGTGCTACATGCCCCAAGAAATTCATGAGCTTGGAGGGTGCCGCGTCTTGCACGGCCTGTGTGTACGTGGCACCTTGTGTGCATCCATTGCCTCTTCAGGCTTAGCTGTTGTCGCTGCTGCTCCGACCGTTTCTGTGGTCTGACCGGAGGCGGTGTTTTTTGTTGTTGTTGGTGGTGCCATGGTCCTCCACAGTCGTGGGGAGGTGCAACCGGAAGGAACTCGCGCGTGCCGACGGTGCCACAAGGGATCGTACTCATGGATCCCCGGTGAAACCATCAGCAGCGAGTGTCACCAGTGCCCAAGTGAGTTGCTATACGCGTCGTGCGGCGTCGTGATGTTGTCGTTCGTTGTGGTCGCATGAGTGGCTGACCTTTTCGGCTGTGTTGTGTGGCAGCGAATGCGTACTGCCATGGTGGTGACCACATGATGGCTCGACAAGGCTATTGGAGGTCCTCCAATACCTCCACCCTGTTTCACAAGTGTGTCCGTGAAGCGTCTTGCAATGGGTTCCAACCGGGGGACGTCATAGTGATAGCCGGACTCAATGTGTCCACCAACCCATCCCTGGCCGTGGGACGACGACTCTCGATAACCACGGCCGCGGAAGACTGTGACGTCGGCTACTCGGGGCCGTTGTGTTCCGCGTGCGTGCCTGGACTGTGTCTGTGCACTGTAGCATGCGCAGTGTTGGGTTGACACTGTGTTCCTGGCCTACTGCTGTCGCCCCCCCCCCCCCCCCCCCTTTCACCCCAGGTGTGAAGACACGTATACGAGATCCGGAGTAGGCGAATGTTCGAAGTGCCGAGACCTGACACTGGGCATGGTGCGTTGTGTGTGCCCGCTGACAAAGCAACGCTACGGGCAATCGTGCACGGGAGGTGTGCAGCTCACGAAAGGGGGTTTGATGGCGGTGGGGGACTGTGTTGCACCTGTGTGGTCGGTTTGGCCGGGTGTGCGTGCACCTCAGCTCGCGGTGGGGCTGCTCATCGCGTTGGCAGTGATATGCTTCCTTGTGTGGCGGCAAATCCGCGCTGGCGATCGGTTGGAGGTACGCTGAGTGAAGCCGTATGCGTCGCAAAAGCATGTATGTATGAACCACGTGTTCGGATGCATGCGTGTGTTTGTACCTGTGCAGGAGCAACTTCTGGCCGTTGAAGAGACTGAGAAGCAGCGTGTGTTGGCAACCAAGTCCAAGTCGAGATTCGACCTCAACAACTTAAAGATAGAGCACCGCCGCTTGGTGTGTACTGCTGTTGTGTGGCATGACTTCGTTGGCGCATGTTCATGTTTGATGGTGGTGCGAAACTCGGGACTGGAGCGTGTACAGAAACGGGCCGTTGCTGATCCCGAGAAGAATATCGAGGCCGCGATCATCAAGGTGTTGATGACGAACTTCCAAGTGCTTGGGCTGGCTGCAAGTTTCAAGCTGTCTTGGCCCACATGGCTCTTGGTAAGCACAAGACCGCAGTGGACCATACTGTCCGATTTGTGTGAGTGCTCACGTGCTTCGTGCCGATGTATACCCGCTTCCACTTGCTAGGCTCTGTTTGATGTCCAAGATAGCGCCTCTGCCGCGTCTGGGAAGGTTTTCAGCATTGAATGCATCTTGTCCACCTCTTCAAGCGTCCCAGTCGTGTTCCAGAGTGTGCTTCTCTTCACGACGCTTCCCTTGTTGCTGGCCGCACTGGCTGCGGTGTTTTGGTTTGGCTTTCACCCGTTCTGGTACCGGAACCACGTTGCGGAACATGAAGCTTCCCACGCCGAGCGTGTCCGTGCTATTACGGCCAGCGGCACACCGCGGCACGAGGACGAGGAAATGCGACGGCTCGAGAAGCACTGGGCGGCGAGTCCAATGCGCCATCGACTTGACCGGTGGATTGTCACGGTCATTGTCATGTTTTTCTTGCTACAGGTGCGTCGTGCATGGGGGGAGTCGACAACAAGGGCTTTGGAAGTTCGGTTCAGCACAACTCGCAGCCACATGCACCCACACGGCTCTCCTCGCCACCTTGCGCTGGTGCCATTTCATTTTCTGTGCTGCTTTATCACATGCGCTGTGTGGTTCGCGCCACAGTCGGCTGTCTTGAAGAAGGGGTTCAGCGTGTTTGCATGCGCCGAAGTGGATCCTGGGGAATGGTGGCTGTCTTCTGACATGTCGTACCGCTGCTTCACACCCGGGTAGGTCGTCACTCCCTGCGTCTTTGGGAACCACGTGGCAAAGTGTCGTATGTGTGGTTGCTGACTCGCGGGTTTGCGGACACAGGCACTGGCTATGGATGTGGACCCTCGGCTTTTTCAACCTGGCATTCTACGCTGTTGGCTTGCCTTGTTTCGTGCTTAGCGTCCTGTACAAGAAGCGCAAGAAGCTGGACTCTGTGGACGTGCTGTCAAAGTTTGGTTTCCTCACCAAGGGTTTTGAGCCGGAGTTTTGGTTCTTTGAGATCTGTGTCATGGCGCGGAAAATTGCTCTGCTCTTCGTTGTGACGTTTCTTGCCCAGGTACGCCCACTTCGCGTATGCAGCGTGTTGCTCTGTGCATTGCTTGTGCTCACACTTCGCACTCATGTGCCCCGCTCTCGCGCTGGAATTTGGTGTGAGGTCGCAACAGATGGAGGTGACATTGCAGGCGCTGGTGGGCGTTGGAGTCATCATGATTGCGCTGGTCGCCCAAACACGCTACTCACCGTACGAAGCGGACACCCTCGACCGACTGGAGACGTTGGGGCTCTCCACTGCGGCGCTGACGCTGTACGGTGGCTTGTTCCTGGGAAGTGACAGTGTGGGCAAAGGCCTGAAGACGGTTATCACCCTTTTCATTGCGTCCATCAATCTAGTGTACATGGTGCGTGGTGCTCACTTGGGAGCTGCGGCACGTTGGTTCCTTTCACTTTAGCCATGCCCGCTTTGTTGGTTTGGTGCCCGTGCTGTGTCTTTGCGCACAGATTTATGGCGCCGTGTTGATCCTGCGACAAGTCAAGGCGCGCCTGTCGGAGAATAGCTCCAAGATCAAAGCCGTGATCGCGTCTCGCCTTCCAAGTTGCTGTGTGTGTATGCGCAGCAAGCTCAAGGCCACGTCATCCAAGGCACAGATTCTTCCCCAGAAGGGTGCCTTCGCTTCGGGCAACTTTGTTGGCCTTGGTCCACCGGGAGTGGGGAACGGGCGTGGAGGCGGTGCCAATGCTGAAGCTGAAGCGAAGGCGTCCGTTCGTGAAGGATGGAGTGTGAATGGGTACGTGTGACAGCTCACACCGTGATGGGCATACGGTGCTGCGTGGAACGGGTCTTCATATCGAATGTAAACGCGTTGTGTGCACGTGCAGCAACAGGGAGCGAACTCCCGCGTCGCACAACAAGCTTGGATCTGAAGAGGATGTCTTTATGCAGCCCACAAGTGTGGTTGATCCAGTGCCAGGCCCCACTGCCGATGACGAAGAAGTTGTTCGTATTGCGTGAGTCCAATGGTGTAAATGTATGGCACACGTGTAAAGCGCCAGCCTGAGAGCAACTGCTGTTAATTGCTTTTCTTCGCACGGGTAAGAAACTCTTGCATGTACAGAATTACTTCAAGGTCGTGCTTCCTTGAGCGTACAGCATGACAAACGTACACAACAGGGCACAGTCTGCAGTAACAAACACAAACAGCTCACAACGAAACGGAACGAAATGGAACGAACACAAGCGACTGGGCTCAACATGCTGCTACAACTTGTTCGATTGGGCCTTCGGCTGCGGTCTTGCTCCAGACCCAGAGTCCGAGCCAGCTCTCGCTCCCGACTCGCCAGGGACCTTCGCTGTTGGCTTGGCTTTGGCAAATGCAGCCGAGGACCCAGTGTTGCTGCCCCAATTATACTCAAAGTACTTGAGGCTGACCGCGGGCGAAATGCAGTTCCATCCCCAGGAGGAAGACGCTTCACCGACTAAGTTCAGCAAGCGTTGCATCGCAGCCTTTTTGCCTGGTGGCAAGTACTGCATGGCCCAATGGCAGGCGTCAATGGTGTCTTTGCCGAAATCCTTCTTGTACCAACTGAAAATGCGTGACACCGTCACCGTTCGACCTGCCTCATCGATCCTAAAGTTGTGGTCGTCTTCCACGAAAGCTTCTGCCGCGAGGGTGAGGGCTTCCTGGACGTTCTCCGGAGCATACACTTTGATGGGAGGGCACGACTTTGCGCCACACACCAGCGCAAAGTGGATCCGGGGATCCATGGGGCTCATCACAAATCGCAGGCGCGGGTCAGAGGTTGACCTGAACCGTTTTCGCAGCTCCCCCGGTCCCACCTTGTTTCCTCGCAACACACCCTGCTCGATATCGTTCAGCGAGAACGTCAGGCCACCGATATTGTACGCCACGTTGCTGAAGAACTTAAGCCGCGCCCATGTGCCTTGCGGCTTGCCCAATTCCACATGCCCGTGAATGACGAGCGCGTTGTAGACGTTGATGAAGAGGGCGAGTGTCTCGTCCCGTGACAGGCCCGTGAGGTCCACACCCTGAAGCTCCACTGTTTGCCGAGAGTACTCCTGAAACTCCGGCGACTTGGCGATGGACGCGTAGTCCACAGCGGTGCCATCCGCGCTCAGAAACTTGCTGTAGATCGCCAAGATGTGACGCCGGAGCGAGTTCGCCACTGCACTGGCTGACCTCGCAGTTCCGTCGAAAGCACGCAGCATGTTCAGCACATTGGGGTACTCGTCGGCCTGAAACCGGTAGAACAGGGGCGCATCCTGGAAGTCGTGCTCTTTTGTGACCTGCAGCGCAAGAAGCCAGAACCAGTGCGCGGGGCCGACACACGGCAATCATCTCAAGTCAGTTGATATACCGCTCTCCCACACCGCTAGCTGCCAGGGCATGCACGTACATGGTGACAAACGCGCCGCTTTACGAGCAACTTCATTTGGTCCACAGCTGCTGCTCGGCTGCAACCTTGTGAGGAAACTAACCAATCGACAGCTTCAGACCCAATGAAACACTTGGCGTAGCTGCTCCAGCGATACCGCCTGTCGCGGATGTCCAAATGCCTTCGCAGCTCTTGCGCCACATCCAACACGGCGGTGGCCTCTACGTCCACCTCAGGCAACTCCTCCGCCTTCACCTCGTCGGAACCGTGCTTTGCACCATACCTGACAAGAAACAAACGCATGAGATCATCATGTGCAGCTGGAAGCGCTGGCATGCTCAAAACTGTGCCGCAAACTGGCGTTGCCCGAACAAACTGGACAACCCCGTAGGCGGAAACAATCACACAGCACCCCGCACACGTGCACGCACTCTTCGGTGGTAAGTGGGCGACCTGGGGCGTCTGGCTCATCGGCCAGCGCTGAGAGCATGGCAGATAGCTGACCCCGCTCCGCGAGTGCCTGTAACTCAGTGCTGCCACCGATGTGGGTGGCATTGAAAAACACTTGGGGCACGGTCTTCTTGCCACCCGACGCAAGAACCACCTCTTTTCGACGGCTGGGGTAGTCATCAAGGTTCACGTTGTGAAACGGCGCCCCGTGCCTCTTCAACACAGCTTTTGCGGCTCGGCAGTGGGGGCACCCAGTAATGGAGAACACGACAACCTTCCCCATCGGTGCCGGAAAGGCAGACAGCGACACGCACTGCCGCCACCACCACCAAGGTACAACTCACAACAATCAAAAGAGGCCCCAGGCTGCAACCAGAAAGCACGACCAACCGTGCGATAACGACTGTTCGCGTGCACTGCTGCACAGATGCACCGCATTTGTCGCGTGCTGTGTGGTAGTTTTGTTATGAACGCACGCGCCGACGACTTTCATGACTTTCATGCAGCTTGTTGTGCTGGTGCTGCACGGATCCCAGAGGGAGTGAAAGCGATGTCACGTATATTGAAGATGTATGACGTTATAAAGGCGACCACCCCACCACTTTTTGAAGTAGAAGCCGGAATTCGGCAGGAAGGGTTGTTGCAACACTGTACCAGCTATGAGACGCAGACGATGCAGTAGTAAGTGAAGGCACATTGACCTGATGCCCACGATCACGCCACGTACCTTGTCTTTTGCTGGTATGTGGACACAATGAACGCCAGCGCAGCGAGAAACACAGGTACACTGACGCACATCGCCACCACGTGCGTGAACGTTGAATGGCTGCGCTTCGAAAATACAATCAAGCCTATCGCGGCTGCAGCACACAGCAGGTCTGCAGCACAGCACAGATAAGACAGGGTTGAGACAGGTTGAAAGTAGTGGCTTCGCGCCGCCACACATACTTAGACAGCCGATTATCAATCCTTCAAGGACAAACTGCGACCGAGGTTCCCCGCTGAAAAAGTGAAACTTGTGCGCTTTGGTTGGTGATTCGTAGAACCTGATCCAACAACAAAGAACCGTCAGCAAACCCTCAACATTCAGCAACACCGCACACGTCACTGCACCATTGTGGCTGACGAATGATGCACATGATCATGCCCGATACAGCAATAAAGAACACAGCCCAGGAGAGTGCAAGCCAAAAGCACGTGTGCCTCCAACAGCACAGCCGTTGTGGGTGTGCAGCCACACATGCTGCAAGGATCCCACACGTAACAGCGACGACAACTGCCGTGTGCCATCTGCGGTGGTTGTGACGACCACGGGTGAGTGTAGTGCAGAGCAGCCAAGCCCCAAGCGCCACGCACTGCTCCATCGGATCATGAAAAACGTTGATTTCGATCCCAGTCAGATTGTGCACAAACTCAGCGATGTCGTCTGCGTCTGTCTCAGGTGTCACAACGCCGAACTTGGTGCTTTCGTCTCTGTAATCCTTGGGCTTTGCGATGCTCAGTCGAAAGCGCTCCACAGGTCGCACTACCAGGACTGGAGCCATGCGAAATCCGTACTGTGGACGTTGCAAACCACACGCATCATGAAAGAAGGAAAGGCAACAGCAGAACGTTGCAACGTACTGCCTGGTATGCGCCTGGATTCGTTGGGAAATCTGCAGTCGCAAAAAACACTGGCACCTGTTGTTGAGACACAGCACGACGTGTGGACGCTGCCAGGCGCTGGATCTCTTGTTCTGCCTTGCTGTCGCTCCCTCGCACGTACATCGAGAAGACACAGGCACACGGGCATGAGACACGCACACACACACGGTGTTATCAATACACACTCTGTGTGGATTGGAGTTTGCGTCTGGGCCGCTGTGGGCCTCGCGAGAACGCAGCGCGCCCTACCCGCCCTTTCACACACCGCACACACAACACGCACACACACCCCGCCCGGCCGCCCGGACGTACGCGCAGTGCGTGCACCGATACTTGGGATCCCGAGCTGTGAATAAAATGGCAAGCACGTAGGGGCGGGGACCCTCCATGGCAAAGGCAGTGAAGTTTGCATTGGTGAGAATCACGGTGCCGTCTTTGTTCAGGTCTCGAGCTCGCTTGAGGTCAGTCGTACGCCGCGTTTTGGTCTGCGGGCGCCGCACACATCAGACATGTGGCGAGCTCCCCTCCCCTCCCCCCCTCCCCGGGCCTCCATCATTATATTTCACAACGTACCGCAGCAATAGCTCCAGTGGTCATGCAGACCAGCTCTAGACAAGCCCAAGCGACCAGCAACACCCATCGCGCATGGCGCATGGCGACGCACAACGCGGGTGCTGCGGTCTCCGCTACGACCTCCCACTCCGTCTGCTTGCCCACCCACTCCCTCGACAGGTGCAACCGCTACTGGCAGCTGCTGGTGCTGTGGCAGCCACAGGTGTGGCTTCTGGTCGGAACTGGTCACCTGCTCTGTCCGTGACGACAATCGTGATACACCACCATGACAGTGGGCAGTTTGTCGCGCCACTTGATTTCCTTGACTACCATCGCACCGAGCGTGCTATTTTTGCAGCGTGTGGCACCCCCGAAACCAAAATTTCACATTTTGCACAAATTTTGCACCTTTCGTGCGTGTTGGCGCGGCCCCGTTGCTGCATGTGGTGGATCGTACCATGATTACACGCTCGATGAGCGCCGCGGGCGCACGCGCTCCTGCTCCATAACCCGGCCCTGGGACGCGGCAACATATCAGAGCCATGACAGTGACAGCCCATACACGTGCGTGAGCTTATGCACGGAGCTAGGTGTGGCTGAACGTGTGCATGCCGATTTGTGGGGGTCAGAACCGCACCAAACACGTATTCGTGCTTCGCTCCACGGAACCGCGGTAGAACGGCGAGACCAAGCCCATAAACACTTGAAGAAAGTTGCATGCTATGCGCGGCCAGGCACTGGCACCCTCTGCCAAGGCTATCGTGGCCCACGTGTGGGCTGCGCAGGAAGCTGCTGACCAAGTGAACTATGTGAAGCACGGCAAGATGCGCAAGCGCCGCAGGGGTTACTACCTCAAAGAGACGGCCCATCTGTGCGGTGTGGACGAGAAAATTGTTCTTGCAATACCGCAAGAAGGCTATGAGGATGACAGGCGCCGTTTTTCCAAGCGGCCGAAGCGCAAACCTCGCAGCTTTGAAAGTCGTGTCGCAGCCGAGAAGGTGAACGAAGCCGACATCCTGCCGGTCATCAAGGAGTGTGTTGCGGCTGAGCGCGAACTTCACCATCATGTGACCTGTGTACAAGCCACCCAGCATCTCCTCGCCTTGCGCAGGCTTCGTATGAAGCGTGGCAAGGACATGGGGCACGAGTTCTCACGACTGCACAACCTGGTGTATCGGTTCCTGAAGCGCCGGGGCTGGATGTCGGGACTGGAGAAGGCAGACGGTGGTCAGTTTGTCATGCTACTTGATATTCCCGAATGTTGCTGAGGTGTTATTGTTGCAGCCTGCTGGCACCACTGCACATGGCACATGGCACACAGCCCACAAGTCATAGACCCATTCATGATTGTGATTGTACCCTGGACACACTGTGCGCTGACACACGTGACACAGAAGGCACACACTTAGTGGCGCAGCAAAGAAACCACATTTGGCCACCCGCAAGGCTTCTAGAGCCGCAATGTAGACTGGCGGCTGCTCAAAGAGTGTGAAACCGCAATGTACAAGTGCGGTGCGTGTGATGGCCCGCGACCGTGATTGATTGGCCCAGTGCCAACTCAGCAACGCTAAACGTGCTGCAGCTGCGCTGTGAAGCCGCTGGGGACTCTTCTCCGTGTTCTGAGTGCGCGCTTAGAGTGTGAAGAATTGGCAACAGTTACGTTAGAATGCCAAGCAGCGTGCCTCGCAGTGACCCCTCGTTTCCCCTCAAGAGTTCGTGTATCGCTGAAACCCAAACTGGCTTGCCACCTACTTTCAGCATGGCTGGTTGCAGAAAACGCGCAGCACTTGTACGCGCAGCACTTGTGTTTTGAATGAAACAAAACCATGGATACTCATCGTTAAAACTACCAAACGCCCAAGAGCAAAATGTTTCGCCACGTGTGGTACCAGTGACACCCCTCCGAAACTGCTGCGCACTACGGCCCCAGATCCAGCAGCAGCACCAGTACAGTGATATCTGTTGCCGCCCACACAACGCTCTTGGTGAGATCAGATACCACTTCAACATGACTGCGGCACGCGAACCTACCGTCAACCAGTGGTTCGCCTCGTTCATGCCAAAGGGAACGAGCGTGTGCAACCAGAACCCTGCTAGCATCCAGCGCCACCTGAGCCCGCCCTTGTGCACGACGTTCTTCGAAGAGCTCATCTCTCACGGGTGTAGCGTGAGTGAATATGTTGCCAGGCGATACCACGCCGCCACAGCCAGACGCCTCTGCGGCTCCTGCACACACGTGACGAGCACGGCGGAGAGTCTCCCAAGTGCTGCGCGCGTCGTTGGTTGGAGCTTCCATGGTCCCTTGTCGAAGGCCCGAACTTGCTGGTGTCCAGCACCGAAGCAAGGCTTCGGAAACAATGGACGTTGCAGTTTGCGAGTCCATGACCTGTGTGGGGGGAGAAATAATGGTGATGCGGTGATGGATGGGTTGGTGAGCAAGACAACATGGAGGAGCGAAGACAGCGTTGGAGGAGCAGAGCTATCACCCTGCACGTGCCTTCCATAGCCCATCACTGGCGACCAGCACAAACTGGTCAGTCGGGGCGACAATGTCGTGACACGTGATCTCCGGAGTGCAGGTCACCCCAACAGTTGAACCAATGGTGTCACCAAGCGAACGCGACACAAGTAAGCCAGGCACTTCCTGGGAGGACACGGAACAAGACCCAGCGTCCGGAGCACAACGAATTGTCAACAGAGGGCTGTGGCACACTATAAACAGCCACCTTCCACCAACCTGGTCCTTCAACCACACACGCTGCTGGAGCATGGAATCATCCATGCGGACGGTAGCTTCGCTGCTCTCTTCATGGACCAGACTGTTGGGTTCAAGGAACGATCGGTGTGTCGTGTCGCCAACACTCGTTCCTCCCTGGCGCTCGCCCGTGTCACCAGCATCTGCGGTAGACACATCTCCGCCTGCAATGTACACAGACGACGCATCAAACACAGGCTGTCTCAAAGTGGTGGCTGGGGACGCTAGCTCTTCCCGAGACAGCGTTCTGTCTTTGTTCCTTGGCCGACGACGGCGAAGAATACGAGGTTGGATGCGCGCACCCGCCAACAGCAGCCTTGTGCGCTCGTCCGGCCTGTACGACAAGGTCAAAGTAGGTGTGCGGTGATGGGAAATGCGCATGAGTTAGTACAGCACAGGTGGCAACGAACCTGTCAACAAGCTGGTCAACGCTCAGTGGCACCGCGCTGTACCAGGGCTTGTCCACACCCGCTGCCACGACCGCTCCGTTGTCCCGAGGTGGCTGCACAGGCTCAGTGTCTGGCATCCGCCAACCGGACGACTTGCGTGGCTTGCCACCACCCTCGTGTTCCGGTGCTGTCTCCCCGTGTGCCGGACGATGCAGGTGCGCCCGTGGTAGGGTCGGGGGTGCGGACCCGGGACGCTGTCGGACGCTGGTCGTGGGCGTCTGAGAGAGCGACCGGGAGAGAGATGCTTTACTCCTCGGGGCGTGGCGCGAGTGTCGCGCTGACCACGCACGTGTCGGTCGCTGTACCTGCCGACGTGGCAACGATATGTGGGCGGTCCAGCTCCCGACCAACACACACGGACGCGCGCGCGCACATACACACGAATGCATACTCGCACACACGCACACCGGGAGCGCATACGCGTACCTTCTGACGGCTGTGTCGTTCCCAGCGTGTCCGAGTGCACACCCACTCCTGCCGCTTGCGCATGGACCATCGCTGTGTCATGGGGCGTGGCGGGTACCCTCCAATGGACTTGGCAGTGCCACGGCGGTGCAGTCCCATCGGCGTTGCAACTCGTGCCACCGAGTTTCTAGCACTGTCGATTGTCGCCTCTGTGGCAATGGTGCTCCAAGACGCCACTGACATGCCACCGCCCGATCCTTTTCTTCTGGGCCACTTGTCTGTGCACACTGTTGGCACGCTGGGCTTCCGAGCCGGCGACGCCGTCGCAGATCGGGCCGTGGTGCTGGCGCTTCGTGAGTCGCGATGTTGCTTGTGTTGTTTTTGAGCAAGAACGATAGCCATGGCCGCATCAGCCATGCCACGCACGACCGGCTGTGACTCCTCACTGTCTGCGCTGAGCTTCAAGTGCCGCAGTCGTGGATGATCATCATCGCTGCTGCTGGTACTACTACTGCTGTAGCATTCGCTTCCGCGTCTTGCGGTTGGAATGCGACCCGCCCTGGTGTCGCTGGGAGACTCGTGTCCACGGTGGTGATGATGGTGGTGAAATTCGCCCCAGCTGTCATGCTGCAAGGCCTGCAACTTCCGGCGTTCGCGGCGCAGTTTTGCGGCCTGCCGGCGACGGGCTTTGGTGCGGAAGTAGCGAGCGGTGGCCTCTGGAGTGTGGCGGGCGCTCACCTCGGGGTAGTTGATCTGAGAGCGATATCAACACAGGTGACAGCCAGGCAGTCATGGTGGTCAGTGCAAACCAACTAAACTAGAAGCAAGCTCTGTGGGGTAATGCACGAAACTGCCGAGCATGCTTGGATAACAGGTAACAAACAAGACAGCGCTCGTACCATGGCTGCAATCATGGGTGGGAGATCACACAGCCAGGGACTGGCCAGGCGAAGTCCGCCCACTCTGCCCACGCACTCGCCAACGATGAGGGCCAGAAAACACCGCCGTTGACCCACATTCATGACACACTTGCTCGAGTGGCTGACGTACCTAGGCGCTGAGGAGATCTCTCGGCCAACAACAGCGCGGCAGTTCCCAAGGTTTGCGACCCAGAGGGTGCGCCCTACCAGCACCACAGTGCACATAACAGCTCCGCTTAAAGACACATCTGAAAAACACGCGCAAGAACAACATTGTTGACATGGAGAAGCATCGAGCAGGTAACAAGGGAGCCCATCTCTCACCCATGCCCGGAAACTGTGCAAGGTGTGAATCCGTGACAGTCAGAGCATCACACAAGGCAGACGCCATCGGAGTGGATTCTATCGGCATACCGTTGGACTTTCTGACAAGACAGGGCACCATGCACGCGTTGAGTTGCACTTCGGCTTGGGCCACCATACAACGAGAGCACTCAAGGAAACGCACTTGAACGAAGAGACCCCCGACAGGGCTTTGCGAAGGTGGCGAGGGAAACAATCAGCCACCGTCTTTGCCACTGGTGCAGCCTGAACAACATGCGCATCACAGTAGCAGTGAGGGAGTGCATTACAAACTATTACAAGCAATCCGATGATGAGGCAGGGTGTCGGTGTGAGACGCACATCGAAGCCGTGAGCATCAATAACGCTGAACAGTGCGACTGGAGTGATTCCGCGGTTGTTCACCTGAATCGTTGTGTCCACAACAACACGGTCAGTGTTGTTTCGAGACGATTCAACGCTTGACCGTCGTGTCAAGTTCAGGTTGTACTTTGGTGGTGCTCGTGTCGCAGAGGTGGCAGGCATTCCGGGCAGGGAACACCAAGCATAGCTGCGCGTGCACGTGCAAGGCATGTAAACGTGAGCAACCAAACCATAACAAGCCTCCCCACAAGATCAGTGACGTGTACCTGAAGGGCGGTGATTTGCTGCTCGAAGGTTGCTGCGGGGTGCAGGTGGTGCCGGAGAAGAGAGGTGCAACGAGGGGCACAGCGCTCGGCGGAACACCATTGGCGGACCCTTCCCCAGCCCACAGCACACCTGGTTGTACTGTCCGCGGGGTGGAGCGGGGTTTGCTTTGAGCTCGAGTGGCACCTTCCGCGCCGCCATTCTTTCGAGTTGCCAGCAGCTCTGACGTCGCAGACTGTTGCGAAGCATCGGGTTGTGTGGACATGGAGACGCCGGATACGTCACGCGCACCACCATCGGACTCGACAGAGCGCACAGAAGCAACAGCCTGCTGCTCTGCATCCTCGTTGGTAGCAACTGCAGCAGACATGAAGCTTGTTGATGTGGGGCGGGGAAGGACAGAGCGGGGCGTCGAGCTTGGGGATGCACGCATGGGTGACGGGGGTGGTTGTCCCAACGAACGTGACGACTGGGGGCGCTTGGCTGCGGCTGCGCGTGCGACCGCCACGCGGCGCTGGTTCTTTCGCTGGGCTTGTAGTCGCAACGCGGTTCTCCTTCGGCGCCGTGCCTCCGCATACTTCCCCTTGGGTCCGTCCAGAAACTCGTGGAACGACTTGCGCGCACTGGTGCGCCCATGCACAGCGCGACACACGCGCCGGACACAGCAGCACACGTGAGTTTGTGTGGTTTGGCCTTCCGCGTCAGGCAATGGCGAGACCCCACTGCAACTGGTGACGTACCGAAGGGGCTGTGTTGCTGCGGTGTCAGGGGCATCACCTTGCTTTTTCTTGCGCAGTGCGGCTCGCTTTTGCGTCGCGAGTGGTCTGCACAGTGATGCGTTACAAACCCTGCTGCCTATTCCCCCTGTCCCCCCCCTGTC
>Ga0213833_1000964_pt1 | contig 22818 bp, 21 predicted proteins | sample SWATP21_FD_160575 | JGI IMG/M metagenome (GOLD analysis project Ga0213833, IMG submission 160575) | Coastal seawater microbial communities from Marineland, Florida, United States - SWA TP2 #1 | ecosystem: Environmental > Aquatic > Marine > Coastal | place: USA: Florida | collected 2016-08-14 | reverse complement strand
CACACACATACATACATAAACCCACAACAACACACTCTACGGTGGCGGTGATCCATCAGGCGGGGGAGACGCGGACGGTGAGCCACTCAAACGAAGCGGGGGCACTGTGGTCGATTTGTGGACCGTCGAGGATCGACGTCGTCCCCGTGCGCCTTGGGCAACCAACTTTTCCATCGTGGCCAGGCTCTTGGTCAACTGTTCCTGCAACCCCGACACAGCAGCGGCAACGGTGGACAGCTCCTGACGCAGGTTGGTGATCTCTGTGGTGTGACGCTGCGCAGATGACTCGTCGCGACTGGCGAACATGTCGTCCCGCAACTGCCCCAGTTCACTTTCCAGTCGATGCAGCTGGTCAGAGACGTCGTCCTGTGCGAACGCGAAACAAGGGGAGCCGCACAATGCAGAGCCACAACACACAACAACTACACATGTGAACCACCTGGACAAGCACTGCTTGGACGTCGCACAACCCCACCTTGTCCTCACTACCAGCCAGAGCAAGCGCCCTATGCATCGGGATCCACGAGAGGTCGTCTGCCAGAATCTTTCGCAACAAGTACTCTTCCACACCTGTGAGCTCCGTCCGTGGCTTGAACTTTAGATGCGCAAACAGGTCTGTGATACAGCGCACAGTCACACGTGGCGTCAAGAAATAAAGCCACTGAGCGACATGCATCCTGCCAAGAAGCTGGCGTACATATATACGACCACCAATAGTGCTCGTGCTTAATGTGGTGCTCAAAGCTGGAGTCGGGGATGCGGTCGAAATCGGAGCGCTCGATGTTGCAAATGAAGCACACATTGTTCATGTCTTCCACCTTGGTCTTGTCGGTCTCACGAAGAGACGCAAACGTGTCGATAATGATACCAAACACTGTCAAATGCCAAAGCGACCATCAGGATGTTTGCGCCGTGCCACCATCATCGTCGCGCGTGTGCGTACCAATATTCAGCAATACAGTCAACAGCAGGACATTGTACATGTTGTCAAACCTGCAAAGAGGGCACAAAGTTGCGCGTCAAGTACATGACGTCGACGTCGCAGACGGAAAGCGGACGTACAGCATGCGAAGTCCCCAAGGAACACCGGTCAGAGAAGAAACCGGAGTCACAAAGCCTCTGGTGGAAATAAATCAACGAACACCGCAACAACGTGACCAGATGGAGAAACGTGTCAGGCACGCCTCAATCACGAACAGCGCGACCGCATGGTCCCATACCCGCCGAGACCGCCATCGTTCTTGAAACCAAGGTCAAAGGTGGTGAAGAAGCAGCGAAACAACGTTTTGCACTCTCCGCGTTCGTAGTGCGTGCGAAGGAAAGTGAAGCCAAACAAGGTGAAGATGAACTCCACCACCATGAACAAAGCCGCGGTTAGACCCAAGGGAGTCAACTGTGTCCAGACGGACATCAACACAGACTTGAGCGTTTCGTAACTGCGCAGACAGGAACTGTGTGAGACTCGGCGTCCTTCCCAACCAACAACCCATCACAACCACATGGACGTACCGATAGGCTGGAGTGAATAGGGCACCACGACGCAAACCACACAACACATGAAACACACCGCACAACACATGACAACCAACACGTTGAGACCGAGTACACCTCTGGAAGATCCACGCCCTGCTCCTCACCGATATCAAGGAGGTGGAACCTGGAAGCAACGACATCACACATGTCACACACGAACCCTAAAACCGCCCCATCACATGCAACACCACACGTACGCAAAGAAGAACGGATGCATGGCATTCCCCAAGATAGTGAAAACCACATAGCTGGCACCAAGCAACACACACAAAGGCACGTGAGATCACACAAGACGCGTACGTTTCACACGCCACACGGCGAACATACGCAATATGATACATCAGCTCGTAGTTGCTGATCAGCGCCCAGAAGGTGTACAGCACGATGCGCACATCCACACGCTTGAATTCATGCGTCGTGGTGTTTCCCTTGACTGCTTGCTCGAGCGACAGCGACTCTCCATGCCCACGCATAACTTCCACGCGTTCGTCAGTCTCCTTGCTCTCCTTTGCTCGTTCTTGCGCTTCCACGCTCATCGATGTGGTGCCTCCGCCACTAACGGCAACCAACCCACCGCCCGCCTTCTCATCTGACTTCTGCTGTTTGGAGGCAGCAACTGTCGACCGCGCTTTACGAAGCCCGCGCTTCCAGACCAGCGGACCTGCACAGTACGCACAACATATCATCAGTCCGCCAAATCAACAACCACGACAGACACGTGGCACAGCAATCACCGTACCGTGGTTCAGCAGGAAGAAGAACACAATGAGTGAACTAGTGAACGTCTGTAATGCGCCAAGAATCTGGATGATGACCAGAATGTCGATGCCGATGGGATTCTCCAGCAGCTGGTCGCCACATACCATGTCTACAAACACAACAATCCCCAACGTCAGACAGAATCACACACGAGCACATACACGCACTATGTGCCACAGAATGCAGGCAACGTACCAGAAACGCCACCGATGGACTCCTGATAGCAGGACAGGATCAGCACGTTGATGACAACGGCAAGGATGAAGGAAATACGCTTCCAGACGTTGCCGGCACTGTTTAATCGCGTCAACTTCGTCTTATGGAACAACGCTTGCAACCACTGCTGGTGCCGCATCTCTTCCAGCAACTCCTCATTGCGCGAGAAGAAGTCACGAGTTTTCTTCATGCTGCTTTCGCGGCTGACACCCCATTTCACGTTGTTGCGTGTGCGCACCGTCAGGTGCTGGCACATGGGTGGCTCAGCAAAGTAAAAGCGCTCCAAGTTGCCGTCTCGCACGATCTCGATGCGACGGCAGTGCTTAGTGAAGAAAGCAAACGCTTCCGCGTACGTAGCACGAGTGCTGCCGACGAAGGCGATGCCACGTGTCACATGGACAACTGGATCTGAGTCTGTCGGGGCCATTCTGGCGGCGAAAGAGTGAATGCGGTCGCTGAGTTGCCGCATGAGGATGTACACCTCGAATCCTGTCTCCAGCATGCAGTGGTGTCCCATGCGATCCTGAATCACGATACCACAAAACACGTGTCAGCCGCCCCATTGCGTGCACAGCACACATTGGAGAGCAACATCACACAAGTAACGCACAACACTGCTATCCCCGCTCTCAAACTCGCTCTTGGATGTCCGCTCCTCGTGGGACACGTATTTCTGAAGCACGTCGCCACCAACATGAGACGAACGAACAACACAACACGACGCACATGCACGCATGCACGCATGCACGCATGCATGCAGACCACAAACCTGCAAGAACGCATCCTCTTCGTATTCCTTGTCATGATAGCGGATCAGATCAGCAAACACCTGAGTGAGGATGTGCTTCAATGTGCGGACCTCAATCAGGCTGGCGACTCGCCTGTGGACCTTATCGTCCTGCTCAGTGGACACCAAGCGCCACATCGATGAAACACAGGCAGTGGGAGTGAGCTCCAAGACATGTGAGCGCTAAACGTACTAAGCCAAGTGGCTGTGACCAAGTAGAAAAAAAAATGACACAGTATCGCACCGTTCGGCCTTCAAACAGCGCGACCGCCGCAACGACACACTTGTAGCGGAGCAACTTTGCCTTGCCCTCGCTCACACCAATCCCTTCATAGTTGGACAGAGAGGCATTCAGGAATTTGCCAATGACGTCGACAAACTGAGCGCAACCAGTGCCGTGTCAACACACTTCGTCGAAGAATGAGCAAACCAGAACGCATGGCGCCACACACACCTTCAGATTAACGATGGCAAACTGGTTGGGTTGGCACGGTCCTTGCACAAACTCTGTGACGGTGTCCAACACTTGCATCGTTAAGTCGACGACGTCTGCCGTGAATCGTAGCTGGAGCTCCTCCAGTACTTGGCAACTCAGCGTCACCAAGTTGTACCTGTGGTACGGCAGGTGCCAGGCTTACGACGTCATATCCTGGCACATGCACTGACGCGACGCAGACCACCACACATGCACAGACACACACACACAAAGGCACGGCCGCGGGTACACGCACTCAACAGCCGATCCGGGGCTTTGTGAAGAGGTGCCATGGCTGCGGTCACGCAGGAAGTTTTGAATTGGAGCAAAGTGACCCTCGCACAACACTTGCAAGAAACGGAACAGCTCCTCCAAGCGATCAACATCCTCCGTGTCAGCTTGTTGAACTGCAGCAGAAGCACTGGCCTCGGCATCGATGGTTGTAGCGGTGATCAGCTCTGCCGTGGGAACACACGTGTGCTCCACTGACGCGCGCCGAGCTCGAATGCTCTGGGTCCGCCGCATGGAACTGGAAGACACACCACGTCGGATTCGCTTGTTGGATCGGGAGCGGTTGACAGACACCCGAACGGCTGGCACTGTGTGTGGGTGGTGATGAGCAAAAAGCAACGAAGGGCGAGAGAGAGAGAAAGGAAGCCAAACGACAACACGACGGAATGAATGAGTGCGACACGTTCCCACCCACCACCGACCACCACACAAGCACAACAGATCCGCCCCATCCACACACTCACCCTCCTCATCGTCTGACGGCACTCGACTGTCCACCCGTGCCATCAACGGCGGAGGCATGGCGTGGGCAACGCCACTCGCATTTGATGCGGTGGGCGCTGGCAACGGTGCCGGCGATACCTCGGGGACCGAATCCAAGCTGAACGACGCGTCGTCGTCGGGTTGATCCTGGTCCGGCGACGAAGGACCAGCCGGCGCTGCCTTGACTTCCGCGGTCCCCGCGGTGATCTGGTGGACGATGTTGTGCAAGAACGCCTCCGACTGGGTCTGCATGAGGGCGTAGAAGGTGCGTTGGACGTGGAGGTTGCCACCTGACAGCATGGACACCGCCGTCTTGACCACTTCACCGAACACTTCGTCACGGTATGCGGGACGGGACTGGCACAGCTGTGCGTAGATCATGTGCACGGCGCCCAACTTTTCCAACTCGCACTGGGCTTCGTACAAGGCACGGCGAATGGAGTTGCTGTCTGCCTTGCGAAGCAACTCTTGGATGACACGAAGGATCAGCAAGAGACCTTCCTCATCAGCCGTGCCCACTTGGGTGCCGTAGCTGCCATCGTCAAGGGCCACACGCACACAGACACGCAGACACACATGAGAAGAGTGCGCACGCCGAGACTACATACAGTGTAGCCCTACACGCAGGACCAATTTGACACCCCGCCACCACCAGCAACAACGCAAACGCCAACGCCAACGCACCGAATGAGGCGACCCATAAGGGTCCGGAAGTCACATCCTGACGAGTTGGGGTGTGATCCGTCGTCATGGAAGGAGTGAGCAGGTGCAGACGCGTGGCGAGTGGGCAGCCGGTAGATGGCATGTGAAGATACGTGCGCCTTGGTGGAAATCATGCTCTTCACAAGCAGCTCAAAGTCGGTGTGGCGAGCTTGCACCCAATCCGGCGCCTGCTTCACAAGCTGAAGGAAGTTGGCAAACAATGCGAGGCGCTCGCTGTGGTCGCTGTTGGCCGAGATGTCAAGGCTGGCAGCCACAGCGGGCACACTGGCAGCAGAGTGGGCCACCAGGATGTCGTGGTACCTGCAACAGCACACCAAGTGCAAGCCCCAACACAACACACGACACACGTGAGCCCTGTGTTTCCATGCTTGTCGTGCGGCCGCCACGCCGTCCAACCCCAAACTCGGACACCCCACGCATCCAGTCAAGAACGCAACGACACACACAAGGATAACGCAACCCACAGTGCGGCACGCACGGGTGGCGAATCATGGCCGGGGACACGTTCGATGCCGTCAGCGTGGTGTCATTCGAACTGCCATCCGCGGGGGAGAACGCAACAGGGCTTGGGGGGAGGGACGCAGAGGACACGCGCGTGTGGTGTTGTGACCACCCGGCGCGCGAGCTGCGGAACGGGCGCAGGTGCAACCCACAGCCCTGTAGGGCATGGTGGAGATCCATAGTTAGGTGGATGGTGTCGCGGAGCAGCGGGAGGTCGCCCACGACGACCAACAGGTTGGACAACGCGGTGAGTTCGGTGTGGGTGAGGAAGCTGCCCACGGTGCGTGACATGCCGGGGATCATGCGCGTCAGCACCCGCACAAAGGTGCCCACGACGGTGTTGAGCATCTTCGCGACGCTCAAGTGGTCGCGGTTGCCCACGCTGTCCGTCCCGGTGCCCGTCTCCATCGCCTCCGCCAGCTCCTTGGAGTCCTCCCGGTACACCCCCAAGAACAGCAGCAGCGATGGCAGGAAGGCGCCGAAGACGTACTGCAGCCCAAACGCGTGGGACACCCGCCACCGAGTGCGGTCACACCACGACGGGTGTGCGGCCTCCTCAGCTGAAGAGTCGACGCCGGTGCCGCGCAGCATGCCATCGAGGGTGGGCGCCACCTCTTCGAACATCAAGATGAGTGGCTGGTGGTTGGCCACTGCCAAGGGCAGTCGCTCCGTGTACAACCACGCCTCCAAGAAGAACTCGTGCAGCACCAAGCGCAGGGCGAGTGGCAGGTCCAAGCGACGAAGGGCGCCCACAATGGCGGCAAGGGAGATGAGGTCCTGGCACTTGGCCTCCACCTCAAAGTTTTGCCCGTAGCAACACGCCGTGAGCAACTGCATGAGCCGCACGTGGTACAGCAGCGTGTTGGGCTTTAGATCCGTGCTGCGCAAGCCGGCTGACACCGCGTCTTCCCGCAAAAACACAGCCGCCTTGGACGTGCGGAGCGGCACTCCACCACCACCACCACCACCGCCGCCGCCGCCGGGGGGTACATCGGGACCGCCTTCGCGCAGGGAGCTTCCGGGCGCGATGTGGCGCGCTGCGGCCGCGGCGGCGGGGATGGGATTCGCGGAGCCTGGGAAGTTGGGTCCGCCGTCGGTGGTGTCCAGCGGGTCAAGCGGCAGCAGGCTCGACTTGTCGTCCATGGCGTACTGGCTGCACAGACTCAGCCGGAACGAGCCGTCGTAGAACAGGCTGTTGGTGACGGCGGCGAGGTTTTGGGGCGTGCACAGGGCAAGCAGTTTCTCGATGCCGTTTGCACGGTGGTAGAACAGCGGCATGGCGTGTTCCAGGTTCTTTATCAACAGCCGGACCACAAGGCGTTGGTTGTCGGGGATGAAGCCGTGGCACGTCACAGACCTGTTGGGAAGAAAGGGAAAAAGAAAGACGACGAACAAACACAAATACCCAACACAAGAAGACAAGAAACATCACCCCGTGACACATGCGTCAGCAACAGCAACAGCAACAACTGCTCGCATGTCGACACCACACACACCACTGCCCCACCCACCCCCAGCGCTCCCAGTCTTTCAACAAACAACCCAACCCAACCCAACCCAACCCGGCACGCGCACGCGCACGCAACGCACGCAAAGAGGGGACCGAGCAGAGCTGGGATGTGGCCAAGCTCCACAATCAAATCCACACACGTGCGCAACACATCCATGGCGACGTTGCGACACAACGTGAGGTTGTTGGCCAACACGGCGGTGAAAATGTGTGGGGTGCACAAATGTGCGTGGAGGTGTGCACGGAACATGTTCATGTGGGCCGCCACCTGCAGTTGGTGGTCAGGGTTGCGGCGCACAAAGACGATGAGGAACCGGTAGCACGCGCGGAATGTCTTGGTGGTACCACGCATGAAGCGCCGCGTGAGGTGTCCCGCGGACTCTCGCTGCCGCCACAGCGTCGTGCCGTCCACCATGAGCTGCAACACCAGCTCGTGCACGTTCATGTTGAACACCAGCAACTGACGCTCGCGGTCGACACGGTCTCGATGGTGACGGCTTGCGCGCCACTGGGGGCCGTAGCGAGTCGCAAACGCAACGGCGAGCTTGCGACCGCGCAGCTTGCGATCAAAGATGGGGGTGTAGCCTGCAGCCGCGTCCACTCCGGGCGAGTCCGCCGTGGCGCCAGCACCGTAGGTCTGCAAGGTGTCCTGAGACGTGCTCACAAGGCTTGAACCGTCGGGGGGTGCGTCGCGGTGCCGAGTCGATTGCGCGGCACGCCTGGCACGGTCGGTGATGTCTTGGCGGCCGTAACTGTGTGTGTGTGCCAGGAAGCGAAACGTTGCCCCACACAAACAAACAGAAAACAAGCCGAGGCCAAGCAAAAAACAAACGAAACCAAAACAAACGAAAAAAACAAGCACCAGCACCAGCACCAGCACAACACAACACATTCGACAGGGGTAGTGCGCGCGTGGCAACAAGCATGGTGAGTACCGCGTAGCATCGGGTGCGAGTCTCGCATTTTTCATTAACCCAGCCACGGCAAGAAAGCAGAGGCAAAACGACAGCAGTAACGAAGCACGCGACGGAACACAGGGCGCCACGCACCTCATCCACATCATGTCCGTCAACAAACCCAGCATGTACCGCACGCGCTTGGCAATGTTCTTGTGCTCCATGTTGTCCAGGTTCATCCACACCTCACTAGCCTCCACCAGCTGCCGAAGCTCCGGCACCACCACCTGCAGCTTCTTGAACACGTAGGCGGTAGAGTCGGACACGATAAGTTGGACCTTGTCCAGCTCGTCACACACAGTGGCAAAGCAGTGGAAATGCTGAATCAGCAGCGCCAGTCCGGCAGAGACCAGGCGGTCGTGCCTGTACATGAGCAGGTCAAGCAAGGCACCCACCACCGAATAGTCACCAGACAGCGCTTGGAGGCTCAGGTCCTCCTGGTTGATGCGTCTCTTAATGAGCGCCAACGCCTCGTCTCGGGCCACGCGCATCGACGAACGGGACTGGAACAGCGACTTGCGCAGGGACTTGTTCACGGGCACCACACGCCGGGTGTGCGTCGAGGGACTGGTGCTCACGCTGTCCAACGACGCGCGTTTGGTGGTTCGGGACAACCACAGGCTGCGCATGCGCAGCGGGATGGACAGGCGTTGGGACAACAGGCTGCGCGTGTTGTGCTTGCGCGAGGCAAACACATGGCTGTTGCGAGCGAAGGTCTGCAGGGCCGAGGCCATGTGGACGTGCACACGCAGCTGGCACACCTGCATCAGGATCTGACAGATCATGACCTTGCTGTCCATTGCCACCATGCTGGAGGACGACAGTTCGTAGCGCGTGTGGTGCCCATCACCACCCTCCTCGGACTCGGCTGACACACCCGCGTGTGCCCCAGCGCCACCACGCGAGCTGTTCGCACCACGGTGCGACGGACTAGCGCCGGCACCATCACGGCCACCGCCGTCGCCACCAGGTACACCACCCCATCCCATGGCCTCCAAGCCGTTGACGCCGCCCGACCACGTCGAAGAACCGCCTGATTGCAGGGTGGAGAACACCATAACGCCTGCGCCACCACGCTGGGTCATGGTTTGGGCGCGCTTGCGTCGGCTGATGCCAAAGCTGGGTGTCTCATCGACACCCACACGATCCGTGCGCCCATCCAACAGCATGATGAGGGGCTTGGCCATGCGCTGGATGTGGGACGTTTCGAAGAACCCGAACCGCAGCATCTTGAAAATCATTGTCAGGGCGGACAGCAGCAGCGCGTTTTCATCGGACGCGGCCATCGTCATGCGGCGCTCGCTTTGACTGCGCGGCCACACACATGCGGAAGGCGCACAATCACGCCACACGCAAACCGAACAGAGAAAACATGCCACACACACGCGCACACAACCACAATGCGAGAAGCACGAACAGAACCAAAAGGCCAGCGGTGAGAGAAAAAAAGTGGTTCATTCGTTGGTGGGGGACCAAAATAAAAAAAGCGCGCGTGAAGGGTGGGGTGTGAGTGTACAGCGCACACCGCACAGCGCACAGTGCATGGCACAAAATCACGCACTCGACAATGTACTGCACCAGAAAGGCCCTCAGGTCGGTGAAGAACAGCAGGTCTTTCTCAGACAACAAGCGACGGAAGCGCTGCGGCGGAAGCGTGGGTTCGTCGCTAAGAGACGTCCACAGGCGGGGACGCTCTGCGACTGTGACTTCCTCTTGCGGTTGAACGTCGACGTACGCATGCAAGAGGAGACGGCAGCACGCAGCTCGTACGCTCGGATGCAACCGCTCTTCTTGCAAGCACCGGAACAGAGCTCGGCGAGAGAACATACGCTGCACCACGGAGATGCACACGTAGTTTCGGTCGAGGCACATTTCGGTGTACAGCTTGATCATCGCCAGAAAGTACGCCGCCAGGCGATCCCAATCTCGCGCTTGGCCACTTTCGGTGGTCGTGGAGCGGTGCACGTCGTCCTCGGCTCGAACGGTGGTGGAGAAGGACGGTGCGTTGTGAAACCTGAGCACACGACCACCACACACGCGCCACAGACAGCCAGACAGCCAGACAGCCAGACAGACAGACAGACAGCCAGACAGAAAGACAGACAGGAACAAACACGCAGAGGAAACACACAGGCGTGCATCCACCACACGCACATGGCGCCACCTCTCACTGGTGAGACAACACCGCCCCCGAAGCACAAAGTTTGTGCCCACACTCCACCCACCCGCATGCACGTACAATTCCATAACGGGCACCCACTCCGCGTCGCTGGCGTCGTTCAGAATGCGCTCCACTTCTGTCACGTACGCTTGGCGAGCACGGCGCTGCATGGAACCGGCCTTCGGGGTGGCAAGGATGTTGCGGGTGCTGTCTTTACCCACCTTCTTGGCGAGGTACTCCTGCATGGACGGCAGCCGGCCGATGTACACCTGGAGCCGAATCGAGTCGGAGGCAGCAGCAACGGAGGGCGTCCGGGACCGCTCCGTGTGGTGTGGCGGCGTGCCCGCGGCGTCACGACGGCTGGTGTTGACGCCGGGTGTGGTGGCGGGTGTGTGTGTGGTGGCCGTGGTTGTGGTGGTGGTGGTGGCGTCGTCCGTCGTGTCAGCCTCCTCCTCCTCCTCCTCTGGCACCCCGGACAGCCCCCGCCGCGCGCGCAACCCTTGCCCGCCGATGGACGCGTCGGTTTTCGACTCGCCGCTGCGGCCTGACGGCGACGGCGGGCACGGCTCCCGTGTGGGCAACACCACGTCGGCGCCACCGATGATGTCTTGAAAGGACATGCTCGCGGTGCTGTCTTCTCGCTGCAGCGCCGCAAAGCTGACGGCGGAGAAGAAGCTGCGGCTCCACATGCTGCCGCTGGGGTCACGGGACTGGGGCGAGTCTGGGCCTTCGTGCAGCAACCCATCGCCGTTGCCGAAGATGAGATCACAAATGAGCTCTTGATTGGCGGGGACACCGCGGCCGAGGCAGGAGCACAGCGCCGCGAGGAAGTCCAGGAACTCGGGGTGTTTGCCGTGGTCGCGGATGAACTGCAGGAAGACGTTCACTTGGGACACCTGCAGGCGTTCCAACAGCTGGAGGTTGTTCGTGAGCAGCTGCGTCAATGTCTCCTCGGCCGTGAGCTCGAAGCCGAGCTGGTGGACAAACACGGACATGTAGCTGACAAGGACCCAAGACGCGAGACGCAGCACGGCAACACAACACCACATGTACCCAGCAATGAGAACGGCAAGGGGCCATGCAACGCACGCACACGCACGCACACGCACGCACGCACACGCACGCACACGCACGCACACGCACGCACACGCCGCCAAGCAAACGCGCCACGTACACGGCAACCTTCAGCTCATTCTCTCGGTTGTCACAGAATATGTGCCGCAGCAGCTTGTAGACGAGGCGAATCACGCGGTAGATCGCCAGGATCTGGGGGTCTGGCTCCGGTACAGCCCATACGGACGCCATGGCGTTGCGTCGCCCGGACTCGCCACGCGACAGACGTGGGGGCCGTTGGGGCACCCCACTCCCACCCGTACCCTCCTGCTGGCTGGAAGCCTTGTGCTCAGCGGAGCCCATCGACGCGGCGCTGGTGCGAGGCAGGGGCGGCGTGTCCACAAACTCGCGGCGCGACACGCGGTCGTGGGACACGAGCATGGCGCGGCGTTGTTGGATCTGCTTGATGCGGTCCTGTTGCTCGGCAATCTCGGACAGCGCGTAGCGACCACCCCACGGCTTGAAGGGTGCCACCAACATGGCCACCAGCATCGGCAGCATGTTCTGCTCCACAATCAGCCTCTGACGATCGGGGATGGGCAAGCCCTGGATGTCACTGGCGTTGCCCACGTACTTCCCGTCTTGTGCGGGGTTCTCCACCTCCGTGCAGAACAAAATGAGTTCGCCCAACACACGCGTGACATGCCTGGGCACCGGCACACGATAAGCTCGGTGGTGTTCACAGAAAACAACAGCAACAACAACAACAACAACAACAACAACAACAACAACAACAACAACACACACACACACACACGCCACATACTGTTCATCTGACGGTGTGATGTGACGTCCACAGACAACGATATTAACCCAGTGGTGGAGAGCCGGCAGTGCGGATGTCAGCGACAGCGTTTCGACGACGGTGCGCGGGGTGGCAGACACCAACCGGAACACCGCATCGTCCTGCCGTTGCGGATCCACCATCAGCTCCGTCGTGCCTGTGGACGAATCCTCCGCACCCCCCGTCTCGCTGCGCCTGCCTCGCTTCGAAGGCATGCCAAGCACCGGCTCGTCACCCTCCGCTCCGGCACTCCCCGCCTCCGAACGCGGCGTGCCTGGCGTCCATGCGTGGGCCGTTTCAGACGGCACCGGGGAGGAGGCGTGGACGTGCAGGTTTTTCTCGGACAGCACCTCCGTCAGGCTGCGGTAGCTCTGCGCGCGCAGACTTCGACTGGACCCCACCTTCCCCGACTCGCGCGACAACATGGCAACGCGTGTTTTTGGCGCCGCAGCGCCCGAACCTGCCCCTGCACCTGCACCTGCGCCTGCACCTGCGCCTGCACCTGTGTCGGTGTTGGTGTTGGTGCCATTCGTGGCGGGCAGGGGTGGTTGGCGGCCGCCAAGTGCACCCCTAACCGGCGGCAGCGTGGTGCTCGACAACGACAACGACGCCGCCGCGCCGCCTGCTGGGGCGGGTGGCGACGAGTCTGCCACGCTGTCCACCAGCAGCTGTGCCGCCGCCTTGGTGAGTGCGGTGCCCGGCGTGTCCGTGGACACCTGCGCGAACAGGGTGTTGGTGGACGACGGCACGGCGCCGATGGAGACGGGAGCGCTGATCGAGGCACGCAGGGGCGGCAGCCCCCGGCCGTCGGGTCCTCGTCGGCGCGAATCCTCAGAGGCCGACGAGTCGAGGTCCAGGGCCTTGTCACGCGCGCTGTGGATGGCTTGGACGGTGCCGTCGCTGTCAGAAGACTCGTCCCCAGACGAGTCCCCAAAGTACGTCATGGCAGGGGTAATCGTGTCGACGGTGTCAACCGTGGCAGTCGTATCCTGTGACTGCGCCCATTGCTTGCTCAGAAGCGGAGCCGGTGACGCGGCCTGTGCATCATCACCGAGGCTCCGACGCCGCATGCGCCGTGGCCCAAAGGACGCGTTGGACTTGGAGTGCCCCGCAAGGCGCGCGAGGCGCAGTTCCGCAACCGTCGGTCCCTTGCGCAGTCGCTTGCGACGGCGCGCTTTGGCACCGCCCCGCCCTCGTCCTTTGGTCGGCTTCTTCTTGGGCCTGGTGGGAAGCCCGTCTGACTTGCTGGCACGGATGTGGCCACCCGGCGTCAGCGGCAGCTTCGAAACCCGCGGCCTGCCACCACCTGGCGCCGTCCGCTTCTTCTTCTTCTGCTGCTGCTGCTGCTGCTGTTTCTTGGCGCCCGCCTTGCGCCCAGCCTGGTCCGCTCCGGGGTCGGGGGAAGCCACGCCCGCAAGCAACGTCTGCACCGGGTCTGGGGAATCGGCTGTACGGTCGTCGTGGAGGACAATACCCGCACCTGCTCCGGCACCGGCACCTGCTCCGGCACCGGCACCAGCGCCCGCACCCGCACCGGCGCCCGCACCGGTGCCAATACCACCACGGCGGCTGGCTTTGGGTGTGCCTGCAGACTCCCCACCGACGATACCATGACTGTCCCGTCGCTTCTCCGTTGCCTCGTTGACATCATCATCACTGCCGTCGCCGCCACTGCCATCTGCACTCTCTGAGTCCTCGTCGTCGCCTGTCTCCATGGTCACCACGCGAGGCACATCGTTCACCTCCACCGGCGCCCCCGTCGTCAGCCAACACCCACTGGCCTCATGGCGGATGGCCAACCCCGACACGTTGCTGGGAATGGCACCGTGTTCACGACCCACCACAGGGTGCAGCGTGAACTCAGTCAAGGCCGACGCAACGCAGTCGTACTTCACAGGCATGGACGAGTGATTGAACCACGCAAATCCACCCTCGGCGGTCGATGCACTGACGACGCTGTGCGCGTCGCCTGGCGGTGTCCGCCCTGTCATGTCACCGCCATGCGACGCACTACCGGAAGCCATCGCGCCGCCCCCGTGTCCAAACGCAAACACGTCCGCCGCGGGGTCTTGGACACCTCCACCCGGCAACCGGCCAGTGCCGGGCATCGCTTCAAACAAGGAGCCCTGCCGCGCCGCGTCGCCGAGCGCTGAGGGACTGGGCGCCGCCAGGTAGTTGCCCGTCGAGATGTGGCGGAACCGAACGACTTGCCCCCAACGAATGGGGGCGCCGTTGGAGGGGCTCTTAGCCTCCAGCTGCCACAGTGCGTTGGCGTTGGACTGGGTGGCGCCGATGCTGGCACCGCGGTCGTCGGCCCCACCCGCTTGAGTAGGGGAAGGCGACGGCCGCGCATGACCACCCCCAGCCGAGTGTGGCGGGCCTTTGGGGTCATTTGACCCGCTGACGTTCGAGGTGGTGGACTGCAGGTACACGAACGGGTCTGTGGAGCGCGTGTGGACCACATTAGCCTCTTGGTCCACGTGAAACAGCCGAAAGTAGTCTCCCCCGCGCAACACGTTGCCGGACAAGTCGTCCTCCACGTCCACGTAGAGCCGCATCATCCAACGCGTGCGGTCGTGGGACAGGTTGACCTCAAACGGTTCGTTGCCCTTCTGTTGCTCGCTCACGTGCACGTACATGGCCAGGCGAGTGTTGCGCAGCACAATCTGCTCCATCATGTGCACCGGGTCGCCCTCGCTGCGGTGCTTGTACCGCGGCAGAATGTTGAACAAACTGTGCTCGTCGCCGTCCATGTCCAGCTCCAGCAAGGTGCACTCCTTCTCCGTTGACGAAAGTCGTCGTGACCGAGCTGTCAGGTACTTGCCAGAGCGGACGTGCAACAGCTGCACCGCCTGGCCGTACATGACCTCGGTGCCGATCAACTTCTTCACTGTGTCAAGATTTTGTCGCGCCTCCAGGGTCGCGGACGTTCTCAAGCGGTCCGCCTCGGCCCGCATGGCAGGTGTCACAGTGGTGGTTTCCTGTGAAAGCTGCTCAAGAAACTCCCGATACGCAGAGATGTTCTCGTACGCCTGCGCTGGCATCAGGCGAAACACGCTGGTGGCAGAACCAGAAGGAAGCAAAGCAGCGACAACACACAAACAGCACAGCGGGCGCCACGGTAAGAACACCATTGCAAACAACGCAAGCAACAATGCACACTCAAGCTGCAGGAACGCACCAGCGCTTGAAGTCTGAACTGCCAGTGACAGCGCTTGCCTGAGCAAGCTGCGCGCCCACGCTACTGCTGTTGTCCATGCTGCCAGCGGGGGCACGCGCCGTGAGGTTACCACCTCGGCGAACAGGAGATGGATGTGCGTTGCCTTCCGCAAGGTTTGCATGGGCAGCATCTTCAAGGTACACCTGCAGGCTCGTGAATCCCTCGGCAGACAAGAAGCCGCGCGTGTCCAGACTGAACAGAGACACACACGAACCCAAGCGCAGGTACGTGCGCTGCGATACAGCAGCCATATTGCTGATGGGTGTGTGCGTCGCAAGATTGGAGGCTGTCGAGTGCCGCCTGCCACGGCGAGCACCTCGGGCAGGCATGCCCTTGTTGTCTCTGCCGTGTGTCGGCTACACACACACACTGGCGACAACACCAGCGCGGCAAACAATGCTACTTCCCGTGATCAGCGTTCAATGACCAGCACGCACTGTGGAAGTGCACTATTCTCACTGGTTCAGAGAAGTACACCAAGGCGGGGGTTTGGAGGGGTGGTGCACGCCCCAACACCACAACACGCAGCGCGCCGTCACGACTGACACCTCCCAACCTGAACCTTGTCAAAACGGGGGCGTTGGCATCAATATGAAAGTTTGTTACTTCACCACGTGCGTATTCACGGCGGCATACAACCAGCACAAAAAGTGGACGAATCAAAACGAGCGCAACTGAGTTACGTGCAAAAGTGAGTGAGTCAAGCCATCATCATCCGGCAGTGGCTAATATTGCCGCCACCCTCTGACATCCTGGACCGTGTGTGTGTGTGTGCTAGCAGCACTAGTGTGGAGTTTCAGCTCCGCTTGAAGCGCGGGTGTGGGTGCTGGCGTTCCGAGGCGTACGCACCATTCCGACACGCGTTCCATGGCGTCTCGTGTTAGACCGTGATTTGGCGCCTTTGTCCAGGGATTCGGTACCATGTCCTGATACGAAACGCCCCTTTCCACAAGCCTGGCACCTCCGTGGTGGTGGTGCACGTGTGGGCTCAATGAGATCACAGCGAGTGCGTGGGTCATCCACGTCAGCTGAGGAAAAGTCGGCACGCCTCTATGTTGGAAACACCAGTGCTGGGCACAACTCCACGCCATCCGAGCGCCTCGAGTCTGTTTGCCATGTTGTGGATTCCTCGCTGCGGCGTCGGTGCGCCAATCTCAAGCGAGAGATCTATGAAAAATGGGAGTCCACTATCATTGAGCGCGGTGGCTCCGTGACAGTGTCGAAGACGGCCCAAGCTTCGATGGTATGTCATTTGTCATCGTTTTGTTCCCCGTTGTCAGTTCGTGCACGTGTCGTGTGTGCATCGGTCCTCACGATTGGCTGCGCCAGGATGGAAGTGCAAGCAAGGCAGCTTATGCTGCGATTCCTCCCCCGCTGCCACTCTTCACTTCCGCCGCCGTCGGTCAGGACAAGCCACCCCAAACGTGCGTTGCTTGGTTGCTTGTCACCAGCTCCCTCTGCACAGTATTCTCTTGCGGCGCCATCTCACGCTGGTATGGTTGCGTGACCATGTGTACCATGTGTGTGCGGGGGGAGGGGGGTGTTGTGTTGTGTTGTGTTGTGTTGTGTTGTGTTGTGTTGTGTTGCGCTTGCGCCCTGCAGTGGGATCGCAGCACCGATCATGTGGCCCTACCCGAACCTTCCCGAAGGCAAGACGCCCCCTTCCCACATGGTGCCCGTCCGCCCAGGCATCGCAGCCGAGAATCAGGCACGAGATCGAGCACGCCTGGCGGGCGCGTGTGCGGTGGGTGAGAATGGTGAAGAGCTGCCGCTGCTGAACCGAGTCGTGTATGACTCAGTGACACCGCCTGAACCCTCGAGCGAGGGCAAGCAACAACCGTTGTCGTCGTCCTCAAGTTGGAAGGAAGCCGTGGCTGCCGCATCTCGATCCGCGGGCGGGGTAGGCACAGCGGGTCCTGCGTCACCCGCACGAGGGTTTGGCGTCACCGGGGTCGTACCTAGCTTGGAGCCCTGGTATCACCCCAGCGGCCCGCATGACGACACCCTGTGCTTTGAATCCCGTTTCGAGTCTGGCAATCTGCGACGTGCCATTCAAGTGTGCGTGGCGCTCACACACACACACACACACACACACACACACATGTACATACACAGGCACATGCACATGCGCATGTGAGGTGTTTGTCTCGCCGCCACGGGCGTTACCGATGTGCGTGCTGCGCAGGTACAAGTACGACTACGACCTTATCCTCAAGCCAGACATTAACACGAGTGGACATACACAATGGTGTGTGCGGTTGGCTGCAAGGCTGTGTTCATGGTCGCCGCGGTGTGTGTGCGCTCACATGAAGTGGTCGCCCAGGTTCTATTTTGGAGTACGCAACACTCGACGCGGACAGCGCTACAAGTTCAACATCATTAACCTATTAAAGGCAGACAGCTTGTACAACCAAGGGATGCAACCTGTTGTGTTCAGCAAACGCAATCATGTACGTGTTCACCACGTTTCTGTGCGCTTTCCCTCTCACCATGCCGGCCTCTCACTCACTCTCCTCTCTGTTTGTGTGTTGCCACACCTCGCGTGTCCAGATGCTGTACGGCGTGGGCTGGGAACGTCGAGGAGATGACATCTGCTACTACCAGAACCATGTCAAGCGCCGTGGTGGCTACCACTACACTGCCACGTTCACAATCGAAATGCCACGTACGTTGCATGGCTGTGCTTTGTTCGGATTGGTCAGTCGTCGGTTCCTTGCCCTGCCAATTCTTGACACTGTGTTCTATTCTTTATGGTTGGTTCCACCCTGTGCGCAGATGATCACGACACGGTGTACATTGCGCACACGTTCCCTTACACTTACACGGACCTGCAACGCTACTTGTCCAAGCTCGAGAAGGACCCCGTCCGCTCCAGTCGGTTCCGACGGCGGGTGCTCTGCCAAACCCTTGCCGGCAACAACTGCGACCTTCTCACCGTCACGTCTTTTGCCAGCGACTCGGCTGCGCTCCGCGTGCGCAAGGGCGTCGTGGTGTCGGCCCGCGTGCACCCGGGCGAGTGCAACGCCTCGTGGATGATGCAGGGGTTCATCGACTACCTCACTGGCCCGTCGCTGGATGCCAAGATCCTCCGCGACAATTTTGTGTTCAAGATCGTGCCGATGCTCAACCCCGATGGCGTGGTGGTCGGCAACTACCGCTGCAGCTTGGCGGGGGTGGACTTGAACCGTTCCTGGAAGTACCCTGGGCGCAAGCTGCACCCCACAATTTGGCACACCAAGGAGGTGATCAGGCGCCTGACAGAGGACCGAGAAGTTGTGATGTATGTGGACCTACACGGCCACTCCCGGAAGAAGAACATCTTCATGTACGGGTGTGAGAACGCCAAGAACTGGCAGCTGCGCCTGCATGAGCGCGTGTTCCCCCGCATGCTGGGGCGAAACTCGCAGTCGTTTTCGTATGCCGACTGTAACTTTAAGGTGCAGAAGGCCAAAGAGTCCACTGCACGTGTGGTGGTGTGGCGAGAGTTGGGATTAACCAACAGCTACACGCTCGAGGCGTCCTTTGCCGGCGTTGATTTTGGGAGTCGCAAGGACGAGCACTTTACGCCGGAAGTGTTTCAAGAGATGGGCCACGTGTTTTGCGACACCATCCTTGACTACTGCGATCCCGACCAAATGAAGGTCATGGCCACCTTGCATGAGCTGCGACGCGTGACGAAGGACAGTGATTCTGACAGCGTGGGGTCGGGCACAGGCTCTGACACAGACGCCGTTGACAGCGGGCGATCCAGCCGACGTGGCCGCTCCTCTCGACGATCCAAGCCAGGTCGTCGAGGTAAGAGCAACGGAAGAAAGCGAGGCGTGTCACGCTCGTCTTCTGCGAGGGGGGTTCGAAAGGACCGACAGCGTTCTGGAAGCGCTCGTACGTGTCTGTCATCATCGACGTTTGCTGTTTTTGTTTGTGTGTGTGTGTGTGTGTTTGTTTTTCATGCTTTTCTTTTCATGCTGCTATGGGCGGTGTGGTGGTGCTTGAGCCTTGTTGTTCACACTGCGTGGAGTGTGCTGGGAATGTGCGTGTTGTCCCGTCGTTTTGCTCTTTGCCAGGACCGCCACGTGTGCGATCTGGCAAAGCCCGGCTCCAGGGTGGAAAAAGCTCTCGCGGAGAAGGGTCTGATCGAGACGCGCGCAAGTCGAGTGCGCCAAGCGACTCTGGCGGAGCGGCGAGCTCAAGTGCAGCCGGGTCAAGCAGGGGTCGTGTACGTGTTGTTAGAGTCGCGGCGCCCTTGCGTCGTGGTGCAGTGGAGCGATAGTGGTCTGCCTGTCTGCACGGCGTGCCTGCTCACGAACGCATGTGCTGCCCTGCAGAAGTCCCGTCGTCGCCGCCGAGATGCCAAACGGCAAGCGCGCATCAGTCCCATCCGTGACTCGGTGCTGTCTCGCGCTGCCGGTGTGGCTGCCGCGGCTGCCGCCACTGCCGCTGCAGATGAAGTGTTGGGCCAACCGCCGTCGTCCGTGGACATCGATGAGGTGCTGCGACGCAGCGCGGCAGTTGTGCAACAGCAGCGGAGCAAGGCACGCGCAGCAGCTGCTGGCGGTGCCAGTGGTGCCAGCGGTACTGGGAGTTCCGGAAGCGGTCGCAGACCCATGAGGCGAGGCACAAAGGGCGCCGCGGGTGCCACGGGTAAAGGCGCGTCCGCCGACAAGGGTAACGAATCACGCAGGCGGCGACGGCGACGTAAACGTGGTGGTGGCGCCTCCGCCGGCAAGCCGTACAAAAGCACCCCACGTGACCGAGATGCCTCTGGCATGCGTGCTGGCGGTGGTGGCGGCGGCGGTGGTGGTGGCAACAGTGCCATGGCGGATGGTGGCATGGTCGACGGTGCATCCATGGCGTTTGTGGGGGATGAGGGAGCAGCGAATGGAGTGTCCATCGCGAACCAGGGGGGGCCAGCCAACGGCGCCCACGTGGCCGCGTCCACCGAAGCCAACCATGCTCGCCCCAGGCGTGGCTCTGCTGAGCGTCGCCTGTTGGCACAGCACATTCAGGTGATGGAGCTTGGTGCGTTTGGAGCACCGGTCACGCCGCCAACAGCTGGACGGCAGGGCATGTCCCCGCCACAGTGGCGACGTGCGTCGCACCTGGTCGCGCACGGCGTGTCAGACGGAAGCGGTGCACGGCACGTGCATGGCGACGGCTTCTCGGAACGGTATGTATGGCTGCTGCTGACTGTGTTCCGTCACCACTGGCACTCACACGCGCTGCGTGTGTGGTTGCGCTTGTGCGTACGTTTGTGTTTGTGTTTCATTGCGCGCGTGTGGCTGGGTCAGTGCACGTATGGACGGCGACGAAGGCATGCCCTCCGGGTTGACTGCTGAAGGCAGAGATCGATGGGGCATGACCCAGGACAGAGATCGAGATCTTGCGGTTGAGTCCTTGGTACGTGGGTGGTTGGGGTGGCTGGTACGCGTTGCGATGTTGTGCGAGGCATGTCAGCGTGTTAATCGTACCACGCCTGTTGTTGTGGCCTGTTTGTCTGCTTGCCTTTTGTCTTGGCTATTGTTGTTTGTTGTACGCTCCCGTGTTGTGATGGTTGTATTTGTTTTCACCCCACCCCACACCCGCACCACCGTGGCCGCATGTTCTGCTGTGCCCACCACGGACATCAGGAGAGTGCGATTCGCGGCCTGGCAAACCGTCCGCCACGTGCCGGAGCCCGACCCACCGGTGATGCCACCCCGGGGCCTTCTCCTCCTCACGGTAGCCACACGGCATCCACCGTGGGGGCACCACATCGGCGCACGAGCCACCCACACTCGCACCCCAACCCCAACCCAAACGCACACCCACACCCACACCCACACGCACACCCACACTCGCACTCGCACCAACACCGTTGGGCCCCGCCACGGCGCAACAGCTTGGGGAGCCAAAGCGGTCTGGGTGGCGCGACAATGGGAATGGAGGGGGGCGAAGTGTTGGGCTCGCTTGCGGTTGAGTCCGCGGAGTTTTCCAGCCGTGGTCGCCGCAGCAGCGCGGCAGGTGTGGAGGATGCGGACCCGGCCATGTTTCAGAGGGTCGCGGAGTCACATCGCCATCCTGCTTCCCATGTCCAGCGCCTGTCTCTGTCCGCACCTTCGTCAGCCCGCCATACTGCCGTGGATGACGTCCTTCCCAGTATTTCAGGGCATGTTGTGAAACCGTAGGGCCACGACGGCTTGGTTGGTGTGTGTGATGCTGGAGATGTTTGGTGGCGCCCGGGTTTTGGTTTTGCATGGGTTGTGATGGCGTGATTGTGGAAGGCGAACTTGGTACATACGATTTTTGACCACGTGTTCCCATGTCCCGGTGCTGTCGCTGTGGCATTCAAAAACGAAGCCTACTGGTGCACATTTCACCAACGGGAGGTCGCATTACCCTTCGTACTTGTCACGCATCACCTACGCCGGAAGCAACCGATGCAGGATCTTCCAACCGCTGGCGCTTGCTATCTCTTCTCGCCAAGTTTTCTTCTCGTTTCCGAATGGCCGCAACTCGTTTGTGGTGAGACTTTCCGTTGATGTGGATGTTCCACTCGTGCGCTCCGTTCAGCGTCTTGCCGCATGCTTCACATGTAAATCTGTTACACGAATCGCCCACGCGCCGTCAGCTTCGCGTCGGAAGAGAGGGCATGACAGCACACGCCAACACATGCATGCAACACACCACACCACACAACTTACTTCTTCCACTGAAACACCGCGTCAGCATCATTGGACGTGGGCACTGGTGGGTCCACGTCTCCACGCAGAAAACTTGCTACAAGCCCGAATGCTGGTTCGGCGACCTGATGCCACAAATGACCCCAAGCATGAAGGTGCCGCGTGTTCATGCTGCCAAGACAGCGAACGCCGCGCCCCACACACCTTCGACGTCCACTTCGACACGTCCGTTGAGTCCAACTCATGGATGGCCACGCCGCGTTTGATGAGGCGGTTGCGAACAAACCGCCGCTGCTGTCTGGCGTACCGTCGGGTTACTTGCTTTAGCAAGTCCACACACTCCTTCAAGGTCTGTGCCCCGCGCGCCACGCCAACTGCAGTGTCAGCACCACGTGTGGACACCAAAACGGTGCGTCTGTGTCTGTGTTGGTGTGCTATGATCGTACATCGTCCACTGACGCAGCCGTGTCCGCGCTCTCTTTTGCATCCAGGTAAGCGGCAAACTCCTTGAACCCGATCGCCTGGCACACAACCCAACCACGACCATGTCCATCGTCACAGATATCCCCCCCCCCCCCCCCCCCCCCCCCCCCCCCCCCCCCCCCCCCCCCCCCCCCCCCCCCCCCGCCACACACACACAACCACGG
>Ga0213833_1000963_pt1 | contig 22826 bp, 9 predicted proteins | sample SWATP21_FD_160575 | JGI IMG/M metagenome (GOLD analysis project Ga0213833, IMG submission 160575) | Coastal seawater microbial communities from Marineland, Florida, United States - SWA TP2 #1 | ecosystem: Environmental > Aquatic > Marine > Coastal | place: USA: Florida | collected 2016-08-14 | reverse complement strand
GCCACAGCCGATGCTGGTGCTGTCGCCACACCCACTGCTGATCTTGCCGCGATTTCCAATGCCGATCCCAACAGCGGAGGCTGTGCAAATGCTGGTGGCGCTTCTTCCCACGCTGAAACCAACTCGACAGTTGACGCCATATCGGGAGCCAATCCCAGTGCCCATGCCCGCACCAATGTTGGTGGCAGTGTTGATGCCGATGCGCATACGAGGACCGATGCCAGTCCGAACGGCAACAGTGGCGACCCTGCCCATGATGCTGGCGCCTCGGCGAGTGCCGATGTCGGGAGCGATACATCTACAAACGACCATGATGGCGATGCTGTCCATGGCGATCCACATGGCGCGGCGCACGCCCCAGCTGCTTCTGATCGTGGTGTGGGTGATGATGAGGAAGGCGTGTATGACCCGGTGGTCACCCCACCTCGCCAAGGCAATACCGGTCGTGTGGGTGGCGGCACCAACTGCCGGGCTCATGCTCTTGCCACACCCTCAGGCTACGGCGAGGGTGACGTATCCAGCGTGGGTGCGCGAAGTGCACACTCGCCACCGAACTCGCCGCCCACACCTGAGCACCCGTCGCCGTTTGACGAATCAAGCGGCGCGCGAGGCATCCTGTCACAGTCCCTGCGGCCCACGGATCGATCTCGGGCGTCGCGTGGTCATGAGGATGAGCGCGCGGGGCGTACGCGCACAACATCAAAGAAGCGTGCGCGGACTCCACCGTCTCCGCAAGCACGAAGCAACCGCCCAGCACCACATCACGACCACGTCACGGTGAAGGAGAAGGCGCAGGAGAAGGTGATTGAGAAAGTGAAGGAGAAGGTGATAGAGAAAGTGAAGGAGAAGGAGGAGGTGAAAGAGAAAGCTATGGCGAAGAAGGAGGGGTGCATCGTGCGCCAGCAACCAGTGCAGACGCCTGCGCTCGAGCGCGCACCACCGTCATGGTTGCACATTGTGCGATCAACCTGCACAAAGCGCCCGTCACCAGTTCGGACGGGCAATGCCAGTGACCCAGCGGCACGAAGCAAGTCGAGGAAACGCAGCAGAAAAGGCGGTGGCGGGGCCTCGGTTGAGCAACCGAAGCAAGGGAAGAAGCAGCGGCGTGGGGTGCAGTTGCGACATGAGTCGCTGGGTGTGGGCCCAGCGGTCGGTTTGCGTAAGGGTGGGCGTAGCCCCAGCGAAGTCTTGTCGCTGACACCGCTGCGTGCGGTTGAACATCCTTCGTCTGTGCGCGACTCCCGTGACACGGATGGTTCTCTTGTTTGGTGCGTATGCGGTCGTTGGTGGTGTGCACCAGCTTGGGTTTGGTCGTTTTGTCGTTTTGCATGGTGGCGCAAGTGCGGATGTTTGACCACCTCCGTGCTTTCTCACGCGTGTGTCACAGGTTACGCACACAAGGTCGCTGGTGGTGGCCGGCGATGGTGGTGTCGAAAGAGAGTCTGGTGACTGCGGGTGTGGCGGTGGAACGGGTGATGGTTCAAACAGTGTCCCTGTTTCAAAACCGTCCCCCGGTGTCCCTGCTTGGGCTTGGCGGGTTTGGGGCCGCCACTTCACGTCCCATTCGCATTCGCAGCTTGGACACGTTCTCCACAGCTGCGACCTCTCCGGGGTCACTGTCTTCTTCTGCTGGGACGGCGGCCGCACCAAGGTGGCTGGTGGCCCCTTTCAACAGCGACGTGCTGTGGTCGTTCCGATTTAACAACCCATCCGCTGTCCGTGCCTTCGAAGCGGGTGTGGAGCCACGGTACGTTGGACGTGGTGCACAATGCCGTGCTGGTTGCGTGGAAAACCCCCGTGGTATGGGTGCGCATGCCACTCCTTTGGTTTGGCTCACCCCACCGCACGGTTCACAGGTCTCGACTTCCGAAGCCATGGCGCAAGGCTGTGTTACAGGCACTGCGGTGTGCGTCAATGCAAGCCCTGGCTGGCAGTGCGAAGTCTCAACACGTTCGCCTAGGTGCCTGCGAGTTCCGCACCACGTCCCATGTTCTTTCTGCCCTGTTGGAGCAGAAGCCGCGCCGAAGAGACCACACCTCCACACCATCGCCGGCGCTGCTGCAGCTGTCGAAGAAACGTCACCACCGTGCCAAGTCACGTCGCCTGCAGTGTTACTCGAAGGGCGTTGCTTGTGTCGCAGACCTTGCATCGCAATGCGGCATAGTGTTTCAGCCACCAGAGGGCCTTCCACGACCTGGTTGTCGCGTGCAAGTGCGAAGCTGTGATTGGAAGGTACGTCGGGAGTGTGTGTGTGTATGTATGGTACATGTGCGCTTTGGGGTGCATGCACGACCACTGACCATCACACTGCTGTGGCTGGCCACTTGATGTGGCATGTGGATATCATGCTTGCCTCGCGCAGGTGTGTGTCCATCGTGTCGTTGGCACCCGACCCGGGGCGTTGCTTGTAGAGCCGTGTGGCTCCAGTTCTTTGCGCTGCCCGTGTCCGGCCTTGGCGGAGTGGATGCCCCTCAAGGATCCGCGCTTGCTATCCGGGTGTCTGGACGCCAATGAAAGCCTCCATGTGTGTGGCTCTGGCGGGGCCGGTCTGACAGGCACTTCCACGTCCGGGCAGTGCCATCCACAGGCTGTGTGTGTGTCTTGACAAAAAAGGCGCTTGCGTGTGTGTGTGAGAGAGAGTAGGGTTGCCTAGCCTGGGGCATGCGTGCCTGTCGTGGCAAGTGGAAGGCTGCCGAGGAAGTGTCACACAGCACTTGTTACAAGTGTTTGTTTTGCAGGCGTGCAGCTTGGCGTTGGCGGAGCTTCTTCAGCCGCTTTCGCAAGCGCTGCACTGTCGCGTCACCGGCTTCCACTGCATCAGTTGACGTCCGCCCTGGCTTGGACTGTCCCGCGTCACCCGCGTCACGCGAACGCTTGACGGCCGTACGTGGACGGGCGACACCTTTCGTTTGGCCGCTTCGAGGGGGTGGTGCATCGCGGAGTGTCACACAGGGCACGTACAGCGTGGAGCTGCGGAAGTACGGACAGCACGGAGGCGGCTGGCAGCGGAGCATGATGAGCCGAGCCCCCGCACACACACCAAAGGAAACCCGAACAAACACGAACCTGTACAGAGAACGGGGCCACAGAGTAGTCGCACCGCGGGTGTGACAACACACAGTCTCGTGCCAAGTACCCCGTCATGCGCCCGCCCACCCGCAGGTGCCACTGCACGCACACCCCAAGCAGCGCCGACCACCGCGTGTCCATGACGGCCAGGAGTTCATCGGTGAAGTCTGGGCACGGACCAGCAAACGGGTGGCGCAGACGAGCTGGGGGGAGCCGGACCCGGTGCCCCATGCCCGGATAGGACGGTGTCACAACGGGCGGTGCGAGTGTGGCGTTGTGGGTTGGGGCAGGTGGCGCCGCGTCGTCGTGTGTCAGCGCAGCAGCCGCCCCATCCGCGGGGAGGGGGAAGTCGTCGAAAAAGATTGCGTCGAAACGCCCAAGGTGTGGTAACGCACGCTGCCACGTCCCCTCCACGATGACGATGCCTGGCTTGGATGCGGCCCACCTGTGCAAGCGACGAAGCACTGCCACGCTGCACTCCACGATCGTGTGGGAGCGCGGGTGGTACGACTGGATGCGGTCCGCGCTGTAGCCACAGCCAAAGCCGATTTCGAGGACATGATCCTGTCGCAGCCCAACCCACGGAGTGCGCGCTGGTAAAAGGTGTGCACTGCTGGGGTGATGACCACCCCGACGTACCTTGGGTGTCACACCCATCGCGTCTACACACGCTTCCATGTACGCACGCTCCCAAGGCATCATCACCACCTTGTTGTCACCTTTGTACTGCAAGGCGTCTCCCTCGTGCTTCATGACCAGCACTTCATCCCCGCAGCACTGGTGGACTTGGAAGCACACCAAGTCCTGCACACCACCGGCACGCACAGTCGTGGACAGTTGAAGCGGCGACACCGTGCCGCAATCAGCAACAGCCCATGGGCACGCCACACGATTAGATGCACGCAGGTGGTGCAACGACAACAGCGAGTGGGTGCGACTCCATTTGCGCCGGTTCGGCATCACCAGCCGAACGTGAGACACAACGCTGCATGCACGGCACAAAAACGAATACACACACTGCCACACCACCACCACGAAAAAGAATATTTTTTCAATGTGAAAAAGGCGTGAGGCTGGTTCGAACATGTTGGAAACAGTGGCGGAATAAAATCTTGTTGCGGCATGAAGACTTGACTGTTGTTGTGATGGTTTTCGCCAGTGGCGTCACCAGAGGGTGTATCCCCCCGAGAAACCGCCAACCACAAGCGGTGCGCTGCCGCAAGTTGTCGGGGCCGCATCCCAACCTCTCTCCCGTGACATTCCCCGCTGGCCGGTGGTTTCGGACGTGGAGGGCCCCTGGACTGGCAGCCAAGAGATCTTGGAGGGCAGCCAGTTGACAACGCCCCAATCAAACACCGCAGCATCCGCGAAACCGTGTGCGTGGCCGAGATGGACGACAGACGGTCTGCCCCATCATCTCGCATGAGTAGCCGCCTGTCAGCGTACCGGTCGCCGCGGCCAGAGTCCCTGGAGCCCAACCCACCGCTGCAGCACAGCTTGCAGGCACGCCTGTACGGCGCAGGTGCGTCCGCAGGTTCAAGCGGCAGGGCAACCGGTGGCGTTCGGCGCCCTGCGCGTGGCTCAAGCCGTGGGAGACCGGTGCCACCCGGCATTCGCCATTCACAGCCAGCCAATGGCAGCAACACAGTGGGCTCCCTGACAGGCGCCACCAACGGCGTGTCGCAGCCGCGGACCACTGCCTCGTCACGCCCCCTGGTGCCCAAGCTCCGCTTGACCGCTGCCAAGCGGGCGCAGCGTGCCACGTTTTCGGACACCACACAATCTGGATCTGGATCTGCCTACGGGCGACCCGACAGCCGTGTCACCACGGACTCCGCGCCACACCGCAGACTGCACTTCACGCCCCGACCACCGGGTGGTGCCAGCGGTGTGGATGGTTCACAAACCACTCGCCCCTTTCCGCCGTCACACCGCCGCGGGCGGGGTGGTCGGGGTAGTGGTGGTGGCGTTCCACCGCGGCGACACCCACGCTCGGCGCGTGCGCGAGTGGGTGGGCCCGCGGAGCCTGCCGACACGGGACGCGTGCCACGAGTGGCGTTTGACGGGCCGGAAGTGGACGAGGGTGCCAGTGTTGGAGCCGGCAGACCTTATGGTGCAGGTGCTGGTGCTGGTGTTAGTGACGGCGGCGCGGTTGGCGATGCCGCGGCACATGGTGGTTCCACGACGCGAAGCAAGTTGTCACGCCGCGAGCTGCTGCTGCGTGCCCAGCACTTCAAATCTTTTATGGACCACGTGCGGGAGACGCCGGGGTTCGATGAGTCGTCCATTTACGGCGACGGGTTCGTGTACCTTCGACCTGTGGACAACAACGTGTACGATTTGCGCGTGGTGGACCCCTCCGACATTGACCCCAGCAACTACTTCACGCTGAGCCAGAAGGGCATCACACACTTCTGCGGCAACGAAAGCGAGTTCACATCCATTCACCAGTACGAACGCGAGTTCTACCTGTACAACATGATTTCCTCCATCTCCTTCTTCCAGAAGTACCGCATGTGGAAGACCTTTGTGGTGTGGAAGAAGAACGTGTCGGCTGCCATGATGAACGCCTGCAAGGCCTCGCTGCAGCAGAACCTGTTCATGCTGAACCCCCTGTTGCGCAAGTCACTGGTTGCACTTCGAAAGCTATCTTATGAGGTCTCCAACTTCAGGCTGTACAATGTGGACCCGCGACGAACGTACACCTTGGAGGAGTTCCGCAGGCACCAGGTACTTTGCGCGTCCATGTGTGTTGGTCAGCTGACACCGCCGCTCACAGTGTCTGGATGGCCGTGTTCGCCCGTTTTCGTTTGTCGTTGTTGTTGGTGTTGTTGTTGTTGTCGTTGTTATTGTGTGTATGTGTGCCTGTGTGTGCGTTCGTGTGTCTGTCGCGTCCGTGTCGCATGTACCCCCACCGCCAGGCCCGCCAAAAGGAAATCATTGCCGACCGCCTCCGCGACTACTCCGACGAGGTTCGCCACCTGGTGCGCAACGCGTGTGAAACCGCACTGCGGCAGTTCCTCGAAGACCACGGCTTCCACGGCGATGCTCGTGGCGGTCATGTGCCGGGCGGCAGCATGGTGGCGGCGGCTGCCATGGGCACGCTGGGCGCCGGCCCCAGCACCGTGTCCAACTCATGGAACGTCAACGCGTCCATGAGCCTGCCCGGCGGCGCCACGGTGTCTGATGCCGGCATGGGCGGCAAGGGCACCATGCGTCAGCGCAGCGTGACGTTCACCGAGCGCGCCGCCATGCGCACGCAGTGCCGCCGGCTGGCCAAGTACATCCGCGTCGCGGACTTCTTTGTGATTGACACGTACCTGGGGCTGGCGCTGGGCAGCACCAAGACGCTGCTGTCCTCCATCCACATGCAGCACGCGCGGGTCGAGGAGCAACGCCGGCGCCTGGCCGACGCACCCGCGACGGCCCAAGCCGAGGGCAAGGGGACCGGCAACGGCACCGGCACCGGCACCGGCTCGGGCTCGGGGGCGGGCGGCGCCGACGGCGGTGAAGGTGGCGCGGCAGACGCTGGCGGCGGCGTGGGTTCGCACGAGGCGCCGCTGAGCAAAGCAGCCAAGGCGCTGGCCGCCATTCGCGACATGGCGGCGGCGCAGGCGGCCGAGTCGGACTCCACGCCGCTGTTCAAGGTGGAGATCAAGGTGGACATCACCGACGGCGCGGAGCCGTCGGAGCTGGACGGTCTGGGCGCGCAGGCGGTGGCGGTGCGCAGCCTGTCGCCCGGCGCCGCACGTGCCGCCGCCGCCGGCGCAGCAGAGGACGGCGGCGGCGACTCGGACAGCGACAGCAGCGGCATGAGCAGCGACAGCGAGGAGGGCGGCGTGTTCTTTTGGCCCAAGCCGTCCATGTTCAAGCAGGAGGTGGAGGCGGTCATTTTTGACGGCCTGCAGGTGGTGACGTCCTCCAAGCGCCTGCTCCTGCACTCGGACTTCCGCACGTACGTCACGCCGACCGGAGAGAACGGTCGGGCGTCGTCGAGCGTCGGCGACGGGTTGGACCTGGAGATGATGGTGGTGGAGGATCCCCACTTCCAGGACATGGTTGAGGAGGTGAACTACTACCTCGGCTCCGCGTTTGAGTCCGCGCAGTCGTACGCCCACGTGTTCCACCCCTTCCGGGAGATGGTGGTGCAGAACGTCGCCGAGTTGAACGGCATGAGCTTTGACCGCTACGCGCAGCTCCCCCTGTCGTTCTTCGCGGACGCCTTCGCCAAGTACAAGCGCGAGGTGACCGAGTTCAAGAACATGCCCGACACCGCCGACGTGGGCATCATCCGCGTCGACTCCCGCCGTGTGAAGGCCGCGTTTGAGCCGAGCCCCGCGCGGTGCTTGGAGAAACTGACGGAGCTGCTGCCGGTGGTGGCGGCGACCAAAAACGACAACCTGTACACGGAGGTGTCTGCGGCGCACGAAAAGCTGGCGGCGTCGCCGTTTTCGGTGGACGACTTTGTGGCGTTGATGAGCCACCTGCAAACCACGGCGGAGGTGCTGCCGTCGTTTGACGAGCGCTTTGACTACGTCAAGGAGCTGTACGCGCTGTTGGACGAGGAGGGCGTGGAGGTGTCGGACGACGCGCGCACCAACCACTACATGCTGGGCCAAACCATGACGCTGCTGAAGCACAGCATGCAGCTGGTGGAGGACTCTGCCGAGGACAACACGCTGCGCTTCAGCAAGGAGCTGGACGACCACATCCCCAAGCTCCGCTCCAACATCTCCGAGGTGCGCGCGCGCCTGGACCACGCCATGGTCCACTCCCCCGACTCGAACATGGACGAGGTGCTGGCGTACCTGCAAAAGATCCGCGCCGAGGTGGAGGCGCTGGACGCCACCGCGCAGCGCAACCGGCGGTACCAGGAGATCCTGCGCGTCAACGTGGCCACGTACGAGGACCTGGAGGACGTCCAGGCCGACCTGCGGCTGAAGACGCGGCTGTGGGAGGGCCTGAAGGAGTGGGGTCGCGTCACCGTGGTGTGGCGCGACACGCCCTTCGCGGCGGTGGACGTGGACGCCATCACCAAGCAGGTGATGGGCTTCGCCAAGACGGCGATGCAGGCGGAGCGCGGGTTGCCGGGGTCCAATGTCGCACCCCGACTCAAGGGCCGCGTGGACGAGTTCCGTGCCACGCTGCCGGTGGTGGGCCACCTGTGCTCCGCGTCGCTGAAGGACCGGCACTGGGAGATGCTGCACGAGCTGATTGGCTACGAGGTGCACGGCGTGGAGGGGTTCACGCTGGGGCAGCTCATGGAGCTGCGCGTCACGGACCACGCGGAGGCCATCGCGACGGTGGCGAGCGAGGCGACGCAGGAGGCAGTGTTGGAGGAGATGTTGGACAAGGTGCTGGCCATGTGGGCGCACACGGAGTTGGAGCTGCTGCCGTACAAGGACACGCGCGACGTGTACATCCTGGGCAGCCTGGAGGACATCATCGCCAACCTGGACGACTCGCTCGTGAGCATCAACACCATCCTGGGCTCGCGGTACGTGACGGCCATCCGGGAGGAGGTGGTGGATGTGCAGAAGCGCCTGCTGCTGTTCCAGGAGACGCTGGACGAGTGGACGGCGTGCCAGCGCAACTGGATGTACCTGGAGACCATCTTCAGCGCGCCGGACATCAGCCGGCAGCTGCCGACGGAGGCCAAGCAGTTCACGGCCGTGGACACGTTCTGGCGCGAGGAGATGCGCCGCGTGAGCGACGACAACAACGCGCTGAAGGCCGGCACCAAGCCGGGGCTGCGGGAGAAGTTCCAGAAGCACAACGCGGCGCTGGACGTCATCCAAAAGAGCCTGGAGGACTACCTGGAGACCAAGCGCGTCGACTTCCCGCGCTTCTACTTCCTCTCCAACGACGAGCTGCTGGAGATCCTGGCGCAGACCAAGGACCCCCGGGCAGTGCAGCCCCACCTCCGGAAGTGCTTCGACAACCTGGTGCGGCTCAAGTTCCGGGGCACCGGCGCGTCGCTGGACATTCTGGCGATGGAGAGCGGCGAGGTGGAGGTGGTGGACATGGGGCGGAACCTCAAGGCCCGCGGCAACGTGGAGGAGTGGCTGACGGCGGTGGAGGACCGCATGCGGACGTCGCTGCGGCGCCTGTTGAAGGCCGGCATCCAGGACTTTTACTCCGGCAAGCCCCGCGTCGAGTGGGTGCGCAGCCACGCCGGGCAGGTGGTCGCCACGGCGGCGCAGGTGGCGTGGTCTGCCGGCACGGAACGCGCGCTGCGGGACGCGGACAGCGGCACGGCGCTGCGCCAGTGGTTTGACCTGAACGTGTCGGACCTGGCGGACCTCACGGCGCTGGTGCGCACCAACCTGAGCAAGCTGCACCGCAAGGTGATCGTGGCGCTGGTGACGACGGACGTGCACGCGCGGGACATCATCGAGGAGCTGATGCACTCGGGCGTGGGCACCACGCACAACTTCCGGTGGCAGCAGCAGCTGCGGTACTACTGGCTCAAGGACGAGGACGACTGCGTGGTGAAGCAGAGCAGCTCCCGCATCCAGTACGGCTACGAGTACGAGGGCTGCACCAGCCGGCTGGTGATCACGCCGCTCACGGACCGGTGCTGGATGACGCTCACGGGCGCGTTGCACCTCAAGCTGGGTGGGTCGCCCGCGGGTCCGGCCGGCACGGGCAAGACCGAGAGCAGCAAGGACTTGGCCAAGGCCATGGGCATCCAGTGCATCGTGTTCAACTGCAGCGACCAAATCGACTACCGCATGATGGGCAAGCTGTTCTCCGGCCTGGCGCAGACCGGCGCGTGGACGTGCCTGGACGAGTTCAACCGCATCGACATCGAGGTGTTGTCGGTGATCGCCCAGCAGCTGCACGTGCTGCGCCGCGGTCGAGTGCAGGGCGCCGACCACATCCTGTTTTTCGGTCGCGAGATCGCGCTGCGGGAGCACCACGTCATCATCACCATGAACCCCGGCTACGCCGGCCGCACGCCGCTGCCGGACAACCTCAAGGTGTTCTTCCGCCCCGTGGCCATGATGGTGCCGGACTACGCGCTCATCGCCGAGATCATGCTGTTTGCCGAGGGCTTTGACGACGCGCGCAACCTGTCGCGCAAGATGACCAAGCTGTACAAGCTGTCGTCCGAGCAGCTGTCGCAGCAGTGCCACTACGACTACGGCCTGCGCGCCGTCAAGTCGGTGCTGGTGATGGCGGGCGGGCTGAAGCGCGGCAACCCGGACCTGAACGAGGACATCGTGCTCATCCGCGCCATGCGGGACTCCAACGTCCCCAAGTTCCTCGCGGACGACCTGCCGCTGTTCTTTGGCATCGTCAACGACCTGTTCCCGGGCGTGGAGGTGCCGTACCAGGACATGGGCGAGCTGCAGGTGATGGTGGAGGAACAGCTGGGGCGCCAGGGCCTGCAGAAGGTGCCCAAGGTGACCAAGAAGATCATCCAGCTGTACGAGACCATGGCGGTGCGGTTCGGCTGCGTGATTGTGGGTCCCACCGGCGGCGGCAAGACCGCCGCATACACGACGCTGGCCAAGTCGATGACGGCGTTGCGGGAGGAGCGTGCGTCGGCCAACCCGGCGTTCCAGGTGGTGCGCATGGACGTGTTGAACCCCAAGTGCATCAGCATGGGGGAGCTGTACGGCGAGTTCAACGAGCTGACGCAGGAGTGGACGGACGGGCTGGCGTCGACCATCATGCGGCACAACGTCGCCACGGAGACGGAGGACCGCATGTGGACGGTGTTTGACGGCCCCATCGACGCGCTGTGGATCGAAAACATGAACACGGTGCTGGACGACAACATGACGCTGTGCCTGGCAAACTCGGAGCGCATCAAGCTCAAGCCCCAGATGCGCATGCTGTTCGAGGTCCAGGACTTGGAGGTGGCGTCGCCTGCCACGGTGTCACGCCTGGGCGTGGTGTACATCACACCGGAGGACCTGGGGTGGCTGCCGTACGTGCAGTCGTGGGTGCCGCGGGAGCTGTCCAAGGTGGCGGCCCCCGCCATCCAAACCCGCATCCTGGCACACTTCGAGGCGGTGATCCCCAAGGCGCTGGGGTTTGTGCGAGACCACTGCACCGAGCCGGTGCCGACCGTGGACTTGAACCTCGTCACGGCGCTGTGCCGCATGTTCCAGGCCCTGTACCGCAAGGAGCGGGGCGTGAAGCCGCTGGCTGATGACCTCACGGCCGTCCGGCTCGCCGACAAGCTGTTTGCCTTCTCGTTCGTGTGGTCCATTGGCGGCAGCATCAACCCCGACCACTGGGCCGAGTTCTCGGGCTTCACGCGGTCGCTGCTGGAAACGGCGCGGGTGGAAGCCGGCATTCCCAGCGCCGGCCTGTTGCAGGACTACTTTGTGGAGGCGGTGGACGGCGAGGGTTCCTTCCGACCCTGGGAGGACATTCTGCCGGCGTTCACGTACAACCCCCACGTGCCGTACTTCGAGATGCTGGTCCCCACCGCCGACACGGTGCGCTACAGCCGCCTGCTGACCTGGCTCCTGTCTGTCGACGCGCCGGTGTTCCTCACCGGTGTCACCGGCACCGGCAAGACCGTCATCCTGCAGGACTGCCTGCGTGACACGTCGCAGGACGAGGACGACGCGGCGGCGGCGGGCACCGATGCGGCGGCCGGCGGCGGCGCCGGCGGCGACGCGTTGGCGGCAGGGTATGGCGGCAGCCCACGCGCGGCGAGCACCTACTCTGGTAGCCCTCGGGCCGGCGGTGCCGGTGACGGTGGTAAGGAGGGCGGCGACGGCGGCGCACGCGAGCAGGAGCTGTCCGTGCTGCCGGTGTTCATCAACTTCAGCGCGCGCACGTCGTCGGCGGTGACGCAGGCCACCATCGAGGGCAAGCTGGAGAAGAAGCGCAGCACGCTGCTGGGGGCCCCAGTGGGGCGCAAGGTGGTGGTCGTGGTGGACGACGTCAACATGCCGGCGGTGGAGGAGTACGGCGCGCAGCCGCCCATCGAGCTCCTGCGGCAGTTCCTCGACTTCCACGGCTTCTACGACCGCCACAAGCGGTTCTGGAAGGACATTGCCGACACGGCGTTGGTGGTGGCGGCGGCGCCGCCGGGTGGTGGCCGCAACGCCGTCACGCCGCGGTTTGTGCGCCACTTCAACGTGCTGTGCCTGCCGCCGGCGTCGGACCACACGCTGACGCACATTTTCTCCTCCATCCTCACCGGCTTCTTTGCGGACTTCCTGCCGCAGGTCAAGGCCCTGGCGGGGCCCATTGTGTCCTCCACCATCGAGGTGTACGCGCGCATCTCGGCCGAGCTGCTGCCGACACCTGCGCGGTCGCACTACACGTTCAACCTGCGCGACGTGTCCGCGCTGTTCCAGGGCGTGCTCATGGTGTCGCGCAACAAGTGCCACAAGGCCGAGATCGCGACGCGGTTGTGGGTGCACGAGGCGCTGCGTGTGTTCCATGACCGCCTCATCAACGCCAAGGACAAGCGGTGGTTCACGGAGCTGCTGGTGGACCTGCTGTCGCGCAACTTCCGGCTGGCGTGGACCCACGAAGACCTGTTCGAGGGCGCGCCCATTATCTTCGCCAACTACCTGCGCCCCGGCGCGGACGAAAAGGTGTACGAGGAGTGCCGCGACATCACCAAGGTGGCCGGCCTCTTTGACGACTACCTGGAGGAGTACAACCTCGCCCACGCCAACAAAATGGAGCTGGTGTTCTTCCAAGACGCCGTCGAGCACGTGACGCGCCTGTGCCGCGTGCTGGCGCAGCCCCGCGGCAACGCCATGCTGGTGGGCGTGGGTGGCAGCGGCAAGCAGAGCCTCACCCGCCTGGCGTCCGCCATCGCCGAGTACGAGTGCGTGCAGATCGAGCTCACGCGCGGGTACGGCGCGGTGGAGTTCCGCGAGGACCTCAAGGCGCTGATGATCAAGACCGGCGTCCGCGGCGCCCACACCGTGTTCCTGTTCACCGACACGCAGGTGGTGGAGGAGGGGTTCCTGGAGGACATCAACTCGGTGCTGAACAGCGGCGAGGTGCCCAACCTGTTCCCCGCCGAGGAAATGGACGCCATCATGAACGACATGCGGGCGGTGGTGAAGGAGCTGGGCAAGCCGCAAAGCCGCGACGTGTGCTACTCCACGTTTGTGGCGCGCGTGCGCGACCACCTCCACGTGGTGCTGGCCATGAGTCCCGTGGGTGCCGCGCTGCGCACGCGGTGCCGCATGTTCCCGTCCCTCATCAACTGCACCACCATCGACTGGTACGACGAGTGGCCGCGCGAGGCGCTGGTCTCCGTCGCCTCCCGGTTCCTGGCCAAGCTGAAGCTGCCGTCGGAGGAGGTGCGCACGTCGCTGGTGGAGTGCTGCGCGTACGTCCACCACTCCCTGGGCACCTTCTCGGACCGCTTCTTCCAGGAGCTGCGGCGCAAGGTGTACACCACGCCCAAGTCGTACCTTGACCTCATCAACCTGTACCTCTCCATGCTGTCCGAGCAACGCGGCGCGCTCACGGCCGCGCGCAACCGCCTGGTGGTCGGCGTCACCAAGCTGGAGGAGACCAACGAAAAGGTGGACGCGCTGCAGGCCGAGCTCACGCGCCTGCAGCCGGTGCTGGTGCAGAAAACCGCCGAGACGGAGGCGCTCATCAAGCAGCTGGCCGTCGACCAGGCCGACGCGGCCAAGGTGCGCGCCAAGGTGGAGGCGGAGGAGAGCGTGGTGAAGGTGCGCGCGGACGCGGTCGCGGAGGTGCAGGCGGACGCGCAGCGCGACCTGGATGTGGCCATGCCGGCGTTGGACAAGGCGCTGCGGGCGCTGGACTCGCTGTCGAAGAAGGACATCACGGAGGTCAAGTCCTTTGCCAAGCCCCCACTGGCGGTGCAGGTGGTGATGGAGGCGGTGTGCGTGCTGCTGCGGGAGGAGCCGGACTGGGACTCGGCGAAGCGGCTGCTGGGCAACCCCGGGTTCATCGCCAGCCTGCAGGGGTACGACAAGGACAACATCAGTGAGAAGGTGCTACGGAAGCTGCGGAAGTACGTGAACCAGGAGGTGATGCAGGTGGAGAACGTGAAGAAGGTGTCCACCGCCGCCACCAGCCTGTGCATGTGGGTGCACGCCATGCACACCTACTCCATCGTCGCCAAGGAGGTGGAGCCCAAACGCCGGCGGTTGGAGGAGATGAACGCGGAGCTTGCGCAGGCCAACGCGGTGCTGGCCGAGAAGCAGGCGCACCTGCAGGACGTGGTGGACAAGGTGGAGGCGCTGCAGGCGCAGTGCGAGAAGACGGTGGCCGAGAAGAACCGGTTGGTGGAGGAGAGCGACTTGACGAAGCAGCGCCTGGTGCGGGCCGAGAAGCTGACCAAGGGCCTGGCCGACGAGGGCGTGCGGTGGAAGCAGCAAGCCGGCGAGGTGGCGGTGCAGGTGGACAAGCTGGTGGGCGACATGTTCTTGGCCGCGGCCTGCGTGTCGTACTACGGCGCGTTCACCGGCACCTACCGCGCGGAACTGTTGGCGGATTGGCTGGGGCGTGTGACGGAGCTGGAGATTCCGTGCACGCAGGGCTTCAACCTGCTGGCGGCGGTGGGCGACGCGGTGCAGGTGCGCGAGTGGCAGATGCAGGGGCTGCCCACCGACGAGGTGTCCACGGACAACGCGCTGTTGGTGCAGCGCGGCCAGCGGTGGCCGTTGATGATTGACCCGCAGGGCCAGGCGAAGCAGTGGGTGAAGAACATGGAGGCGCGGAACAGCCTGGAGGTGACCAAGCTGTCCAACCCCAACCTGCTGCGGTCGCTGGAGAACTCCATCCGCGTGGGGCGGCCGCTGTTGTTGGAGGACGTTGGCGAGCACCTGGACCCGGCGCTGGAGCCGGTGTTGAACAAGAACACCTTCACTACGGGCGGGCGGCTGCTCATTCACCTGGGTGACTCCGACGTGGACTACCACCCGGACTTCCGCATGTACCTCACGACCAAGTACCCCAACCCGCACTACCTGCCGGAGGTGTGCATCAAGGTCACGCTCATCAACTTCACCGTCACCATGCCGGGGCTGGTGGACCAGCTCCTTGGTGTGGTGGTGAAGAAGGAGCGTCCCGACATCGAGCGGCGCAAGAACCGCCTGGTCGTCAGCATGGCGGCGGACCAGAAGCAGCTGAAGGACATCGAGGACAAGATCCTGAAGATGTTGAGCGAGAGCCAGGGCAACATCCTGGACGACGAGGCGCTCATCACGGCGCTGGGGAACTCCAAGAACATGTCCGCGATCATTGGCGAGCGGGTGGAGGAAAGCAAGCGGACGCAGGTGGAGATTTCCGAGATGCGCATGAAGTACAAGCCGGTGGCGGTGCGCGGCAGCATCATTTACTTTGTCGTCGCCGACCTGGCGCTGATCGACCCGATGTACCAATACAGCCTGGAGTACTTCACGCGCCTGTTCACCGTCGCCATCCAAGACGCGCCGAAGCACGAGATGCTGGACGAGCGCCTGAAGATCCTGATCGACTACCAAACCACGCTCATCTACAACAACATCTGCCGCGGCCTGTTTGAGACCCACAAGCTCATCTTCTCCTTCCTCATCTGCTCCCGCATCCTGTCCCAGCGCGGCGACATCGACCCGGTGTCCTGGAACCTCCTGCTGCGCGGCGGCCTGTCCGCCAACCGTGATCGCCAGCCCCGCAACCCGGACCCCAAGCGCGTGTCCGAGCTGCAGTGGGACCTGCTGTGCGCCTGTGACACCGACGTGGCGGACATGTCGGGCCTCGTGGCGTCGCTGCAGGGTGAGTGGGACGCGTGGCTGGCGTGGGCAGCGGCCGGCGAGCCACACGCCACGGCGCTGCCGGGTGACTGGTCGGGGCGCCTGTCCGGGGTGCAGCAGCTGTGCCTCATCAAGGCGCTGCGCGAGGAGAAACTGGTGGCCGCCATCCGGAGTTACGTGCGGGACCAGCTGGGGCCGCAGTTCATCACGTCGCCGCCGGTGTCCATGGAGGACATCCACGCGGACATGAGCCCGTCCACGCCGTGCATCTTCGTGTTGAGCCAGGGCGCCGACCCCACGGGCATCCTGCTGCGGTTCGCGGAGGACGAGGGGATGACGGACAAGCTGAACGTGATCTCGCTGGGCCAGGGGCAGGGTCCCAAAGCCGAGGCGCTGATTGAGGACGCGCTGCGGAGCGGCGAGTGGGTGTTGTTGCAGAACTGCCACCTCGCCAAGTCGTGGATGCCCCAGCTGGAGAAGGTGGTGCTGGACTTCCGCGGGCGCGAAATGGAGATGCACCCGCGCTTTCGGCTGTTCCTCACCTCCTTCCCCGCCGCGTACTTCCCCGTGGCGGTGCTCCAGAACGGCGTGAAGCTCACGAACGAGCCGCCGCGGGGGCTCCGTGCCAACCTGGCGCGCTCGTACGAGCTGTTGCTCAAGGAGGACGAGTTCGAGACGTGCGGCGGCGTGCCGGGGGCGTGGAAGAAGATCCTGTTCGGCATGGCCTTCTTCCACGCCGTGGTGCAGGAGCGGCGCAAGTTTGGGCCGCTGGGGTGGAACATCCGGTACGAGTTCAACGACACCGACCTGGAGACGAGCGTGGCGGGCCTGCGCATCTTCCTGGAGTCGCAGGACACGGTGCCGTGGGACGCGCTGTCCTACGTGACTGGCGAGATCAACTACGGCGGCCGCGTCACCGACGACTGGGACCGCCGGTGCCTGCGCAGCATCCTGAAGACCTTCGTCACGCCGCGGGTCCTGGACGACGAGTACCGCTTTTCGGAGTCGGGTTTGTACTACGCGCCGCCGGAGGGCGATCTTGGGTCGTACAAGGCGTACATCGCGGGGTTGCCGGACGAGGACTCGCCGGAGATCTTTGGCATGCACAGCAACGCCAACATCACGTACCACCTCCAGGAGTCCAACTTGCTGTTGTCCACGTTGTTGTCCATCCAGCCACGCTCTGTGGCCTCCACCTCGGGCAAGACACCAGACGAGCTGGTGCTGGAAGTCAGCAAGGTACGCCACAAGGGCGAGTGTTGTTGTTGTTGTTGTTGTTGTTGTTGTTGTTGTTGTTAGTGGTGGTGGTGGCGGTGGTGGACGTTGTGCTCCGTGTCATGTGGCGTGCCGTTGTGCGTGCTCCCCGCAGGGCATCTCGGAAGTGCTGCCCGTTGTCCTGCGCAAGTCCGAGGCGGGCCGCACCACCTTCCAGGTCCGTGCGAACGGACTGCTGGACAGCCTGGCCACGGTACTGCAGCAGGAGATGGTGAAGTTCAACCGCCTGCTCAACCGCGTGACTTCATCGCTCGCCAACCTCGCGCGCGCCATCCAAGGTTTGGTCGTCATGTCCGCGGAACTGGACAAGATGTACACCGCCATGCTCAACAACCAGGTCCCGTCGCTGTGGGCGGCCGTGGCTTACCCCAGCCTCAAGCCGCTTGCGTCGTGGGTAAAGGACCTCACGTCCCGGGTCCAGTTCATGCGCCGCTGGCTGACTCACGGCCAGCCCAAGGCCTTCCCGCTCCCGGTCTTCTTCTTCCCGCAGGGCTTCATGACAGGCACCCTGCAGAACCACTCCCGCAAGTACCGGCTGCCGGTCAACACGCTGGACTTTTCGTTCACCGTGCTGGAAGGCACGGAGGACGACATCCGAGACGCGCCGGATGACGGCGTGGTGTGCTACGGCTTGTGGATGGAGGGCGCTCGGTGGGATGCGTCTCGGCGACTGCTGTCGGATTCTCTTCCCGGAGAAATGTTCTCGGTGCGTAGGCTGTTGGTGTCAGTCACCCTGAGCTGCTCCGCGATCTGGCCCCCGTCGTGTGTGGTGGTTGTGAAGGGGAGGATATTCATATTTCCTTTTTGTTTTGCCGTGTCTCTCACCGGTGGTTTTGTTGTGTGACGTTGTGTGTCGCCAGCCCATGCCACCCATCCACTTCCTCCCGGTTGCGAACCGCCAACGCCGCGCCGAAGACTACGCGTGCCCGGTGTACAAGACGTCCGTTCGCGCAGGTGCCTTGTCCACGACAGGCATCAGCACGAACTTCGTCGTTGCGGTGGACCTTCCGTCGGATCATCCGCCGGAGTACTTTGTCTGGAAGGGCGCCGCGTTCTTGTTGAACTTGAACACCTAAAGCACCCCAATACCGTGTCCATGATTGTTTTCGTTATGTGGTGTACCCGCGAGCCTTGCCTCGGAAAACGCAGGTGGGTGGTACACCTCTTGTTTGCATGTGTGCATTGAGCCAGGCATCGCCGTGCAGGTGCAGTGCAGTGGGAATGCATGCGTTGAGTTTTAGTTGCGTGTTTCGTTGATTGAGCGCATGCGTGTGGACGTGTGTGCCGCAAGACGTGGTGGTATCAGTTGCCTCACAAGACAGAAACTGTTGTAAAAACCTGCCCTTGGCACCCAATGGCTGTGTCCTCGGAACCCCTGGCCAATGCACTATCGACCAAACGTCGCGACTTGCGGTGGCACAGATGGTGGCACGATAGTCAGTGCCTGCGGTACCAGAACCATGACGAAAGCAAAGCGGAACCACCAGCGCGTCATTTCTTGCACGCCGCAACGCCAAACACACACACAGCACCACACACTGCTGAACGCACCTTCAAAAAGTGGCGATGACACACCACGGCGCTGTGAATGTCCTCTCGCAGAGCGCCGAGGCACGCTTGTTGGCACACCGCCTTGAGGTCCGCACCAGTGTAGCCACGCGTAGCACCCGCGATTGCCTTCACATCCACGTCGTCATGTAGTGGCGACTGGCGTGTGTGGACCTGGATGATTTGAGCGCGGGCTGGTTCGTCTGGCGGTGGGACGAGCAATTGCAATTCCAATCGGCCAGGTCTGCACAATGGAGGACACGAGTCATGCCCCCAGCCGTGTGTCAACTGAGCGCAGAAACAACAACACGACAAGCGCAGGGACGGCTTTCAAGCCTACCTCAACAAGGCTTTGTCAATGACATCACGACGGTTGGTGGCAGCCACAACCATGACTTGACCAGCACTGGACACGCCGTCCATTTCTGTGAGGAGTGTGGCGATGACACCACGCGTCGACGCTGCGACAAACAACGCCCACCACCGATGTTACACGAGAAAGCGCGAAGAGGCTCCACCACACCACATGGCATGGACACTGGTACAGCTGCACGCAAGTGGCCCACACACCATCTCCGCCAGTGTCACTTCGACCAGCCACAATCGCATCGATCTCATCCAAGAACACCACCGCAGGCGACGCTTCACGAGCACGCCGGAACAACTCCCGCAACGTGCGCTCTGCTTCTCCCAACAGGGAAGAGAAAATCTCCGCAGCTGTATCGCCAGCGACACACCATGGACGGTATGATACGACACCGGCACCATACGTGAGGGTGAGACACGTCGCTCCAATCATCAAACCGTGCACACCCACACCCCACCACATCGCCATCCACACGACACGACACACGTACCCGACAAGGACAAAAACGACGCTTGGGACGCGTTTGCCACGGCCTTCACCAAGGTCGTCTTGCTGCAGCCCGGTGGGCCATACAGCAGCACACCCGACGGAGGCTTCTGGCCCAACCGAGAAAAGGAGTCTGGGTACAGCAACGGCCACTCCACAGCCTGTACCCACCATCACCACGCCAACAGCAACACCGAACCCGTCACTCAACATGAGCACCTCGGTTGCTTCCACCAGGCCACAAGGACACTCAGGCAGCCAGGCAGCCAGGCAGGCAGCCAGGCAGGCGGGAAGGCACACAAAAACAGCACCAAACCAGCACCAAACCAACACCTAAAAGAGGCGCAAGCACGCGAACCTGGCGCAGCTTGTGCTTCACCTCTTCCAGACCTCCGATATCATCCCATGTCGTCGTTGGGGGCGGGGGAGCCACTGCACGCAAGGCCGACGCTCCCACCCGACCCATCGCATCTTCAAAGTGCCGCCACTCCACAACCACACGCCCAGGATGTCCATGTCCATGTCCCGCGCCGTCTGGGGCAGCAACATCGTTGGGCACAGCAGGAGGCGAGGACACTGTGCCGGTCGGCTTGGGCGCCACATGTGTGGGTGGTGTCCCATCCCGTAGTGATGCCACCGCCTCGTCCAAGGCGTGCAAGCTTGCGTCGCGGCACAACGCGGCGATGTCTGCGCCTGTGTAGCCAACCAACATCGAGGAGAGAGCCTGCAGGCCGACGTCAGAGGATGAAGCGGGGGAGGTGGTGGACCCATTGGCTTTGGCCGTGTCGGGCAAGTTCAGAGTGGGGGGTGGCACCAGGCGAAGTGACACACTGCGTGTGTGGATACGAAGGATGGCACATCGAGCTTGAGCGTTGGGAGGATCAATTCGTATCTAAGGCAGACAACCAGAAACAAACAAACAACAGGAGGCACAAACGGAGGGCACGTTGACGATGCGAGGGAAACAAGACAAACCAGACACCCAGCAACGCCCCCAACGGGCACAACACACACACACACACACACACATTTTTACATGTATACACACCTCTCGTCCCAATCGTCCGGGTCGTCGCAATGCAGCGTCAATCGCGTTGGGTCGGTTCGTGGCGCCGATCACTACAAGGCGCCGGGACAAGTCGCAGCCACCTTCGCCGTCGGCGCGGGTGCCGGGACGGGAGGTCACGCCATCCAGAAGAGTCAGCAGCTGGACAACCACGCGTTTGGCCACCTCCGACGCGTCGTCTCGGCGAGGGCACAACGCGTCCACTTCGTCCAAGAACACGACTGCCACGCAGGGTCGGTCCTGGGGAGCACTTTGCAAGAAGGCACGCGCGTCGTCGAACACGTGACGCAGCTGGCGCTCACTCTCGCCGACAAGCGAACTCAAAACCTGCTTGTGTGTGGCAGAGCACACCACAGCACGCCACAGCACACCACAGCACACCACAGCACAACAGGGGTGAAAGGAAGTGGGGGAGGAGGTTCACATGGGAATAATGGACGAGCTTGCAGGCATGACACACGCAAGCAAGTCCCCCCAGCGGTGGCGTTGTGTGTGTAACGAACCTCTGCTCCACTCAGAGCGATGAGTTTGACGCTGGCCACGGCACGCGCCTCATCAACGACTTGTCGCACAAGGAGGGTCTTTCCAACACCAGCAGGCCCATGCAAAAGCACCCCTGGCGACGACAGCACACCACCGAACACAGGCCGTCATGCCCACACGACTCTCAAACGGGAAAAGGAAAAAGGAAAAGAAAAAGGAGTGAGGCAGGGGTGGGGAGGAGCCAACCTGATGGTGGTGACACTCGCAAGTCTCGAAACAGTCGAGGATCCGTCACCGGTCGCACCAGCACCTCACGCAGCATGTCCAACGACGTGTCCAACCCACCAACGTCCATGCGTACACGTGCTTGTTGCTGTGCTGACGTCCCACCAGGGTCGCCAGCTTTGCTATCGCTCGTTCCGCCCGAAATATCCCCACCAGGAACGTGCGAACGCCTCACATCCGCCCTGTCAATACCCTCACCAGCACCGGCACCGGCACCGGCACCGGCACCGGCACCGGCACCGGCACCGGCACCCGCACCCGCACCCGCACCCGCACCAGTACCGGCACCCGCACCCGCACCCGCACCAGCTTCAGTGCTTCTTCTCGTCGACCGACGGTGGGGTGTGGGTACGTCACCCTTGTCGTCTAGCATGAACGAGAACGGAGAGTCAACAGACGGGGAATCAACGCCGCTTCGTGCGACCTTCGACGCTGGCGTCCCAGGCGTCCCGCGCGCACCACTTCGCGGAGTGCGACTCGAGGCCGACAGGTGCGAGCGACGTTTTGGATTGTACGACACACCGGATAGGGCAGACCCTGCTTGTGGCTGCGCCACATTCAAACGGGTCGGCGTGACGGGTGTGGTGGGAGTGGCGGGAGGGTCGGGGTCGCTGCGGCTGCCACCAGCCCTGGTGGCACTGACAGCCGCTGGCGGCGGTGAGGCATGGCCTGCAGCAGCCGTAGTTTGGCCCCCATGAAGCGGGGGGTCGGCGACATCCACCATAACAGCGGTGGTGGACATGGTGGTTGCGACGGCACCTTTGGAGGAGATGCTGTGGAGCAAACAATGCAAGGCGACACGTGAGACGGCTGGCGCACGAAACGCGGCTCACAACGACAACCACATTCACAACCATCACACACGCTAACAGCTGCGCGGGCCCCACTACCCATGGACCACTCCACCCCAAAGCACAACGCGATGCGCACCTTGATACAACAGCCACCCACCCTCCAGGAAACTGCTCGGAGTTCAACACGATGGAACATCCACACACCAGAGGGTGCTGGAGACAGCGAAGCCAAGCAGCCAATTGCGCACGCCGCGCCGTCGACCAAAACTTCGTTGCGTCTCCACGAGCGAGCTTGCTACCACTACCGCCGTCCATCCGCGCAACGTGCAGACATACTGAGGAGGCGATGGCAGCTGCTGTGGTGGACGAGAGCGCTCGAGGTCGGCACACAAACACCGCGTCGGCAGAAGAAAGGCCACTGGTTTTATTCGGTGCCGGCGGGCAACAGCGGTAGGCTTCCCACATGGCCACAGCTGTGTCTTGTGGCAGTGTCACGAGTGCATCCCATGCCACAACGCCCCTGGGGGTGTTGTCACTGTGGCATGCCGGTGGACTGGCACATACTTTGCCTCCTCCGCCCGCGCCACCAGGCGAGGGCCTCCACCACCGGTGAGGCCATGCTCGGCACAAACAAGCAGTTGCAGTTGTGGCTCTTGTTCCTGCACGCAACCGATATGACAGAGGGCATCAACACGCCGCAAACAACCAACCGTCGCATGCATACGCGCGCGCGCAGCGAGTGCCGG
>Ga0213833_1000962_pt1 | contig 22827 bp, 28 predicted proteins | sample SWATP21_FD_160575 | JGI IMG/M metagenome (GOLD analysis project Ga0213833, IMG submission 160575) | Coastal seawater microbial communities from Marineland, Florida, United States - SWA TP2 #1 | ecosystem: Environmental > Aquatic > Marine > Coastal | place: USA: Florida | collected 2016-08-14 | reverse complement strand
GAGCAACACATGAACAAAACATAAAAATAAAAATGGGGGGACCACAGTGCTAGTGCGTGAGATGCGCGCTCTGTCAGCGGGGAACGCACATGTGTGGGGACTTGCGCTTGACTCTTAGCTGTTGCAGTGCAAGCATGTCCCTCCACAGGTCTGGCGTCAACTCGCCGACCGCGGCAATGCCAGTCAGGGGTGGCTTGATGGGATTGTCGCGGATGGATGCGAACGTGGAACACAGAAGGTCTTCCGGCAGTTCACGCCCGTGATTAATGTCTTCGCCGTAGTATCTGCAACCACAAGTGCAAGTGCGTCTCGGGGTGAGGTGCAAGTCAACGAGAACAGACGCAAACACACACACAACGACACACTTGTTCTGCTTGATGAACGTCTCCAGCGTCATGCGCAGTTGCTTTTTCACATTGGGGTTGTGGATGTTGGTGTTCAGCATGATGATGGCAAAGGAGAAGAGGTACGCACAGTCCACCGTCGGATACAGGCGGGAGTCTGTGCACTTGTCGCAGCAACTCTCTGCAAACACCTGAACGATGCGGTCGATTTGCTGCCCCTCACCAGGAAGCCAAAAGGACTGCAGCACCATGCGCAAGCTGGACAGCAGTGGCTGTCCTGTGTAGTCAAAACGGGAGAAAAACGCCCGACGCAGGTCGTGGTCTTCTCCAGCACCAAGGACGACACCGACCTGCGGCTTGTCCAGACCCGGGGTGGTGCGCAGGTAGTGGGCAAGGTCCTGGGTGCTCGGTGGTGATGGCAGCAGGCCCACCTGTTGCAGAAAAGACCAGCAGTGCTTGGGCTTCTGCGCAAACAGGCTGGCTGAGCGACGGAACAGCTGCTTGCGGCGCCGTCCTTCCATCAAAGCGTGTACAAACTCGGATTCGTGTCCATCCATGGCACCCGTGTCCGTTTTCACTGCCGGATGACCTGCCCCTCTGTCACTATCAACGACTGACGCACCAGATGCGACACCAACAGCGATGTCCGCACCAGCAGCAGCAGCAGTGCCAGCAGTAGCAGCAGCAGTGCCAGCACCAACACCAGCACCAACACCAGCACCGGCGTCACTCACACCACCAGTCTCACCACTAGCACCAGCACCAGCACCGAGACCGGCACCAGTCCCAACATCAGACCCCACGCTGACACCCTGTTGCTGAAACTCATCCTGGCTGTGTGTGGGCGGCAACAGGTGATCACTGTCAAGCGAAAGTTGATGCACGCACGCAAGCAACGCGTGCAAGGAGTACGACGCCAGCGGATCAGCCAAGGGATCAGGTGTCAGCGCCACCAATTGCGAAGACTTGTGCATCAACTCCGTGAACAAGTCGGTCGCGTGGCTGTCGCAGTCAAAGTTGACGAACAGGTCAGCGAGTGCGCCTGGCACAGACAGGACGTCGACCAAACAGCTCAAGGCGAGCTCAGCTTCATCCACCCGCACGCTTCCTCCCTCCCCACCCAGGGCGTCCAAGCCGCCATCCCCAACGCTTGCTGCCCCCGACTCGTCCACAGCAGCTGCGGCGGAATGGCCGACGGACACCGGCGTGGCGGGTGCGCCATCGACACCCTCACGGTGGGTATCCGTGGACGCCTTGGCCGCACGGCCGACGACAGACAACGCACGGATGAACACGCGTTGAAAGAACAACTCCATTTGCATCTTGAGGTGTTGCCGCAGGTGCACGAACAGGGCCTGCAGCACGGCCAGCCCACGTGCCAGCGCTTGCTGGGACACCGGCACCGCCAGGGCATGGAGGAGGTGATAGCACACCTCATCTCGCACGAGGTCGAGCAGCGGTGGCACCAGTTCCAAGCTGCTGCCTGCTGCTGACACGGCGGTGTGCGTCAGCAACAACAGCGTGTCGACCTGCTCGATCAAGGCACGGTCCGTCGAGGACAGCAGCGTTGTGTCCACGGCGTGCAAGCCGCGCTCTGCAGCAGTTTCGACGGCGCTGCGAAGCTCCCGAGCAATGTGTCCGAACAACTTCACCAACGCCAACACCCCATATGGTCGATTCGCAGGATCGTCACCCATGGTGCTGGCAGGGGTGATCCCTGCAATGCTCATGGCTGATAGCGACTGGGAGGAGGCCGACGACTGGAGGGAAGAGCCTCGTGGCGGCACACCAGGCGCTCGAAACAACGGTGTGTCCGTGTAGTCGCTGCCCATACGCATGGCAGTGGCAGTGGCAGTGGCAGTGGCAGTGGCAGTGGCAGTGGCACTCGCATGGGCACTCGTCGCGGTCGCTGTTGCTGCAGTGGACGGTTTGATTTCACTGGCACTCGCACCGGCACTCGCACCGGCACCCGTGTGGGCACCCGCGCCGGCACCCGCACCCGCTGCGGTACTGGCACCGCCAGCGGGAGTGGTGTTGGTGTTGACACTGGAGGAGCCATTGCGGAGCGTGGTGTCGATGGAAACAAGCATGCACACGCGCGAGAAGGGCACACACACCAGGCGTTGCACTGCGCGACGAGCTTGCGCGCGCACCACCGGGGAGAAGGCTGACCGCGGGCCACACATTGCCAAGGCGGTGCGAAACAACTCCCACACACTGCGGTCGGATAGCAATGCACCAAGGCCGCACTGAATAAGGCCCACAGCAACCTCCAGCATGGCAGAGTAGACCATAGCATCCTCTGCCACGTCCGTGTGCGGAAAGCGCGTGTGCGTGACAGCGTCCGCCATCTCTCCAAGCGCCCGAGCGGCGTTCGTCACGGGTTGGTCCAGCATGCCACCGTCCAAAAGGCGACGCAGAGAGGACAATGCCACGCATGTGAAGGGCCCAGACGCCGCCGGGCTTCGCACCACTCGCACGAACGGCGCCACGACCACAGCGGCATCCAGACTGGCGGCTTCATGCGTCGTGGTCAAGTGCGACTTGAGGGCCACAAGCATGTCTGTGACAGCCAACCGAAGGCCACCTCCTGTTGCCGCCGACCGCCTTCGTGAAGCTGGCTGCGGTGAGGCCATGCCAGGCGGTGCCCACCAAAACCGGGAGCCACGCAGCGCCACCAGAAGTTGGTGTGCTTCCGCAAGCGCCAGCTGCACCATGGGCGGCATGGTGGATCGCAGGGGCACGCGGCCCAGGGTGTGTGATGCCACACCATCATCGCGTGCACCTGGACCAGCGCTCGGAAGCGCGACGGTGCCGTGCGGCGTGATGACGTCTGGTGGCGGGCGGAAGGACATGGCTCCCCGCACCGCAACAATCCGAAGGCACGTCCACCCTGTGCGCGCAGTCCGCCCTCACGGAGGGGCACGCTGATGTGACCACGAACGCGCGCTGTGTCACGGCCAGCAGCACAAGAAAGAGGAGAAAACTAAGGAAAGGGAAGGCCAGGGGCAGTAACAGCAGGGGGCAGTAACAGCAGGGAACATGGGGGCAGTAACAGCAGGGGGCAGTAACAGCAGAACAAACCGCCAGCAACCAAAGTAGCGGGCAGCTTGTTCGTTGCACACCAGGCTACAAGCAGCGGAAGGCCCGCAGGTATTGAGCGGCTCACCGGCTTCCGAACCCCTGGTTGCTTTGCCACTGTGTAGCGTGTACCATGTCCGACGATGAAGACGAAGTCAAGCTCGAGCCGCGTCCGCTCACCCCTCCCCAGGTGGATTCGAACGTGTTCAAGAATGCTGCTTTCGGCAACATGAACACCCTCCGCTTTCTTGTGGATGGTGAGGCCGCCGCTCCAGCGGCTGTGGAGGAAGGGGAAGAAGGAGAAGACGCCAAGGGTGAGGAGGAAAAGACAGACGCCGCAACTGGGCTCGAAGCGGTTGACTTGAACGCGCGGGATGAGTTTGGTGCAACAGCACTGTGTTGGGCGTGTCGGAATGGCGCATTGCCATCGGTGGAGTATCTGGTGGCCAAGGGTGCCAACATCGAGTCGGCAGGATACGGTGAAATGCGGCCGTTGCATTTTGCAGCCAACTTTGCGCGTGAAAAGGTGGTGAAGCTGCTCCTGAAAAACGGCGCAGATGTGGATGCCAAGGATGGCGGCGGTAACACGCCGCTGCATTGGGCCGGGGCAAAGTGCGTTGGACTGGGCTGCATGGGCGTGCCCGTGTCCGTGTCCGTGTCCGCGTCACAACTACGTGATGCGTTGCGTTTGTTGGGTTTGTTTTGTTTTGTTTTGTTTCTTTTCTCATCCACTTCCTATCTGTGCTGTGCGATGTGCAACAGGGGTGTGCTCACTGTGGTCACGTTGCTTGTGGAGGCTGGCGCTGGACTCATGGCGTCCAACAACAGTGGCGCAACACCACTGCACAAGGCAGCGAACGGCGGCCACGTACGCTTAGTTGTAGTGTGTGGCTAGTTGCGCAAGGGAGCGCATGGGCGTGATGTGTGTGTGTGTGTGCTGTGCTTTGTGTGGTTGTGGCCTTCAGATTAGTATTGTTCGCAAGCTCCTGGACAGCGGCGCAAACGTTGTGGTGGCGGATCAAAAGGGAAACACCGCACTGGTGCGTGGGTGTTGCTCACCACGTTGTGGTGCGTGTGGGTATGGGGTTGTTGGTTGTGACCTCACGGCGATGCTTCATGTGCCCGTGCTGCAGCATGTTGCGGCTGCAAGTGGTTTCGTTGGTGTCGTGAAGGAGTTGCTGGCTCGTGGTGCAAAAGTGACACGCAACAAGTACGTACACGTCTTCTGCAACGCGCGGCGATGTCACATGTTTGCCACGCGTCCGCGCTGTTCCCGAAAAACAACAGTGCCTCACATGCTTGGATGGTTGGTGATGGAATCCTCAGAGCTGGCAAGTCATGTGTTGACGTGGCGGCCACCAAAGAAATTATCGAGTTGCTTGAGGCTGCATCGTCGTAGAGAATGCCGCTCATTGCAATAGTGAACACATGATTGATGCTATTGACATGTTGTGGATGTTGTCATCACGCCGCCACCATGTATGTGTTCACTGTAGAACCTCAACACAGCAAGAAACAGCCAGTGCTGGTCAGCAGGCAAGTCACTTGTCGAAATGAAAGTCAGCGCATGGCATGCCCGCTTCCTTGAGACGACGCTGGATCTCTCCATACACAGCCCAGTTGTCTTGGATGATGCGGCGGTACTCTGGACCAATGAACCGCTTCACGTTGCTGCGCATGAACTTGATGAAGAAAAAACAAAACTTCCGCGACACCATGTTGAGCATGGAGTACGGCACGACTGCGAGATGGGGGTCAAAGTTGAAAATCGCTTTCACCTGGTGCCAGCGGGTGTTGTAGCAGGAGTGAGGCACTCAAACGACTGGGGAGGGGGTGGATCAAAGCGATGCATCCGCACCACAGCGCACGTACCTGGGTTGTGTTTGCGTCCACAGACTTGACGTGAAACACACCAAAGTTCATGGTGACGTCGACATCACCGCTCGGCGGGGGCGGACACACGTGGCCGCCGATGTCTTGTCCTGGCGCCCATGACTTCATGAAGATGCCAACGCCATCGTCGATGAGGTCACCATACCCGACAATGGTGGTCCTTCTGTTGGCTAGAGGCCTGGCACCAATATTGCCAGCAGCACAGGAGCGGCATGAAGCACCACCACGATCGGTGCAGCCATGCTGCGACGCAACACTAAACGTACCAGGGCATGGCAAAGCCAAGCTCGCCAAGCATGCGAAACTTGGTCAGCGTCGCAACTCGCCTCGACTTGGTGAGGCCGGGCATCCACGTGTGCAACATGTCCACTTCGTACAGGCAGGACAGCACGTTGAATATTGGTGCGTTGACGTCGCCAAACACAGCAAAGGAGTGGCACGGGCTGCCTTCTTGGTGTTTGTAGTATGTGCGAATGCCATCCGAGTTACCCACCTCGTTCCATTCGTGCAGCCGGCGGATTGATGACATGAGGGCCGGAAGCTCCTGCCCAATGTCTCTAACACGTCGGAACTCCTCGCTCTGACACCGGCGAAGCAGCGCACTGGCAAGCCGATGTTCCTCCTCACCCTGTCGCGCATGCTGCCGTAGCGCAGCTTCAGTGTCAACCAAAAGCTGGTTGGACTCCACGAATCGATCGTCGCTGTACAGCGCCAGCGCTTGGTCGAGCTGGGTGGCCAGTCCTGCCAGTGTGTCAGGTTCTTCCGGGATGCCGTCGCCAGGCTTTACAGAGTCCGGCTCCGCCACCACACCTGTTGCAGAATCTACAAAGCGACTTGATAGGCTTGCTTCTGCTGCCACACCGTCGGTGGTGGCACCAACACTGCCAGCAGCAGAAGCAGAAGCAGAAGCAGGCGCAGTACCCACTTGAAGTTGATGACACTCCTTGGTCTCGCCCATGTGTGCAGCCGCATCCGCCTGTGCAGGTGCCAGAGCCTGTGCCGATGGTTGCTGCGGTTTTACATGCAGTTGCGGTGTCTGAGTCACCGCCGCATCGTGGCTGGGCTTTCTAGCCCTTTGTTGCAGCGGAACCTCGTGGGGTCGGACAAGGTGCTGCACTTGCAAGGACGCTTGCTCCGCGTAGCGCGTTCGGCGACCCCAGTCCCCGTTCCGGCTAGGCGCCTTCTGTCGTAGTCTCATGAACAGCATTGCGAGTAGCACAAAACACGCCACACTTGCAAACATTTGCACTGTCCAATCCCAGGCTCCTCCCGCTGCGATCCATATCTTCAACCAGCTCCACTGGGCGCCAGCACAAACAGCGACGAAAGGAATGCGCGTGGGAGCAAACACAGCGCAGGCAAGCAAAGGGACGTGTTGCATCACCATGCCTGCGCTGAGGATGAGTGACGGGCCCCATTCATCAGCCAAGGCCGCCCATGCTGGGTGCATGCTGCACCCGCTGCCAGTCGTGATGCAGTGCCGGCGTGATCAATGATCATTGACAAACATCCGTGGTGTAGTGAACTGCGCCGTGGCACAGCAGGTGCTGTTGTTGGTGTGGGTGCTGCCCAGCTGTTGCGCCATGGCGTCCAGCATCCGCAAGTCGTTCACCTACCTGGCCCCTATCAACTGGTATCCAGGGCACATGGCAACGGCGTCGAGAAATATTGCGGATAGGCTGCGTGGCGTGGACGTGATAATTGATGTTCGAGACGCCAGGGTGAGTATGGAATGCCCACTTCGTTGCACTCTCCCGGTCTGTTTCGTACATTGGCTTTGTTGACGCCACTTGCGTGGATTTCAGATTCCATTTTCTTCAGCCAACCCTACCCTAGCATCCATGTTTCACAACAAGCCGCGCGTGGTGGTCTTGAACAAAGCGGATCGGTGCAACCGGCGCTCCCAAGATGTACGTTTGTTGGGCGCGTAGCGCCCCTGTGCTCCCAAGGTGGCAGTAGTTTCACTGCCATGATTGTTCGCAGGAAATTGTAGAGTACTATCGGCAACAAGGGACTCCGGCTGTTTGCACTGTGGCTCACAAGGGTCAAGGCATCAAGCAGGTTCGCATCAAGCAGTGTGCTGTGTCGCAGAGTGGTCTTGCCATGGTTGACGCCGTTGTTTTGATTGACAGCTGCTGAGAACAGTGGTGGATCATGCTCAATCAAACGGGCAGTTCAAAGTGGTGGGCACCATCGCCATGGTGACAGGTATCCCCAACGTCGGCAAGTCAACGTTGATCAATGCTGTGCGCCAGCAACATCGGGACGGCATTCCCGCAGGCATGAAAAGCAAAAAGTCCAGGGGTACGTTGCCGGTCTGTTGTGCCGTGCTATAACTGGGGTGGCATGCTTTCTTGTAACGTTGCTTCATTGGGTTGGCAGTTGCACGCATGGGAGCGAAGCCGGGCGTCACTCGACACATCTCCAACATCCAGGTGTCGTATGATCCTGCTACGTTCCTCGTGGACACGCCTGGTATCATGGTTCCTAAGGTTGAGACCCCTGACATGGGGTTGAAGCTGGCTCTATGCTGTACGTCGTCAACCTGCACGTCGTGTTATGCGCTTCTCGTGTTTGCTCACGTGGTCCGCACGCTCGGTGCAGCATGTGTCAAAGACACAGTGGTGCCGTTGGACATCCTTGCAGACTTTCTTCTGTTTCAATTGAATCGCCTGGGGAACTCGCGTTATGTTGATGTAAGTCCGAGGCGGCCTTGCCATTGCAATGAGCGTCCGCATGCACCACGTGGACTGGTGTCGTTGTCGGTGGTGACGGACGTGCATGTTGTGTTGCAGGTGTTCGGCTTGGAAGGCCCCAGTGACGACATTTTTGACGTGCGTGCAATGTGTTGGTGCGCAGTGTGGTGTTGTGGTGAACGTGCCCTCACGCCATGACCGGTGACACGCCAGGTGCTTCCACAAGTTGCAGAGAACCTAGCCGCCAAACAATCAAAGAGCCTGGGGGAACTGGACACGGAAGCTGCTGCCAGATTCATGCTGAAGTGCTTTCGTTCCGGGAAGCTCGGGAAGCTTGTACTTGATGACTTTCCTGAGGGGTGGACGGCACCAACTCATTTGGTTTCTGCACGCAAGAAGCAGGCCCAAGCACGAGCTCGCCACCGTGGGCGTGATCGTGGTAGGAAGGGTGGTCGGGGCGGGCGGAGTCAAAGAAGGGGGTGAAGCACACCAGCAACACAGCAAACTGCCGGTTGTTTATGTTGTGGTGGGGGCGCGGCATCAGCGGCTGCATGGGCGTTACCATGACGACCCCTTTTTCCCCCGCAGCCATGGGGTGAAGTGAAACAAGTCGACCACCACACCATGTGATAAAAAAAGAAGCGACAGCATCATTTACCACGTGACTCTACACAAGTGGCTCGCACACTGCCTTCAGCTGCTCAAACGTGCCAAAGAAAATCGCACCACCCAGTCCAATCCAAGCAATGCGCTGTCTGGCACCCGAAAACAACGCCGGGAGACCTTCCTTCTGAGCAATGGTGCGCATGGCGTCCCAAACACCAGCGTATCTCTCTGACGCCGCAACGCCTGTCTGTGTCATGAGACGAGTTTTCACAACATCCAACGGGGTTGTGATTCCGGCAGAGGTGGCACCCGCACAGGAGCCGACTAGACTGGTTTCCCACATGGCCAGCTCTTCCTTTTGGCGCCACTGCTTGAACTTGGCCTTCATGCCCTCGTACAGCACAAACTGCAGTGCATCAAAGGGGATCTCACGCAACAAGGTGCTGAAGTACCCCGCATACAGCCCAGCCACTCCATCGGCCTTCACAATGTCCCGAACTGCCTGCCGTGCGCTGGTGTGCATGCCAACTTGCATTTGTTGCTTCACTACTTCGAAAGGGTTCCGGACGCCAACCACCATAATGTCGGCTGCGCACAAGCAGAGCAGAGCCGTCAACACACCAGGCACAACACACACACGAGCCCCGACACACACACAAGTTCTGCATCACAACACATATCTCACAACACAACAAGCGTGCCAAAGCGTGGTCGTACCACAAACTGCAGCAGAGGCATGCACAAGCGGGAGGTACTCGCCACCGGTGGCTTGCGACAGGCGTCGCTTGCTTGCTTCGTACACAACCCAGAAGGTGGCGGCGCTAGGAAAGGAGCCCAGCATGGCAGAGCCCAAACCACGGTAGAGCGCCCGGAACTCCAAGCGTTGTGCTGCATGGCGAGACTGTAGCACGCTGGTGGCGACAGCGTCCAGCGGGGCGCAGCGGCAACAGGTACACAACGTGAGCACGAAGAACGCATGAACACCCAAACATGCACAATTGCACCGAGGCGGTGGGTGGCGTAGCGCGAGTGTCCGTACGTTTTCACCGTATCTAATGGGAACAAAACAAAGTCTACCGTGATTCCGGCACACCCGCCCGCAAAAAGGTTCACTGCCGAGGGAAGGCCACACCCCCGCAAGAAGGTGAGGAGCAAGGACAACCAATGCCGCCCCCGCACACCGCACACCGCACCTGCGTCCTGTCGGCTCATTCTGGGCGTGTCAAAGCCCACACCTGAACCTTCTCACTGATCACCCTGTGATGATAACTGTGCAAACGTGGGGTCACAGCTACGAACAACGACGAGCCCCACGTAGTCGGCGGGGGATGGTGCAAGGGCGAAACCACGGCGATCGACGAGCACGCGCCGCGCGTGTCATCAGATGAATTATGTGTGGTTTAGCGTACGCGTTTTTCAATAAGAAGTTTTGTGGCCTTGCGTCGTCGGACTGCCTTGTGCTTCCCACACAAGTGCTGCGGCTTGCCTCCTTGCTGCATACACCGGCACCCGAGCTCAAGGCTTGTTGGACGACGTGCAATAGCGTCGTGTAGGTCTCCTTTCTTTCCCAACCCATTGCTGGCTGCACGTGACCGTGTGGAGTTGAGTTGACGAACCGCTGACTGCACCTCTTTGTCGGTCACCATGTCGACCACCGCTGAGAAGATTGCGGAGATTGAGGCGGAGGTGCGTTGACGCTGGCATGGAATCGAATCAAACAAAGCACAGTGTAGCGCTGTCTCGTGTGGCACGTCTTTAACCGTGGGTGTACTTGCTCGTTTTGGTTCAGATGGCGCGCACGCAAAAGAACAAAGCCACGTCGAAGCACTTGGGCATGCTGAAAGCAAAGGTGGCTAAGTTGAAGGCAGAGTTGGTGACAGGCAAATCTGTACGTCATGGAACGTAGCCAACCTGGCTTTTGGCCAACCAAAGAGGGTGTGGTGTGGTGTGGTGTGGTGTTGTGCTACTCGGTGCGATCTGGCTGATGCCCGGCGCCATGGTTTGTGTGTGTGTTCAGGGTGGCGGCGGCGCTGCAGAGCGTGGATTTGATGTGTCCAAGGTACATGCGTGTCGTGCACAGTCGGTGCGTTGTTACTCTGTAGCCGCTGCTCTAACCGTAACCGTTTGTTTCAGTCTGGCGACACGCGAGTTGGCTTGGTTGGTTTCCCGTCTGTCGGAAAGTCCACGCTGTTGACAAAGCTGACGGGAACAGAGTCCGAGTCGGCTGCGTACGAATTCACCACGTTGACAGCCATCCCTGGTACTCTCATGTACAAGGTTTGTACGGGTGGCGTGGCGATTTTCCTTGCGTCGTGCGTGACATGCGTCGTGTGTCGTGCGTGGTGCCTTGTTCACATTGGCAGGGTGCCAAGATCCAAGTTTTGGACCTCCCGGGTATCATTGAGGGAGCCAAAGATGGAAAAGGACGTGGACGGCAGGTTATCGGTACTGCAATGACGTGCAATGCGATCATGATCGTCCTGGACGCGAGCAAACCCATGACACACAAGAACATCATCGAGAAAGAGCTGGAAGGTTTTGGCATTCGTTTGAACAAGCAGCCTCCAGATATTTCCTTCAAGCGCCGTGCCAAGGGCGGAATCACCTTCCAGAACACAGCAAAGGGCAATGGTATGTGTTGTGTTGTGGGCCCGCCAACGAGCAACGACTTGTCTTGGTGACTGCATCTCATGGCTTTGCTGCCTTGTTTGCTCAGATGAGTCGAAGCAGCAGCTTGATGGCGATGTAGCGACGGCTATTTGCCGCGAGTACAAGATTCTCAATGCAGACATCAACGTGCGCAAGCCAAACGCCACGACAGATGATCTGATTGATGTGATTATGGGCAACCGGTAGGTGCATGCTGCGGCTGGCGCGGCGTGTGAGAGTCGGGTGCTCCATCACACTGACCACGCACGGTTCATGTGTGTGGTTTGATGACACACAGGGTGTACATGCCCTGCCTGTATGTGATGAACAAGATTGACGCCATCAGCATTGAAGAGCTGAACTTGTTGGACAAGGTGCCACACTACGTGCCCATTTCGGCCCACAAAGAATGGAACTTCGATGAGCTGCTTGAGAAGATGTGGGAGTACTGCAACATGCTCCGCATGTACGCCTCCCGTGGTTGGTGGTGGTGTTGGTGTTGGCACAAAACCGCGCGTGACCTTGCACCTGCTTGCCTTGGCAGTTACACGAAGCCCAAGGGTCAAATCCCAGACTACAACGCACCTGTCATTCTGCATGCCAAGCGGCCCACCGTGGAAGACTTTTGCAACAGACTACACAAGACGCTCATCAACAACTTCAAGTAGTGCGTCGCTTCCTCTGCGTGGTGGCTGGTGTGCCTTGTGTGTTTCTGTGTGACTGACAAAGCAATGGCGTGTTGCTTCCTGTCCTGATTGCTTCCTGTCCGTGTCCGTGTGTCAGTGCTTGGGTATGGGGCTCTTCATGCAAGCATCAACCGCAGAAGGTTGGGCGTGACCACGTGCTTGCGGATGAGGACGTTGTGCAAATCGTCAAGAAGGCGTAGTGGATCTCTGGGCAACGTGTTCCATCTTGTTCAGTCACCATAACACAACTAAGCATCATCCACACCCCTGGTGTCAACCCACTCTGAAGCGACATGAACCACACTAACGGTCAACCATCGCGTCGGTGCCCATTGTTACCACAAGCAAAGCACCCAGAACAGCGACCCAGCTGATTGCAACGGTCCACGCGCTGGAGCACTCCATGCCTGTCGGGCGAAAGCAAAACAAAACAGAAAAACAGGTAACATGCACACGCAGAACAACGAGAACGCAAACGTGTTGGACATGAGGCGTGGTGCTCGGCACATGTGTGTGGACACAGTGAGGGGAGGGAGAGAGGCGCAGCTGAGGGGAGGGAGAGAGGCGCAGCTTACTTACCTGCAGCAAGTTGTGTCTTTGTCCTCGAACAGTCGGGGCATGTGTACCCGTCCCAGCACACACAACGCGAGTTGGAGCACTGACCCCCGAACAGCCCGTCCCCTACCTCCCCACAGTCGCTGACACTGGAACACGAAGCACCACCCGTGCGAACAGGCGGTGGCGGGCACACCAAGGTGTCGTTGTCTCGCACGAAGTTGTCAGGAGGGCACGTGGAGGTGCCCCACTTGTCGCACATGGAACATAAAAACCCGTTGTAGCACTCGCATTCACCGTCCTTGCACTCGCCGCCCTGCGGACCACCGGAGGCCCCACACTCCGACGATGCGGTGCACTTGCCGGGGATGCGGTCCCCAACGACAAGCGCACGGGCGTTGCAGTATTCGCAGTCGTAGCCGGGGTAGCACATGCACTTGCCGGAGACGCAGGCACCATTGACGCAGTCATCATGGCCAAAGCACTCCCCGCCACCACCAGTGGCAACGGGGCACTTTTCGCCTGCTCCACACCCAACCCAGCAAGACAAGGGAACGGCCCGCGCACATGGTTACAATCCAATCCAATCAAATTCATGCACACCACCACAGTGAGGAGTGCACATGTCAGGTCTGTGAGTGTGGTGCGCAAGGTCGGGCACAAAGCGGGCAAAGCAGCAAGACAACACAAACACATACGCACCCGCATTGAAATCCGGCTCATTCACTGTGTTGCAGCTGGGGCAGTAGTATCCAGTGTAGCACTCGCACTGCTTTGTCGTGGGATTGCACGAGCCACCCGTTGCACCAGTCGCGGTGAGCCCACAATCCTCGTTTTGAGTGCAGTTGGCGCCACCAACGGATTGAGACCGATCCACAGAGCACGTTTCACCTGCACCGAGTGGGCCGACTTTGTCACACGAAGGGCATACAAAGCCCGGGAAACACAAGCATCGCCCTTCAATGCACATGCCGCCCGTGCTACCGTCTTCACGCTTGCCACAGTCGTTCAGGGTGGCGCATGTGGCACCTCCTGACGCCTCTTCGCAGCTTCCCGTGCCTGGGTCGTCAACACGGACACATATCCACGGAGCGGATCAGAAACACAACCAAAAAAGAAAGCAAAGACAGCAAGAAAAACAAAAACGAAAAACGGCGACAGACGCAACGGCAGCGCCTTCGGTGCGTTGCCAACACTTTCTTGCTCACTCTCCGCCACTCGAGTGGACCCGATCAGTGGTACCATACCTTTGGCAGTGCACTGTGAGCACGCAAAGCCCGTGTTGCAGACGCATTGGCTGTTGTTGCAAGTGCCGCCGTACTTGCCATCCACACACACCAGGCCGTCACACTGACTGTTTGGGTCGGCGAGGCCCGCAATGGGGGCGTAGTAGCCACAGTCAGCGTTAGAGGCGCAATTCCCACCTCCTGTGTTGCATGTGGGGCCGGTGTAGCCGCCCGAACACTCACACACTCCCGCGCGGCATGTTCCATGGCCGTTGCAGTCCACGCCGTCGCACAGGTCCACATTACAAAACGTCCCTGCACACGAGCGCCCGAGAGAGATGAGGACAGGCGTTCGCAGTTCGTGTGTGTGTGTGTGACGTCAACCCCAGTGGCCACCCCCTGACACCACCCAAACGAATGGTGGTGGTACAACACACAACACACGCACCAGACCAGTTCTCCTCACACGTGCAGATGCCGTTCGAGCAGGTGCCGTGGTTGTTGCATTGCCCAGACGTGCAAGGGCATGAAGCGATACCAGACAAGACCGACTCGCGAGTCGCGCTGCAGTCATCACATACATAGCTGGCAGCGCACTTGCAGGTGCCAGCATCACATGACCCATGTGTGGAGCCACCACAGTCGGTGTTGCTGTCGCAATCCGCATTTCCCGTCGTGAAGTTGCCGCACTGTGCATGGTTCAAGATGTCCTGGTCCACTTGCAGCTGGCAGTACTCACACGTCCAACCACTGTAGCACACACATTTCCCAGCGATACACAGGCCACGGCCACACTCCTTGTCCTGCTTGCAGACGCCACCCCCAAAGGGGTTGGAGCACACGTCGATCGTGCCCCAGGGCTCTGAAAGAAACGAGCGAACAGAGTTCCCATTGACGAAGCAGTTGCTGCATGTGAATGCACCTGCACACTGACATGCAAAGCTGACGCAGGATCCGGTGGTGCTCTCAGTGTTCTCACGCAGCTGCGGCGCCGCACACACGGACGGCAGAAAGGTGACACACACAACACGCAGCACCACAGCCATGCAGCGCAGCTGACTCACAAGCTCCATGTTTCCACCAGGCCAACCGCATTGCACGTTTAAGGTGCACGGCATGCCGCCGGAAGCAGCACATGTTGTGCCGAACATGCACGCCAGCACGGCAACAACAGTTGCACTGACAACAACGAGAGCAGCACGCGCCATGGCGATGGCGCTGGCAGGAATCAAACTTCGCAACAAGGGTACTCAAAGCGCCCCAACCCACTCACACCCGCGACTCTCCCTGTGCAATGCACAACAGCAGGCGAAGAGGGAGCACACCGTCAGCAGCCAGCCAACCCTGCTCGTGCGATGGTTCTCCAGATCAACCGGGCGAAACGGACGACATGGGATTAATTGTGTGTGGTTTAGCAAAATACTATCCAATCATCATGCGCGTCGTGCAGTCTCTCAGTTTGCCACGCGGCAAACGCAGAACCAACCGCCAGCGCACAAGCGAGTGTGCACACAGGCGGGCTGCTGCACGACATACCAATTACCATCACGTTGTGTTAGTCGGTCTGCGGAGGGGACAAGGCGTGGATTTCTCGCCGTGTCTCGTGCTGCTCGCTCGACACTCTCCAGTGTCTCGTGCTTGCTGTGGGGGCTGGCCTGCGCGTCTCAAAAGTGTTGGTGCGGCGGACTTTGGTGACCGAGATGCTCCACCGACGGGTTGTGGGTGGTGTTGTGCGCAGATCATGTTTGCGAGGTCGTGCAAGTGCGGTGTGCCCACTGTCTGCGTTCTCCCGCCCTCTGTCCTGCACCGCACCCACCATGGATGTGGCCGCCACACCCGGATCTCCGTTCTTGATCACCACCCCCATTTTCTACGTGAACGCGGAGCCACACCTGGGACACCTATTCACAGCTGTGTTGGCAGACGCTGGGGCGCGTTGGGCAAGGCTCAAAGGACACGACGTCATCTTTGCGACCGGAACGGACGAGCACGGGCTGAAGGTGCAACATGCGGCAGATGCCAAGGGTGTGTCCGCACAAGCGTTTTGCGACACTACGTCTGCTCGATTTCGCTCCTTGTTTGATCAAGCCGGGATATCCTACGACCGGTTTGTGCGTACTACGGACGCGGACCATGTGGAGATGGTGTCCAGTGTCTGGCAAGAGTTGCAACGCAAGGGGCTCATTCGCATGGGCCATCATGAAGGGTGGTATTGTGAAGGCGATGAGGCCTTCCTCACGTCGCAACAAGTGCGCAAGGCAACAGCAGAGGATGCAGCGGTCCTTGGTGTTACACTGCCGGATGATGGCGATGCTGACGCAGAGCCCGTGATGGTGTCCACTGAATCTGGCCGAGTGGTGGAGCGCGTCGCGGAGGAAAACTACGTCTTCTGTCTCTCACAGTTTGAGGACGTGTTGCAACAGTGGATACGCCGTCATGAGACAACGACAGCCCTTGATGATGGCACTGCAACTGCAGCTGCGGTGATCCCGACCGTTGTTCCATCTGTCCGTCGGCGTGAGGTGTGCAACATGCTGAAGGAACGCCTGAGAGACCTGTCCGTCTCACGACTCAGTTGCAACGTGGAGTGGGGCATTCCAGTGCCCGGAGATGCCACTCACACAGTGTATGTGTGGCTGGATGCCCTTGTCAACTACTTGACCGTCACGGGCCGCACACTGCCAGAGCTGCTCGCCGCCGGTGATGACGACCACGTGCACTGGCCTGGCACACACGTCGTGGGCAAGGACATTCTCAAGTTCCACGCCATTTACTGGCCCGCATTTTTGGCTGGGCTCGGCCTGCCCCTGCCTGAGCGTGTCGTAGCTCATGGTCACTGGATTGTGGACAACGTAAAGATGTCCAAAAGCTTGGGCAATGTTGTCGACCCGTATGCTTTGTTGGAGCGCCATGGGAGAGACGAGAGTCGTTACTTTTTGCTGCAGGAGGGCGCGCTTCAGGTTTGTTTTGGACGTGGGGCGACTGTTGCGTTGGTTGTCTTTCATCGTGTTGGTCTGCCTCGCACTTTTCACTCATGGTGTTACTTTGCGTGTTGGTGGCGCCAGTATGATGCCCAGTTCAGCCACGAGCGTGTGGAAGAGCGGCGACGAACTGAGCTCGTGAGCAAGCTTGGCAACCTTGTTTCTCGTGCCACAGCGCCCGTGCTGCTTCCGAACCGCGTGATGCCATGTGCCTTGCCTGAGCAGTGGCTCACAGCCGATGATGTGGCATTTCTGGAGTGCGTGCAAAGTACGGCGGACTCTGTTGCAACCTTGTATGACGAACTCAACTTTCACCAAGCGCTCGGCCTTGTCGTGGAGCTCATGTACGTGCGGTGTAATGGAGTGCCTCGTTGTGTGCATGCGTGTGCGTGTGTTAACAAACTGCTTGGCGTTGGTGATCAGGAACGATGCCAACCGCTACTTTGACACACAAACTCCTTGGTTGCTGAAACCTCTCGCGGATGATGATCCGGAGTGCAAAGACGTGCAGGTGAAGACCAAACGCCTGCGCACTGTGCTCTGGTCAACCCAAGAGTGTCTGCGCGTTGTTGGTATCCTACTCCAACCTGTTATCCCAGAAGCGTGCCAGCGCATGTTGGATCACATGGGTGTTCCTGCGCGTGAGCGTGATGCAAGTTATGCTCGGGTGCGGGCTGTCACTGTTGGAGACAGAGTCATCAGCGACGGTGAGGCACGCAAGTTTGTGTTGTTCCCAGCAAAAAAATAGCAATCGCAATGAAGACATGCAGCCGACATGATGCACGCAGTTGCAACAGAAGCCGCAGCAACGGCGGCAGCGAGTTCGACAGCAACCTGTAGCCTTGCGATCCAAGAGGGCATTGCTATCCACTCCCTCACTTCGTCTGGTGACCCGGTCCGTTTGTTTGCTGTTGTATCTCGCAATCGTTGGGACCTACATGCCATGCATCACGGGGGCCTCGTAACATACGAACATGGAACCGTAGTGGGCCTACACATGCCCCGAACACAAGGTTCAGTGGTTGAGTATGTTAGTGAAGAAGGGGGCTGAGGCTCTGAAAGCAAGAAACGAAAGAAAGAAAACAAAACCGACAGCGCTACGGGTGCATCTCCCGGGATACAACAGGAGGCAAACCGAGGTCGGGCCTGAAACAGTTGCCCAACTCCAACGGGCTATCGGTGCTCCCGTACAAGCACTGCTCAGGTTTGGAACCATCACACACACCGCCGTTCTCTGCGCGGCACTTGCGAAGTAGCACTGTGCCGAGGCATGGCCGCTGCGACGGCTGGCGCCTCATCATGCGCTTCTCCAGATCACGCAAGCTGGCCGGCAACGGAGACATGTTCAGGAACGTCAACTGCAGGGAGCGCGCACATGTTACGGTGTAAAACACTGGCACAGGTGCAACAGGCTGTTGCCAACAGCAGCTGCACGTCTATGGTGCGGTGACAACGTACAAGCCCGAGCATCAAGCCCACATTCCACACCTCCGCCGCTGGGCTCCAATCATACACTCCATCCTCGACCAGAGGATCCATGAATCCGGGAGTGCCAGCTGCCTTGCGCTTCCTCATCACCTTGCCATGTGCACACTTGCTGATTGGCTTTGCGATGTTGGCGTCGATGATGACGACATCTCCTTCGGCATTCACGCGCACGTTGTCAGGTTTGATGTCGCGGTGCAGATAGCCGCGTTGGTGCCACTCAAAGACGCCCTGTGTGCCATCACGCATGGCAAGTTGGCATTGCCACTCGACGGTGAACATCATCACAACGACGGAGCGTCAGCGTCACATACCTCAGTGAGTTGGAAGGCTCGCTTCATGACGTCTTCCGGTAGGGCAGGTAGTTCCCCCAAGCGCTGGTTCCATGCGTACGGCGCGTACTCCAACACCAATGCGGATGTATCCCTCCTTGGGGTATGGTCGTACTTCCAACACATTTTGACCGTGTGGCACATAGGGTCTGCCATTCGCTTCAGGACATGCTCTTCATATGTAGAGTCTTTACGGGGTTGCACCTTGACGATGACGGTGCGGTTCTTCCAAGCTGCCGTGTACACACGGTGCGATGGCTGCAAGGTGGAGCAAACGTGATGTGCAGTCACGACTTGCACTGCAACACATCACCACGCACGCAAGAAACCCGTACCTTGATCACACACATGCTGGCCAAGCCAGCCAAGCGAGCATGCTCGATGTCACCAGGTGCATGTTGTGGCTGCTGTGGCGGCATGTTGGATCGGGGATGCGTGTTGGACCCGGGTGTTGCGGTCTCGGATGAAAGAAAGTGGAATGGGAGACCTTCCAGCACAAGCTTGCTGATCTCGCCATTGGTGTACCTCGCATCGAGGTTGGCGCGCACGCGCTGTATGTACTCAGCAACGTTGCACATCACGCGATTCAACAGCAGCACGTTGTTGAAGTTCTTGAGCTCCAAGTCGATAACCTTCCTCATGACGCACTCTGTGTGAAACATGCACAACGTCACGTCAGTGTTGGTTTGCACACATCAGCATCAGCAGCGGCGTGTTGGCAACCCACTGCTTGCTTCGAATGTGCGGTCGCTTGCATCTGGTATCACACGGGTATAGTACACGTCCACACGCTCCCCGTTCACTTGGACGGCAGGGAGTGCGCTCCCCAAGTACGGGTCGTCGGTCCAGTGGAAGTCCCACTCGCCACCGGTTGCCGCTGCGAGTGCCCGCTCGTCTTCCCACACAGCCTGCATGGCAGCCCAGTACAAGCGAAACATGCCAGCACACATTGCACCCAACTTGGCTCTGTTTCGTCGGGGGAGAACAGTGGCCGGGAGTGAGACTAGCGCTGCACAACATGCAAACGAGACGGAAGTACGCACTGGTCCTGCTCTGCACTTGCCAAAACGAAAGTGGGCTTGATTTCAAGGTAAAGGAACGCCAGCACTCCTTCTGCCAGACAGCCGTCGGGCTTCAGCTTGGTTAGCCCCACGACTCCCTTTGTGTTGACGGTTGGGACATACCCCTTGAACACATCCCTGTGGCCAGAAGGAAGCAACCCGAATCGGTTACCCGATGAAATATGCAAGCCCATGAAGGACTGGTGGCATAGCATGCAGCAGAGGAATACGTATGCGGCGAGATGCGATGGGCGTACGCACCCAAACCATCCAAACTCGTCCGACAGGGACATCAAGCGGGAAAACGGTGATTCGATAAGGTATGGGACAAGTCGCTGCTGGAATACCAGCTCTCCCCGAAACCTCGCGGAGCCGCGCAGGAAAAAGGCCGACACATCTGTCAACGAGACTGCGTCGATCGTGGGCAGCCCAGCAGCAGTGACTTCAGCCGCTAAAAGCGCGTCTGCAACTGTGCTCGCGGCACGTGCGTCATGCGCGGCCGCACGTTCAGCATTCGTGGCGGTTGCACCTTCCGCCGCAGCAACAATGGGAGCCACGTCCCCGATCACAGTCTTCAAAGTAGCGCCAACGGCACGCTTCTGCCACGTGGAAACGCATGTCAGTGTGATGGTGTGTGTTACTTTGTCGGGATGGGCACGTACCAAGAACGGCACCCGATTGTTGCTGCGCGTCTGGAGAAACGCTTGCATGATAGCGCTGTCACGGCCAGAAAGCCCGCGTTGGGGCCCATGCTGAATGTCAGGCTCAGCCGTCACCCGCTGCACATGCGTGGCCGTGAACCACAGCGTCCGACATTCTGAACAAGACGTGTGAGATACCGGACGTCCAAATACAACATACCAAGGAGCACACACCGGCCGTCGACGGGGCAATCATTGCGGAGCCCACTGCCCAGGCTGTGGGAACACACACAACAGGAGGCACGCGGTGAGACATGACACTTGCCACAGCGGCACCGATTGCACGTACAAAAACTGTTTACAGAAGGCGGCGTGCGACCACCTGATGGATACCTGGGTTGCGCTGGGTGGGCAGGAAGCTCGCACAGGTCGGGATGCACGGAATGTCTGTTCAACCTATCAGAGCCAACGGGTCATGTGAGAAACGCAAACCAGCTTATCAAAGCCAATGGGTATCTGAGAAACGGAAACCAGCAACACTTATCAAAGCCAATGGGTATCTGAGAAACGGAAACCAGCAACATCACAGACGCACTGCGGGAGTAATTTGGTGAACGGTCTCAGGAGTTTCTGTAACCTGTTGTCCAAGCGCTGGATTGGTCGCACTCCTGTCGCGGTGTGAGTGGATGCACACAGTCAGAATGGGCAGGTGGGTACCGTACAGAAAATGGCCCAGCGAGCAACGAGCACAACGAACCCTCGCCTGGACACATGCAAAGGGCGGTAAACGGTGATGATGTGAGTCCGCATCGCAGTACAGTGTGCGTTCAAAACACGTACCCAACCGGGAAATTGCCGCATAAGCACGAGCGAGCGACCTTGGGCTGTCTTCGTTGATCTCGGCAAGCAGTGCCCTCACTTGGGCAATATATTGTTGCGCTGCGTTAGCATTTCGGGCACCAGCGGCACTGGCACTGGAACCGGCACCAGCAGCGGCAGCGGCACCAGCACCAGCACCAGCACCGGCACCGGCAGCAGCGGCACTGGCGGCAGCGGCAACATGGGCAGTGCCCGCGCCATCACCACCATCGACGTCGCGCACATTCTGGGCACGCGTCACGGAACGTGTCAAGTAATGATGACCAGCAGAAGCATGAGCAGGGGGGCGAGGAGCAGGGGCAGGAGCTGGAGCAGGAGCAGAAGCACCACTACCAGCACCACCACCACTGTCACTTCCACGCGTTTCCTGTGAGCACAGCGCGCGGCACGGCGTGAGCCATGTTACAAATAACTACTACCATGCTGGGGCTCACATACGCGTGACATCGTGTTGTTGCCAAGACTCAATTCCCTCTGATTCGCGCCACACCCTGACGAACCCACAACAAGCCCCGTCCGACGGGGCTGCGAATAAATCGAGGGAACCTCGTTTCCTGGTCGTGTTTCCTTGCCTCCTGACGTAGTTCGTGAGTGTCGCTTCCGCAGTTGTCGTCAACTTTTCTCAAGCTGCGGTGTGGCAGTGAAGACGGATGGAGATTCACAGTGTGAGCTTGCACTTCGAACACGCCCACCACCCTGAAATGCAAAACTGCCTTTCAAAACAACAAAAACAAAAATTAGAAATTATCCAAATTTGAGACCTCACTAGTCATCCTTCTCGGCTGCGGGATATTTCCAACGAGACTTGGGACTTGCTGAAATCAGCGCTCTGAGAAGATTCGATTGACGTGACCGTTTTGACAAGCCACACACAGAGGCGTCGCGCCAACGTCCGTGCGCTGCTGGTTCACATCCAACCCAGCCACTTCCACCAGAGTCTGGTGGAAGTGGAGTCAGACTCTGGTGGAAGTGGCTGGGTTGGATGTGAACCAGCGGTGGACCGTCTGGTCACCAGACGGTCCACCACAGCATCTCGCCCGTGTGCAGTCGGGACTCCCAAGTCGACCGACACACGGAAATCATGCTACTCAGTAGTGACTTGGGGCACTGTTTGGGCGATGTGGGTCCGGACCTAGACCACGAGTCGGCGATTTGTATGTGGGCATTGGTGCGAGAAGCGAGACGTGGCGCGGGTGCGGGCGCGGGTGCGGAGCAGGTGCGGGTGTTGTTAGAAAGTGCCAAATCTAATTTTTTGGCGCCTTCAGACTCTGAAGTTCAGAGCGCTATTTGAGGCCATATTCGCACTCGTTGCGGCTATTTTGCACCACCAAATTGAACCATCAGAAACGTATCCGATAAGGAACTTTTGCCCCTCCGGGATGGCATCAGCTCAGCAACGCAATAGGGGTTAAAGCGGTCCGAGCTGTTCCTTAGAACAGGAGCAACACTGTAATCTGAATGGGCAGGGACACAAAGACACAACACACATCGACGCGAGGAAATAGTTCCTGGAAACTACGGGTGCATGTGCCCGGCCGTAGCAGGAGGCAAACCGAGGTGGAGCCTGAAACAGTGGCCCAACTCCAACGGGCTATCGGCGTTCCCGTACAAGCATTGCTCGGTTTGGAACCATCACACAAACCATGGCCGCTGTGACATGCGCTTCTTCAGATCATGCAAGCTGGGCGGCAACGAAGACATGTCCAGGGACG
>Ga0213833_1000961_pt1 | contig 22878 bp, 25 predicted proteins | sample SWATP21_FD_160575 | JGI IMG/M metagenome (GOLD analysis project Ga0213833, IMG submission 160575) | Coastal seawater microbial communities from Marineland, Florida, United States - SWA TP2 #1 | ecosystem: Environmental > Aquatic > Marine > Coastal | place: USA: Florida | collected 2016-08-14 | reverse complement strand
GTGGACGTTCATCCGGGGATCTCCGGGCTAGAAGTTGGCGTGTCGCAACACCAATCTCTCAACCCAGCCCCGGGTGAACAACCTTCATAGCTTCTACAGCTAGCCCGCCATGGCCGGTTCGATGACCTGGACCCGCAGCTTGACGAAATGCTCGTCCCAGCCCGCATCATGGCCGCACAGCTGTTCGAAGACATCGACGGGCGCGCCCTCGAAACCGTCATGGACCAGCTTGACCAGCGTGCCCGAGGCAACCTCGCTCAGCGTCCATTCCACCCGCGTGACATGCTCGCCCAGCCATTTGTGGGTGAAAGTGTAGACCAGCCGGGCCGGCGCCTCGGCTTCGATGACCTCGCCCCACATGCACCGCTCGGGCTCCTCGACACTCTTGAGGAAGATGTAGGGGCCGGGCCGGTCCAGCGAGCGGTCGACGGGGTGGAACCAGCGCGCCAGATTGTCCTGGCCGGTGAGGAAGTCCCAGACGCGTTCGCGCGGCGCCTTGAGGAACAGCGATTTCTCGATGCGTGGCTCAGCCATGCTCTTTCTCCACTTCTTCTTTCAGTTTGCTCAGCTTGTCGTCCCAGAAGGCGTCGAAGCGGGAGACCCAGTCGGCGACCTTCTGCAGGGGGGCGGCGTTGAGCCGGTTGAACCGCTCGCGTCCGCGCGCCTCGACGCTGATCAGCCCGCCATCCGAGAGCACTTTGAGATGCTTGGCGACGGCGGGACGGGTCATGTCGAACCGCTCCGCCACATCCCCGACGGTCATCGCGCCCTCGGAGAGAAGCGCGAGAATTTCCCGCCGTGTCGGGTCGGCGATTGCCCTGAAGATATCCGGTCTGTCCATGCGGGGCCTCCATATGAAACCATCTGGTTTCTTTTATATGGAACCGATTGGTTTCATGTCAAGCACCGCCGCGGATCGGCTTGACGCTTGACGCATTCCGCAGTGAAACCGGAGATGTGAGCGATTCAGATGGGCAATCCTGGCTGGGACAGATCGCCAAGGCCTTCCGCGATGGCCGGGGCCCGGCGCTGTGGGTGCTGGGCATCGGCGTCGGTCTCGTGGCCGGCTATGCCACCCTCGCCCTGAGGCTGGGCATTTCCGCCGTCGAGCGCGGCGCGTTCGGCGTCACGGAAATCCATCTCGCCTCTGCCGCCTCCCACCTGCCCGCCTGGCGCGTCATCCTGATCCCGCTCGCCGCCGGCTGCGTCGTCGCTGCCATGCTGTGGCTGGGCAAACGCTGGAACCTGTCGCCGGATACGCGCGGCAAGGGCGTTGCCGATGTGCTGGAAGCGCGCGCCGTCAATGCCGGGCGGATCGACCTGAAGTCGGGGCTCTATTCCGCTGTCATGTCGGCGATCTCGCTGGGCGGCGGCGCCAGTGCGGGCCGCGAGGGCCCGGCCGTTCATCTGGGCGCCACCCTCGCCTCGCAATTCGGCAAATGGCTGAACATGCCCGCGCGCGGCAGCCGTATCCTGCTCGCTTGCGGTGCGGCAGCGGCCGTCTCGGCCAGTTTCAATGCGCCGGTCGCCGGTGCCCTCTTCGCCTTCGAGGTCGTGCTGGGCCATTACGCCCTGCGTTCGATCGCACCGGTTGCCTCCTCCTCCATCGTCGGCGCCCTGATCGTGCGCCATCATTTCGGCCAGGACCCGGTCTTCGGCCTTCCGGAAATGGCCGCTGCGAGCGTTTGGGATTTCCCGGCCGCTGCCGCGCTGGGCTTTGCCGCAGCGGGTCTGGCCATCGTCTTCAACCGGGGCGTCATCTTCCTGCCGGCCCGGCTGGGCCAGTGGATGGAGCGCATGCATCTGCCGGTCTGGCTGCTGCCCATTCCCGGCGGGCTCCTGATCGGCCTCATCGCCCTCATTGCGCCGGAAATCCTGGGCGTGGGTTATGAAGCCACCTCCAACGCGCTGCGCGGTGAATACGCCTTCCAGCAGCTCATCCTCTTTATCGTGCTGAAGACCGTTGCGACCGTGCTCTCGCTCGGCTTCCGCTTTGCCGGCGGCGTGTTCTCGCCCTCCATGTATCTGGGCGCCATGCTGGGTGCGGCCTTCGGCATCGCGCTGAGTGCGATACTGGGCGAACACACGGCGGGACCGGCCTTCTTCGCGGTGATCGGCATGGGCGCGGTCTCCGGCGCCGTGCTGGGCGCACCGCTCTCGACCACGCTGATCGTGTTCGAGCTGACCACGAGCTATGAAGCCTCGGTCGCGGTACTGCTGGCCGTGTCGCTGGCAACCGTGCTGTCGCAATCGGCGCTGGGCGGCTCGCTGTTCCAGCTGCAGGTCCAGCGCAAGGGCTATGACCTGTCCGGCGGATCGAGCCGGCTGGTGCTGCAGACCGTCCGTGTGCGCGACGTGCTGGTGCCGCTGGACGATTGGGGCAAGTCGGAAATCCCCGACAAGACCTGCGTCTTCGAGGACGACACGCTGGGCCGGGCGCTGGGCGTGCTGGACGCCGAACAAGTCGACGGCGCTGCCGTGCGCCAGCGCACCGGCGAACAGGCCATCATCGGCTGGATCGCCAAGGCCGACGCCCAGGCCGCCTATGCCCGCCGCCTCGCCGAGATCAGCGAGGAAGAACATCGTTAAGACGATTTTCGCCTGTCACGCGAACCGGTTAGCGCTCTGGAAAGGATGTCCCGCTAAGGTGGCAGGATGACACTGGGCGGGCTGCATATGACAACGCAGGACGAAACGGCCCTCGGCACGGGCGTGCTGAGTGCGGACGCGCTCGCCGCTGCCAATATCAATCCCGTCACCGGTCTGGCGACCGACTATCTCAACCACTTCAACGAGGTGGTGATGCTGATGGAAATGCTGCCGGACATGCCCGATTGCGCCGAGGATGTGCTGGACTGGCAACCGCTGGACTATTGCGGCCATTTCCGCCAATCCGCCTTCAAGGACAAGGACCTGGCCATCCTCGCCTATGCCGCGGCACCGCGAGCCGTGCGCGCGCATCTGGAAACGCTGATCCTGCAGATCGACAATGCCGTGATCGAGGCCCAGGACCGGCTGCGTGCCGGCAGCGACGAGGCCACCTGCCGCGCCGTCGCATCCCTGGCCACCGAAGAGATCAAGCCGCTGATCGCGGCCGCTTCCGGCACGATCCACGGCCGCGAGGAAGGCGAGGACGACTTCGCCGACGAGACCGCCCAGGCCGGTATCGACGCCCTGTTCGGCTGACCTCCGCGCCCCGCAATCTCATATAATATTGACCGGTCCGGCCGGTTTTGCCCCGCCGGGTTAACCGTGTTTTGGCCGCCGGCGCGTCATAGCTCGGGCGAAGACAGACACCGGAGACCGACCATGCCGATCATGAACTGGGATGCCTCGCTCGATGTGGGCGTGGAGTCGATGAATGACGATCACGGCCGGATCCTGGAATTGATGAACGCGATCCATGATCGCGCCGCTACCGGCGAGACCGGTGCCGCGATGATCGCGCTCGTCGACGCGCTGGCCCGGGTCACGATCGAGCACTTCCGCGACGAGGAAGCCTATATGGCCAGCGTCAATTTCGCCGGCCTCGCCGCACACAGGCTGATCCATGCCGATCTGTTGAAGAAGTTCTCGGACCACGCCGACACGATCCGCGCCAATGGCGGCGAGGTCCCGCCCGGCTTCCTCATGTTCCTCAAACTCTGGCTGACCGCCCATATCAAGGGCATCGACATGAAGTATTCACCCACCATGCCGCTGAAGATGGCGGGGTAGCGGGATAGCCTGATATCCGCTTTCCCCGGCCCTGTGCCGGGGCCCGGTTGAGGTTGCCAAGTAGTCTCCGGCAGTCTTGCTCCCCTGAACACCGGTCGCGGCGAACCCGCATGCTTTCGGCAGGCCCCGGCACAGGGCCGGGGAAAGAAATCGCGGGTGCGACGGACACCTCATTACCCGAACAAAATACGAACAATTGCACATCCCGGTCTTGGGATTGCGGGCCAATCGGTCCAGACTGTCCAGTCATTGCGACTCGAAGGCGGCACCCAAGACACGATGTCCAACCTCTCCATTTCCGACATGGCGCGCCCGGCGCCGCCGACGCCCTATCTTGAAGGGCTGAACGAGCAGCAGCGTGCCGCCGTTGAGGCGCTGGACGGGCCGGTGCTGGTGCTGGCCGGGGCCGGCACGGGCAAGACGCGCGTGCTTACGACCCGCCTTGCCCACATCCTCGCCACCGGCCGTGCGCGGCCCTGGGAAATCCTCGCCGTCACCTTCACCAACAAGGCCGCGCGCGAGATGAAGGAGCGTGTCGGCCAGATCATCGGCGAGGCGGTCGAGGGCGTGCCCTGGCTGGGCACTTTCCACTCGGTCTCCGCCCAGATCCTGCGGCGCCATGCCGAACTGGTGGATCTCAAGTCCAGCTTCACCATCCTGGACACGGACGACCAGCTGCGCCTCTTGAAACAGATCATCCAGGCGGAGAATATCGACGAGAAGCGCTGGACGCCGCGCCATCTGGCCAGCCTGATCGATGGCTGGAAAAACCGCGGCCTCAAGCCCGAGCAGCTGGGCGAAGAGGACAAATGGTCCTTTGCCGAAGGCCGCGGCCAGGGCCTCTACACCATCTACCAGGAGCGGCTGCAGACGCTCAATTGCTGCGATTTCGGCGATCTCCTGCTGCACACTCTGCACATCTTCAAGGACAATCCGGACGTCCTGAAGACCTATCACGACAAGTTCCGCTACCTGCTCGTCGACGAGTATCAGGACACCAATGTCGCCCAGTATCTCTGGCTGCGGCTGCTGGCCCAGGGCACGGGGAATATCTGCTGCGTGGGCGATGACGACCAGTCGATCTATGGCTGGCGCGGCGCCGAGGTCGACAACATCCTGCGCTTCGAAAAGGACTTTCCGGGCGCCGAAGTGATCCGGCTGGAGCGCAATTACCGCTCGACCGCCCACATTCTGGGCGCGGCCTCGGGCCTGATCGCCGCCAACCGTTCGCGCCTGGGCAAGACGCTGTGGACCGAGGACGAGGCCGGCGAGAAAGTCGCCGTGCGCGGCATCTGGGATGGCGAGGCCGAGGCCCGCTATATCGCCGAGGAGATCGAGAACTGGGTCTCCTCTGGCCGTGCCTATTCCGACAGCGCCGTGCTGGTGCGCGCCGCCTGGCAGATGCGCGCTTTTGAAGACCGTTTCATCATGCTGGGCCTGCCCTACAAGGTGATCGGCGGGCCGCGCTTCTTCGAGCGCGCCGAAGTGCGCGACGCCCACGCCTATCTGCGCCTGGTGCGCTCGCCCGAGGACGATCTCGCCTTCGAGCGTATCGTCAACACGCCCAAGCGCGGCATCGGCGACACCACCGTGCAGAAGATCGCCGTCACGGCCCGCCAGATGGGCGTGCCGATGACCGAGGCCGCCCGCGTCATGGTCGGCACGGACGAGATCCGCGGCAAGGCCCGCACCGCGCTGCAGGTCTTCCTGCGCGACGTGGAACGCTGGCGCGACCAGGCCGAACAGAGCCGGCTGGACGAGCTGGCCGAGATCGTGCTTGACGAAAGCGGCTATACGGCGATGTGGCGCGAGGACAAGACGCCCCAGGCCGCCGGCCGGCTGGAAAACCTCAAGGAACTCGTCCGCTCCATGGGCGAGTACGACACGCTGGAAGCCTATCTGGAACACGTCGCCCTGCTGACCGACGCCGACCGCGCGGCGGACGAGGACGAGGTTTCCCTGATGACGCTGCACGGCGCCAAGGGGCTGGAATTCCCGCTCGTCTTCCTGCCCGGCTGGGAAGAGACCGTCTTCCCCTCCCAGCGCTCGCTGGACGAGGGCGGCACGCGCTCGCTGGAGGAGGAACGGCGCCTCGCCTATGTCGGCATCACCCGCGCCCGCGAACGCGCTATCATCACCTTCACCGCCAACCGCATGATCTATGGCCGCTGGCAGACCGTGATCCCCAGCCGCTTCATCGACGAATTGCCGATGGACCATGTCGAGGCACGCTCGGAGACCGGCTATTATGATGGCGGTCCGGGCTTTGAAAGCGTGCGCCAGACCGCCGACGCCAGCGCGTCGAGCTATTCCAGCCCCGGCTGGAAGCGCTACCAGGCCTCCCAGGCCGAAGGCCGCCGCACGGCCCCGCCCACCATCAACGCCAAGGCCACCCTGATCGAAAGCGGCGACACCAACGGCCGCTGGAAATCGGGCGACCGCGTCTTCCACGACAAGTTCGGCTACGGCACGGTCAAGAAAGCCGACGGCGCCAAATACACCGTCCGCTTCGACAAGGCCGGCGAGAAGAAGGTCGTCGAGAATTTCCTGCGGGAATTGCCTTAGGCGTTTTCTTCTCCAATCGCAGGATTTTTCCCGGCCGAAAGCCCGCGAAAGCGGGCTGAAGAAGCCGGGACCGACCGAAGATCATTTCCAGCGATGAGCTTCCCGTAGGTCCCGGACAGCGCTGCACGCTTCCGGGAAAAGACAGCGCTCTCGCGCTTCCGGGAAAAATTGACGCCTTGCGCTTCCTGGGAACTAAGGCACTCCGGCTGCGCCTTCCCCCTCTCCCTTAGTCCCTCTCCCAAGGGAGAGGGAGGTTGGAGCCACTCCTGCCACGACGCTGTCAGCACGCTCTGCCATCGCGGCTTGGCAGGCGGGCGCGGGCGGGGTGGAGTGTGGCGGACACGAGAACGAGGCCAGGCCATGCTCCAGCGCTGCGGATGGGTGAATATCGACGATCCGATCTATGCCGAGTACCACGACACCGAATGGGGTGTGCCCGAGTATGACAGCCGGGCGCTGTGGGAAAAGCTGATGCTGGACGGGTTCCAGGCCGGCCTCGCCTGGATCACCATATTGCGCAAGCGCGAGACGATGCGGGCCGCCTTTGACGGTTTCCAGCCCGAGATCATCGCCCGCTACACCGATGCCGACCGCGAACGCCTGCTGGCCGATCCGGGCATTATCCGCTCGAAATCGAAGATCGAGGCGGCCATCGGCAATGCCCAGGCCTATCTGGACATGCGCGAGCGCGGCATCGACTTCTCGGATCATTTGTGGAGCTTTGTCGGCGGCGCACCGATCCAAAATGCCTGGCCCTCGCTGAAGGACACGCCCACGAAGACTGCCGAGAGCGAGGCGCTGTCGAAGGACCTGAAGAAACGCGGCTTCAAATTCGTTGGCCCGGTGATCGTCTACGCTTTCATGCAGGCCGTCGGCATGGTCAATGACCACGAACCCCGCTGCCACCGCCATGAGCCGGTGAAACGGCTGGTGCGCTAGACAGCCTCTCCCCCGAACGGGGGATCGTGCGGCTGGCCGCGCGGGTCTAGTCGTGATCGTGCGGCCACCACTTCATCCCGGTCCCGGTGGCCGTGCGATGCGGGGCCTTCCAAGGCCGCACCAGCCCAGCGTCCTCGCACCCTCGCAAGACTGGTGCGGTGGTTCCCGCATCGCCTCCCCGCCCCTTCACAGACAGGCTTTTCGCCCCGCCCGGCGGCCTCCCCTGAACCGGGGATACCGGCCTCACGGTCCCGCTCCTAGGCTCCTCGTCGTTGTGAGGGACCTGAACGCTCCAAGGAGGGGACACCATGAAACGCCTTGCTACCTTCGCCATGATCGCCGCCATCGGCCTTGCTGCGCCGGCCTCGGCCCAGACCTTCGGCTCGGTCAATCTGCGCGCCGGCTTCACGCCGGATCCGTATCGCACGACAGTGACGTCCGGCGGCGCCATTGCGGCCAGCAGCCTGTTCAACAACTGCACCGGCTGGGTCGCCGACAATGTCGACTTCGCCGTCTACTACACCGCCGGCAGCTTCAACCTGACCTTCTCGGCCAGCTCGAACGCCGACACCACGCTGATCATCCAGGCGCCGAACGGCAACTGGTATTGCGACGATGACAGCGGCAACGGTCTCAACCCGATGGTGACGATCGGCAATCCGACCTCGGGCCGCTATTCGGTCTGGATCGGCTCCTACCGCCAGGGCGAATACGCCCAGGCCACGCTGTCGGTCTCCGAAATCGGACGGCAGTAGTGATGAAGGCGCATCATCTTGCACTCATTCCGGCGCTGGCCCTCGCGGTCAGCGCCTGCGCCAGCACGTCCGGAAGCGGCGGTGGTGGCGGCGGCCGGATCGATGGCGTGTTCGGCTCGGTCTCCCTGCAGGCCGGCTTCACACCGGACCCCTACCGGGTCAATGTCGTCGCCGGCGGGACGTACGAGTCCGCCCGCGAACTGGGCACGCAATGCCGCGGCTGGACGACGGGCGACGGCACCTATGTGCTCTACTACACGGCCGGCCAGTATCCGCTGACCATCTCCGCCACCTCCGACACCGACACCACGCTGATCGTGGGTCTGCCGGGCGGGGGTTTCCTGTGCGACGACGATTCCGGCCCGGGTCTGAACCCGCAGGTCACGATCAGCCGTCCGGGTTCCGGCGGCTATGCGATCTGGGTCGCGACCTATTCCAGCGGCCAGATGGCTCCGGCCACCCTGTCGATCTCCGAGATCGGCCAGCGCTGATCCCGTGTGCCGGGGGCGGGACAGGCTGTCCTGCCTCCGGCACACCAGCCTCCCGGCGATGTAACGCGGGTTTCACGTGACAGGCGCGCCGGCGCGGCGCTAGTTTTCCGGCTCCTTCACCCGATGAACCGGAGCCACCCCGTGACCCGTCTTCTCACCCTTCTTGCCGCCAGTTTCGCCCTCACCGGCTGCGCCTATCTGGAAGGCGGCCGCAATGAAGACCTGCCCTCGGCCTCCGAGCTGGGCGCCGGCGATTGCCGCCAGGCCGGACCGCAGGACGCGGCCGCGCCGGGCGAGTGGATTTGCGACAATGGCGACAGCCCCTTCCAGCGCACCCGTCCGCGCCACCGCGTCGAGGACAACTGATCCGGCCGGCCTCATCGACACGGAAGCTGGCCGGCGGCAGCCGTCCTTCCCCTTGATGGGGAAGGTGGGCCGAAGCGGAGCTTCGGGTCGGAAGGGGTGAATCCCGGTGGCGCTTGCGAAGAGCGAAATGGCAGGCATCTCGCTCCCACCCCATCCACCACGCCTTCGGCGCGGTCCCCCTTCCCCATCAAGGGGAAGGATTGGGGGGCGTGCGTGGGCCCTGCGCTTTCAACGCCTTCGCGTGATGGCGCAGATGGTCTTCCATGAAGCTGGCGATGAAGTAGTAGGAATGATCATAGCCCGGCTGACGGCGCAGGGTGAGTGACTGGCCCGCCTCGCGGCACGCTGCCTCAAACAATTCCGGCTTCAGCTGTTCCTCGAGAAACTGGTCCGCCTCGCCCTGATCGATCAGGATATGCGCGTCCGACGGCTGGCGCTTGACCAGCTCGCAGGCATCGTGCTCGCCCCAGGCCGGGCATTCATCGCCGATATAGGCCTGGAAGGCCTTGCGGCCCCAGGGCACTTTCGACGGCGCCACGATGGGCGAGAAGGCCGAGACCGAGCGATAGCGGGCGCGCTGCTTGAAGTGCAGGGTGAGCGCGCCATGACCGCCCATGGAATGCCCGAAAATCCCCTGGCGCTCCATGTCGGCGGGGAAGGCCGAACCGATCAGGGCGGGCAATTCCTCGGTGATGTATTGCTGCATGCGGAAATGCGGCGCCCAGGGCATTTCCGTAGCGTCGATATAGAAGCCCGCCCCCTGGCCCAGATCATAGGCGTCGTCATTGGCCACATCCTCGCCGCGCGGCGAGCTGTCCGGCGCCACGACCATCAAACCCAGCTCGGCCGCCATGCGCTGCAGGCCGGACTTCTCCATCACATTCGACCAGTTGCAGGTCAGCCCGGAGAGATACCACAGCACGGGCACCGGCCCGTCCTTGGCCTGGGGCGGCGTGAAGACGGCAAAGCGCATCGTGCAGGCACAGGCCTCGCTGTCATGATCATGGACAGACAGCGTGCCGCCGAAAGACGTCCAGCTGGAAACGGGTTGGAGGGTCATTTGGTGTCTCCGCTCGGCGGCAGGGTTGCAAGGTCTATCACGCGCCAGCCGCCAGACTTGGCTGCCAAGGCAAGCAAGCGCTTGTCAGCGCTCAATAGGGGCAATGACAAGCGCCTCGCCAGCACCAGATACAAACAGTCATAGGCAGGATGGTCGAACGCGACGGACAGTGCCATGGCCTCCTCGACCAGGTCTTCGTCCGGTGTAGTCCGGACGAAACCCGGCAACCGGCCGACCGCCTCACGGCAGTCTTCGATCGCCATATCTCCTCGGCGTGCATATTTCCAAAGACCGTTAGCCGTCTCCACGAGGATCAGACTGGGCGCGAAGAAGTCATACCGGTTGATGGCGGCCACCGCCTGCTCAGACAGGACGTCCTCAACAAACCACTTAACAGCGACGGAGGCATCGACAATAGCGGGTATCACCGATCACGATCCTCGCGGATCAGTTCCGTCGCATCGCGGTAAGCCGACTGGGATCGCTCTCGCACGCCGCGCGCGAATTCAAGAAAACTGCTTCGGTCGTGTCGACTGCGTTCCTGCAACAATTCGCGCAAAAATTGCTCCAGCGACTTTCCGTCATTCGCCGCCATGCGTTTGAGGTCGGCGAGCACGGTGTCGTCGAGATTGCGGATGATGACCTGGCCCATGAGCACCTCCTGATATCATGATGATATCAAATCTGCTTGCCAAAACCAAGAGGGGGCGTGCCAGATTATTCAACTCTGTTGATCAAGTATGCAAGGCCCACCTAGATTACTGAAAGAGCGCAGATAGGAACCGCCACTATGTCGACATGGATCGCCTTGTATGCCGCAACATTGTCAACACTGGTTGCGGCTCTCCAATTTGCCGAGTGGAGGCGGCGCAGCTCCTACATTGAAGCAACGTGTCGCGAAACCTGGGCTGAGAACACGCCATACTTTGAGTTCAGTATCTATAATAGAGGACCTTTCCCCACCAAAATTACGAGCGCGATGGTAGGTGTCAGGAAACGAACCTGGCGTCGATGGAGCGCGGGAGAACCTTGGAGTTTTATCGGCCTCCAACAACTCGTTAGCGAAGAGCCATTGATTCTTGGCGATCCCGTCGACGGAACCGTGTTAGAGCCCGGCGGTCATGTTTCCGCGATCGCTACACAAGATACGTTTCAAATCCTACTTCTGAATAAGTGGGACGTGGAAAGCTTTAAACTACGCCGCTGTCTCTGGATCGAACATTCCCAAAGCGACAAGCCCTTCACACTCGACTTCCGCATCCCACCAGAATTGCAGGTGGCAAACCCCTCAAACATTCCCATCGGCCGCAAGCAAATAAAACAGGCTCGGAAAGAGGGAATTCATCCACCTTACTAACACCTCAGTACTCCACCACGCTGCGGATGCTCTCGCCGGCATGCATCAGGTCGAAGCCCTTGTTGATGTCTTCCAGCTTGAGCTTGTGGGTGATCAGGCTGTCGATATCGATACGGCCTTCCATGTACATGTCGACGATCTTCGGCACGTCGGTGCGGCCCCTCGCCCCGCCGAAGGCCGAGCCGCGCCAGTTGCGGCCGGTGACCAGCTGGAAGGGACGGGTGGAGATTTCCGCGCCGGCCGGCGCCACGCCGATGACGATGGAGGTGCCCCAGCCCTTGTGGCTGCACTCCAGCGCCGTGCGCATCACATTGACATTGCCGATGCATTCGAACGTGTAGTCGGCCCCGCCGCCGGTCAGCTCCACCAGATGGCCGACGAGATCGCCGGTCACGTCCTTGGGATTGACGAAATCCGTCATGCCGAACTGGCGCGCCATGGCCTCCTTGGCCGGGTTCATGTCGACCCCGACGATCTGGCGTGCGCCGATCAGTTTGAGGCCCTGGATGACGTTGAGACCGATCCCGCCGAGACCGAAGACGACGGCCGTGCAATTGGGCTCGGCCTTGGCGGTGAACATCACCGCGCCGATGCCCGTGGTCACGCCGCAGCCGATATAGCAGATCTTGTCGAAGGGCGCGTCCTTGCGGACCTTGGCCAGCGCGATTTCGGGCAGGACGGTGTAGTTGGAGAAGGTCGAGCAGCCCATATAGTGCAGGATCTTCTCGCCCTTGTAGGAGAAGCGCGACGTGCCATCCGGCATCACGCCCTGGCCCTGGGTCGAGCGGATCGACTGGCACAGATTGGTCTTGGGATTGAGGCAGTATTCGCACTCCCGGCACTCCGGCGTGTAGAGCGGGATGACGTGATCGCCGGGCTTGAGCCCCGTCACGCCCGGACCGCACTCCACCACCACGCCCGCGCCCTCATGGCCCAGGATCGCCGGGAAGGCGCCTTCCGGGTCGGCGCCCGAGCGGGTGAATTCGTCCGTATGGCAGATCCCCGTCGCCTTGATCTCCACCAGCACTTCGCCCGCCTGCGGGCCCTCCAGGTCGACCTCGACGATCTCGAGCGGTTTTCCGGCTTCGAAGGCGACAGCGGCACGCGTTTTCATGGAGCTCTCCCGGGACTGTCCTGATTCACGACTGGCGATGTCTTTCGCATCCCCGGCTGGCGAGGTCAAAGACGTCATCCCTGGCCTGCCGGACCGGACAACCGCGCTAGAAGGGTGACGCCGCGGGATTGCCGGACTAGTTTCGCGCCTCTTGCGTACGTCCCGGAGTGATGTGAATGAGCGCGGTTATCCGGTCCACGGGCCTCTGGACCCCCGACGAATCCGTTTCCAACGATGAACTCGTCGCCTGCTTCAACGCCTATGTCGAGCGCTTCAACGCCGAGAATGCCGACGCCATTGCGCGCGGTTCGGTCGAAGCGAAGAACCCCTCCTCCTCCGGCTTCATCGAGAAGGCCTCCGGCATCAAGTCGCGCTACACGATCGACAAGGCCGGCGTGCTCGATGTCGACCGCATGCGCCCGCGGGTGAAGCCGCGCGCCAATGACGAACTCGCCCTGACAGCGGAAGCCGGTGTTGCCGCCGCCCGCGACGCGCTGGCCCGCGCCGGCCGCGACCCGAAGGATGTCGATGCGGTGATCTGTTCGGGCACGTCGATGCAGCGCACCTATCCGTGCATGGCGATCGAGATGCAGGACGCGCTGGGCATTGAGGGCTTCGGCTTTGACATGACCGTGGCCTGTTCCTCCGGCACGTTCGGCATGGTCAATGCGATCAACATGATCGATACCGGCATGGCGAAATCCGTGCTGGTCATCGTGCCGGAAATCACCACACCGCAGCTCAATTTCCGCGACCGCGACAGCCATTTCATCTTCGGCGATGTCGCTGTGGCCGTGCTGATCGAGCACGAGGATGTCGCCGGCGGCGAAGGCTGGCGTGTTCTCGGCCGCAACATGATGACGAAATTCTCGAACAATATCCGGTCGAATTTCGGCTTCCTCAACGCCTCCGAAGATCCGGAACCGGATTTCGACGACCGCTATTTCGTCCAGGAAGGCCGCAAGGTCTTCAAGGAGGTCTGTCCCATGGTCGCCGAGATGATCCTCAACGACATGGCGAGTTTCGGCCTCAAGCCCGACCAGATGAAACGCCTCTGGCTGCACCAGGCCAATATCAACATGAACATGCTGGTCGCCAGGAAAGTGTTCGGCCGCGAGTTCGAGCCGGACGAAGCACCGGTCATTCTCGACGAGTTCGCCAACACGGCCGGGGCCGGCTCGCTGGTCGCCTTCCACCGTCACAATGACGGGTTCGAGGCCGGCGAGAAGGGGCTGATCTGCTCCTTCGGCGCGGGCTATTCGGCCGGTACGGTGTTTGTCGAGAAGCTCTGATCCGGAAACCTGCGGCCTATCTGCAGCCGCTGAAAGCCACCGCCAGCCTGAAGACCGCAAAACCGACGCCGCACACCGAGCCGGCGACCAGCAGGGCCGTCATGTCCGGCTGGTAGAGATTGAATGTCGCGAGCGGAACGCCGAAGAGTCTGGGCAGCAGGTGCAGAAACACCCAGGCCATCGCCAGGGTCGCCACCAACGGGAAGACCAGGCTGAACAGGCCGAAGGCGCCCGATTTTGCGCGCAGGCCGTCGCGGCGCAGCCACGCCGTCGCGATCCCGGCCAGGAAGAGAGCGGGCAGCACCAGCAGCATGACATAGAGGCTCTTCGCCCCCAGGTGATGGCCGCCGCTCTGTGGCGTGTCCCCCAGCGACAGCGCCGCAACGCCCGCAAGAATGTCTCCGGTCACGCCGAACCCCACACCGCTATTGGCATTGACCAGAACCACCTCGCCTCTTCGCTCCGCTCGGGACAGGACAGCAATGGTTTCGACCCCGGGGGTCAATCCTGTGTGGTAGGCCGCATCGGCCTCGGCATCGAGGAACCAGCCAAACCCGTAATGCGGTGAGGCGGCACTGGCCGGGCTCAGCATCATGGCCTTGTGGTCGGCGCTGATCAGATCGTCCTCGCCATTCATCATCATCGCCAGATAGCGGGCCATGTCGGCAGCGCTGGCCATCACGCCCCCTGCCGGCGCCATGCCGCGCACGGTCCGGCGATCGGCGACCGGACGCCGGCCGCCAAACCAGGGCGTATGGCCGATCGCCATGGTGTCATGCACCTCGCCATCGGCGACAAAACTGTCCTCCATCCCCAGCGGCTCAAGGATCCGCGTCTCGATATAGTCGCCGTATTCCAGCCCGCTGACCGTCTCGATCAGCGCCCCGAGGATGAGATAATTGGCATTGGAATACTGCCACTGGCTGCCGGCCTCGCTGGCAGGCGCTGCCGCTGCCAGCTGACGGACCCGGGCGGCCAGCCCGTCGGCCTCGCCGGCCCGGTCGGTAGGGGACTGATTGCCCTGCAGTGTGGAATAGCCGCTCGTATGGCTCAGCAATTGGCGGATCGTGATCGCTCCGCCGGGCTCGCCGTCGAACGCTTGCAGATAGTCGCCAATGCCGCGATCGAGCTCGACCCGGCCCGCCTCGACCAGCTGCATGATGGCGAGTGCCGTGAAACTCTTCGAGATCGAGCCGAGCGCGAAGGGCGTGTCTTCGGTGACCGGCTGGCCACTGCCCGCCACACGCTCGCCCCGTTCACCCAGCTGCACTTCGCCATTCTCGACAAGCGCATAGGCCAGACCGGGCGCCGCCGCCCGCGGAACAGCCCGGTCGAGAAACGCCTCGATCCCGCCGGATTGCGGTTCATCTTGTGACAGGGCCGCTGCTGTCAGACACAGCACTCCCAGGATCGCCAGATAACGCCACATTCGATGTCCCCCACCCTTGTCTCTACCTGACCTGGCAGGCAGCGCCCACCGGCACCACTGACTGGCTTGTATCCCTAGCCGTCATGTTCGACGCAGATCGCCGCGCTGTCAGCGGGCCCCAGCGTCTCCTTCAACAGGGCGCATCGCGCCTGACCTGCTCCGCCGGGCTCCGGCCGGTAGTGGCGGCAGGTCCGGCACACGCCGAAGGCCCGGCCGCCGCGCCGGCGCAGAAGGTCTGACAGCACCGCCCGCAATCCGCCGGACATGTCCTCGCCGCGCGCCGCCTCCACGCTGCGCACCGCGGTATCCAGCGCGTCCATCGGATCGCCGGCCAGCATCTCCTCTCCCGCGGCGGTCAAGGCCAGAGACAGGCGCCGCCGGTCGCCGGCGACCGGCTCCTTGATCACAAGCTGCTTGGTTTCCAGCGCATTGAGCGATTGCGATACCGTGCCCTTGGTCAGGTTGAGATAGGCGGTCACGGCCGAGGGCGTGCGGGAGAAGCGGTTGGCCAGGCGCAAGAAGCGCAGGATTTCCCATTGCACCGGTTTCAGCCCGTGAGCATGCGCCTCGTTCTGGATGAGGCGTGACAGGCGTTCGAGCAGATGCGTGGTCGGTGAGTGTCCGGACATGCCTGAACGTATCGAGTCAAAACAGGTCTTGCAAACCCCGCGTCCGCTTCCTAGCTTTAAAATGTATCGAGTCGATACTTTATGAGCGAAAGGACACCCAATGCCCCACCTCACCCCCTTCCCGCACGCCGATGCGTCGGGCGAACGCAAGCAGCTGATGGACGCCGTGAAGGGCCAGTTCGGCGCCGTCATCAACATGTTCGGCACCGTCGCCCACTCGCCGGCCGCGCTGAAATCCATGCTCGGCAGCTTCCAGGCGCTGGGCGGCGGACGCATCGATGCTGCGCTGGGCGAAAAGATCGCCGTGGCGATCGCCAACCGGAATGACTGCGAATACTGCCTCTCCGCCCACACCGTGCTGGGTACCAAGGCCGGCGAAACACCCGCCGCGATGGAAGCCGCCCGCACCGGCAAGGCCGCCGATCCGCGCACACAGGCCGCCCTCGACTTCGCGCTCGCCGTCGTCGAACAACGCGGCCATGTCGGCGCCGGTGCCGTCGAGCGCCTGCGTACGGCCGGGTTCGACGATGAGGAAATCGTCGAGATCGTCGCCCATGTCGCGCTCAACCTCTTCACCAATTATGTGAATGTCGTGTTCGGCGTCGAGGTCGACTTCCCCCGCGTCAAACCCCGCCAGGCGGCCTGATAAAACGGATAGCCCGCCGGCGCTGCTGCCGGCGGGCATCCATCCGGAGGATATCGAGATGAAACTCAGACCCGCCCCCGAACTCACCGTGTCCGGCTGGCTGAACACTGCGGAGCCGATGAGCCTGGCCGGCCTGCGCGGCCAGATCGTGCTCTTGGAAGCCTTCCAGATGCTGTGCCCGGGCTGTGTCTCGCATTCCCTGCCGCAGGCCCGGCGTATTGCCGAACACTTCACCGCGCACGGCGTCACCGTGATCGGCCTGCACAGCGTGTTCGAACATCATCAGGCCCAGGGCAGCCGCGAGGCCCTGGCCGCCTTCCTGCACGAATACCGGATCGCCTTTCCCGTCGCGATGGATGCGCCCGGAGAGGCGGCCGGTGAGCGGGGCGGCCTGCCCCGCACCATGGCCGCCTATGCCATGCAGGGCACGCCGACGACGATATTGATCGACCGTCAGGGCCGCATCAGGCGGCACAGTTTCGGTGCGGTCACCGATCTCGCACTCGGCGCCGCGATCGGCGTACTCCTCGCCGAGGGCGATCCCGTCTCCGCGCCGGACGCAAGCGATTCCGCAATGGCGTGCACGCCCGAGGGATGTCCTGCGCCCTGACCCCTCCCCCGGTCGGCGGCCAAAAAAAGACCCGGTCCGCCGCAGCGAACCGGGTCAGTCTGACGTCTCGAGGCCGGGGAGGACATGGCCTGGACGCGAAACGGTTCAAAACAGGTCGGAGGCGAGCGCCGCAACCCCTTACAGCGCCCACCCCCGTTCCGGCCCCCAACCGGCCGAACCATGAGCCGGTGTCAGCCGCCGACGGACTCGCCGTGGAGGCTGGTATCGAGACCGGAGACTTCGGATTCCTCGTCGACGCGCAGGGGCATCAGCTTCGAGAGAACAAACAGGATGGCGAAGGTGACGGCGCCGCAATAGACCGCCGCGGCAAGCGCGCCCCAGGTCTGGGTCCAGATCTGCAGGAGATTGCCCTCGATGGCGCCCGGCGCGCCGCCAATGGCTTCGCTGGCAAAAACCCCCGTCAGGATGGCGCCGACCAGCCCGCCCGCACCGTGCAGGCCGAACGCGTCGAGTGCGTCGTCGATCTTCAGCGCCTTCTTCAGGGCGGTGACACCCCAATAGGCCGCAAAGGCCCCGCCGGCACCGACGAAGAAGGCGGCCCAGGCCGGCACGAAGCCGGCGGCCGGGGTGATCGCGACCAGGCCGGCCACGGCACCTGAGGCAGCGCCGAGCACGCTGGCCTTGCCGCGCAGGATCCATTCCAGACCCATCCACACCAGGACAGCGGTCGCGGTGGCCAGCTGGGTGGTGACCAGGGCGTGTGCCGCCGCGCCGTCGGCCGCCAGCGCGGACCCGCCGTTGAAACCGAACCAGCCGACCCAGAGAATGCCGGCACCGGCAACCGTCAGCACAAGATTGTCCGGCGCCAGGTTCGATCCGGGATAGCCCCGGCGCGGGCCGACGAATTTCGCGAGTACCAGACCGGCCACACCGGCATTGATGTGCACCACGGCGCCGCCGGCAAAGTCGAGCACGCCCGCCTCGCCCAGGAAGCCGCCGCCCCACACCCAGTGGCAGATCGGCGCATAGACCAGCACCACCCAGACGGCCGAGAACACCATGAAGGCGGAGAATTTGATCCGCTCGACCGCCGCACCCGCGATGATCGCGACGGTGATGATGGCGAAGGTCAGCTGGAACATCAGGAAGAGGTTTTCCGGCAGATCGCCGGACATCGTGTCCGGGGCGATCCCCGCCATGCCGATCCGGCCCAGCCCGCCGACAAAGGCATTCAGCGCGCCGCCATCGGAGAAGGCGAGCGAATAGGCGATCAGCGCCCACAGCACGGTAACGATGGCCGCCGCGCCGACACTCTGCATCAGCGTGGAGAGCACATTCTTGCGGCGCACCATGCCGGCATAAAAGAGCGCCAGCCCCGGCAAGGTCATGAACAGGACCAGGGCGGTCGAGGTCAGGATCCAGGCATTGTTTCCAGTGTCCATGCGGGGCCTCCGGCGAGCGCTTGTTTGCTTCTTGCTATCTGGCCAAAAAGCTAGGCGCCGGATTTTCCGGGAGTCGACTTCGCCGCACGAATTTCGCGGTTTTGCACCGTGTGCGCTGCACAATCGGGCAGGTTTGCTCGTTTTTCGGGCGGCAGTCCGGGCCCGGCAATGCGCGCATGGATTGATCGGGGGCGGGCATGCTTTACGCTGGCGAAAAGTCGGGAAGAAAGAGTCGGGAACCGTGACAGACAGCGTCATCCGGGCGACCGGTTACTGGGCCCCGCCCAGTGTCATCGACAATGACGAGCTCGTCGCGAGCTATAATGCCTATGCCGGGCGGTTCAACGCAGAACACGCCGCAGCAATCGCGGCTGGCGAGATCGAGCCTGTCCCCCTGTCCAGCACCGAATTCATCGTCAACGCTTCGGGCATCCAGCGCCGGCATGTCTACGAGAAGTCCGGCATTCTGGATATCGACCGCATGGTGCCGCAAATCCCGCCGCGCCCGATCGAGGAGGTCTCGGTGCAGGCCGAGTTCGCCATGAAATCGGTGCAGCCGGCGCTCGAGGCGGCCGGCTATGACGGGTCGGACATTGACGGCGTCATCGTCGCCTCCTCGGCCCAGCAGCGCAATTTTCCCGGCGTCTCCTGCGAGATCCAGAACACCATCGGCTCGGACGGTTTCTCCTTCGACCTGACCATGGCCTGCGCCTCGGCGCTCTACGGGCTGCACATCGCCAATGGCATGATCCGCTCGGGCCAGGCGAAACGCCTGCTGATCTGCTCGCCGGAGCTGATGACCTGCATCAATGTGCATTCGCGCCGCGAAGTGCACTTCATCTTCGGTGATGCCTCGGCAGCGATGATCGTCGAGGCCGATGACGGACGGCCGGGCGGCTGGGACGTGCTGGGCACCCATGCGCAGAACAAATGGTCCTCGGCGCTGCGCTCGGATTTCGGCTTCATCAACATCGCCGAACGCCAGGTCGATCCGGACTATGAGCCGCATCTCGACCAGGACGGTCACCGCGTCTTCAAGGATGTGGTCGGCTTTGCGCCCACGGTCGCGCGCTCGATGATGGAGGATATCGGACTGGCGCCGGAGGATGTGCGCCGCACCTGGCTGCACCAGGCCAATATCCGCATGGTCGACATGATCGCCAAACGTATTCTCGGCCGCGACCGGACCGAGGAGAATGCACCGGCCATCCTGACCGAGTACGGCAATACCTCCTCCTCGTCCGTCGTGATGAATTTCCAGATGAATTCCGACGATATGAAAGCCGGCGAGACCGGCGTGATGTGCGCCTTTGGTGCCGGTTACGGTGTCGGCGCAGCTGCCGTGAGGAAACGCTGATGCGCCCGATACACACCCTGGCCGTACTGGCCGGCCTGAGCCTGATCGCTGCCTGTTCCGACCCCGCGCCCGAACCGGAAGCCGCCGACGGTCCGGACGCCATGGAAGATACCGCCGCCCCGCAACAGGCAGGCGAGGAGACCGCCCAGGCGGACGCTGAGGCCGAAACCGGGGCCGAAACCGAAACCGCCAGCCTGCCGGGTGTCGACATCTACATCGCGCCGCTGAGCTGGGTCGGCAATATCCCGGCCATCGGCACGCTGACCAATGCCACCGCGCGGCACGGCTATGACAACCAGCCGGCCTTCACCGAAGACGGTACCGGCTTCTACTTCACCTCGGGCGACAGCGAGCACACCGATATCTGGCGCTGCAGCCTGGACTGCACGGTGCGTACGCAGATCACCGACACGCCGGATTCCGGGGAATACTCGCCGCGGCCGACCCCGGCCGGCGGCGCCCTCTCCTACATCTACCAGGCGCCCGGCGGGTATGGCGGCGAGGTCTGGCTGGACGCCCCGGATGGCGGCAATGCCCGCTCGGCCTCCGATGTCGGCCCGAACGGCTATTACGCCTTCAATGCCGACATGACCCGGCTGGCCGTATTCAGCCTCGAGGAAGGCTTTCCGCTGAAAGTCTTCGGCCGGTTCGAGGACACCGGGATTGTCACCGTCGCCGAAAACATCGGCCGGGCCCTCTATGCCGCGCCGGACCATGACAGCGTCTACTTCACCCTGCCGCGCGAGGATGGCGGTTTTGCCGTCTACGAGACCGGCTTCGACGGCGCAGCGCCCGAACACCGTTTCGACCTGCCCGGCGAGACCGAGGACTATGCCGTTTTCACCCTGCCGGACGGCTCGGACGGTTTCTTTGCGGTCGATGAGAATGTGCTGATGACGCGCACGCTGGACGCCCCCTGGCACTCGGTCGCCGATCTGGCCGTGCACGAGATCGACGGGGTGACCCGCCTCGCCGTCAGCCCGGACCGCCGCCATATCGCCCTCGTCGCGAACGATCCGGCCGGCGAATAGCCGGCGCCGCGATTATGCAGGAACACGGGCGGCACACGACCATCGTCGAGATTCAGCACCTGCGGATGGTCGCGGTCCTGCTCGTCGTGCTCGCCCATATCCACCAGGCCGATGCGCGTTTCTTCACCACGACGCTGTTCGACCAGACGGCCTATTTCGGCTTCGCCGGTGTGGACGTCTTCTTCGTCCTGTCCGGCTTCATCATCCATCATCTCTACCGCGATTATCGCGGGCTGGATGTGCGCTACTTCCTCAAGCGGCTGAACCGGATCTTCCCGCTCTACTGGATCTTCACCGGGCTGACGCTGGCGGGCTATCTGGTTTTCGCCGGCAGCCTGACCCGCTCCTTCGCCGAGCTCGACCTTGTCGCCTCGCTGACCCTGGTCCCGCATCACGACCTGCCCATCCTTCTGGTCGGCTGGACGCTGACGCACGAGCTCTACTTCTATGCCCTGTTCGGACTGGCGCTCGCCCTGCCGCCTGTCTGGCGGATCCGGGCGGCCGCGCTGTGGGCGGCGGCAACGATTGCCGCGATCTTCCTGATGCCGCGCGATGTCTCGCCCTGGCTCACCGTCGCCTTCAGCCCGTTCAACCTGCTCTTCCTGTCCGGGATTGCGCTCTCGGTGCTGCGTGACCGGCTGCCCGCCCGGCGCTGGCCGCTCACGGTCGTGGCGCTGGCCGGAATGATCGGCGGGCTGGTCTGGACCCATGGCGGCGGGCTGGAGGCCATCAACGCGGCCACCGTCCGCGTCCCGGTCTTTGCTCCCTTCGCCATCGGCATCACCGCCGCCTGGCTGGCCTGGAAACCGCACCTGCCCGTCCTCGCCGCGCGCATCGGCGACTGGTCCTATGCGATCTATCTGGGCCATCTCCTGGCGATCAGCGTCCTGGCGCGCCTGCTGCCGGAAAGCCTGTGGAGCCCGCTCTTCTATCTCGTCGCCCTGGCCGCCTGCATCACCCTGGGCTGGCTGACCCATATCGCCGTCGAGATGCCCCTCCTGAAAGCCGGCCGGCGGCTGATCGACAAAATAAAACCGCCCGCTGACACGCAGCGGGCGGCCAAGGACTAGCGAAAGCGGGTCCGGTCAGACCGCGACCGCCTCCGTGATGCGGTAGGTCAGGTCGTCGCCATCGGCTTCATGAATGGTGAGATAGTCGCCGACGCGCATGGTGTGGTCGCCGAGGCGGAAGACCGGCTCGTCCGGCCCCTCATCTTCCTCGTCATAGCGGAAATACCAGTGCGAACCGCGATGGGAGAGCCAGCCATCGGCCTTCTCGTCCGGATCGGGCGAGAAGCGGTCGACGGTGCATTTTTCCTTGTGGGCGCGCCACAATTCGAGGTCCAGCTTGCCGTCCTTGTCGAGCGGCGCGACGATCACATAACCATGCTGCTCGTCGCCATCGGGATAGCCGGCGTCAGGATTGCGGCCCAGCCGCATCACCACACGTGTCAGACCCATCTCGGTCTCCTGTTCCAAGTCGGTGTTATCGCACCCCGTTTTTGCGGGCGGGTCAATCCGCCCGGCCGGGATGCGGCGATCTCACGCACGCGCCCGTCCTGCCCCTTGATGGGGCAGGACGGACATTCACGTCCCTATCGCGAGCGCACGACCGGCAGTTCGATATAGGAGGCCCGTTCGGGCGAATGGTGCACCGAATTCGTCGCCACACGCCCCTCGCTCTCGTCGTAATTATTGCCGCCCGTATTCAGATTGCGCACGAATTTCGGGAAGTTGGACGAGGTGATCTCGACCTGGATGCGATGGCCCGGCTGGAAGACGATGCTCGACGTCATCGGCGTGAAATCCAGTTCGTAAACCTCGCCCGCCTCCATCATTTCCGGCGCATCATAGCCATTGCGATAACGCGCCCGCAGGATGGTGTCGTCGACAATGTACGCCGTGCCGTCCGGGGCGACATCGACCAGCTTGACGGCGAAGTCGGTATCCGGCGCGTCCGAGGAGACATAGAGCACAGCATCGATAAAGCCGGTCACGTCCAGCGCTTCGGTGAGCACGTCGGAGGTGTAGACCAGCACGTCGTCGCGCACCTGGACCGGCCGCTGGTCGCGCGCGCCTGGATGCACGATACCGCCATTGCAGCAATCGCCGCCACCA
>Ga0213833_1000960_pt1 | contig 22891 bp, 34 predicted proteins | sample SWATP21_FD_160575 | JGI IMG/M metagenome (GOLD analysis project Ga0213833, IMG submission 160575) | Coastal seawater microbial communities from Marineland, Florida, United States - SWA TP2 #1 | ecosystem: Environmental > Aquatic > Marine > Coastal | place: USA: Florida | collected 2016-08-14 | reverse complement strand
AAGTTTGATGACATCATTGCGAAGATGGAGGCGGAGCTGGAAGCCGCGGAGGCTGCTGAGGCCGCTGCCAGTCACGGCAATGCGGTATGAGTGTTTGTTTGTTTGGCCGCCTTTGTCTTGTTGGCCCTTGTGGGAGGGGGTTCAGCGGGGGGAAGGGGGAAAGCACATGCACACGGGTGGGGGGTGGGGAAGGAAGTGTGTCTCTTCGTTGTGTTGCGCATGTGTGTTGGAGGGAGTAGACACTTAGCCACGTGAGTTAGGATCAATGTACTCCCTTCTCTCACACATGCCACACGAACACAGCAGCACACACGACCCCATCCCCAATGCTCAAGTGCAAGCGCTCTCTCGCTCCCACGCCCTCCCACACGCACGTCTGTGCATGCTGTTTCGAACCACTCCTGAGCTTCTGTGTTTGGTGTGCTTGTCCATGTGATGTGCTGTTGGCATTTCTCTCTCAGGCCGGCGGTACGTGTGCTCGCCTTTTTGCTTTGTTTGGCCTTGCGCACACGTGTGCGTACTCGGTTCTTATTGGGCGGGGTTTGATGGCTGCACAGATCCCGCCGCCATCGAAGCTGCCACGAAAATGCAAGCTGCGTGGCGCGGGTACTCGGACCGGGCAGATTTGTCAGCTCTTGAGCAGGAGTTAGCCGTGACTCGCATTCAAGCTCAAGTCCGGGGGAAGATCGCTCGGTCGTAGATTGGAACCTGTCGCTCCGCCGTTATTCACGCACGTTTAGCAATGTGTGTGTTGTGTGTGTGTGTGTGCCCGGCATGAGTTGTTGTGTTGGCTCAAGCACGCACTGTTTCTGCAACAGCTTTGTGCCTTCCGTACTCACGTGCCGATGCACTGCACACAACCAGACACAACAAAGTACACGAGCTACACCCCCATGTTCAACACAACAAAGCACACGAGCTACACGCCCATGTTCAACGTCTTGGCAAACTCATCCTCCGTGAATGCCAACATGCGCGCTGCTTCAATGTGGACCTTTTGCCGTTTCAAAATGTCGATCAGGCGCAATTGCTTCTTGAACGCCGACAACAGCTCTGTCTTGTGTCGCTCCAGGCGGCGAATCTGACAGCGCACCGTCGTGAGAGTGGGAGCGCAAGCGGCGCAGCCCCAATCCCAATCAACCAACGAGCCAACGCACCTCGTCCGCTTGTTGAGTTAGTTTGCTACGCAATGACTCCGTCCCCTGCCCATGAAATACATTCGGCACAGACAACGACAGAGCACAGTGCAGCGCAGCCAGACAACACGTTGTCAATGTCGCCTAGGCCACACAGCTTGGCACGCATCGCAAAGAGCCCACCCAAAGCACACACCTCTTGTTGGCTGGAACGCGCAGTCCGCAATCGCTCCTGCAATCGGTCGACCTGAGGATACACCCAACAGCGAGGTCAAGGCGAAGTAGTGACTGGGCTGAGCAGCTGTGGGAGCGACGAACCTCTGCCAGTGCGCGTTGCAAGCGCACATCTCGTGAGTTGGACTCCGATGAGGCACTGCGCGCCGCCCGTTGTTGTCCGTCAAGGTCTTTCCGTAGTGCCTTCACCTGGGCTGTAAGCGACTCGACCTTGGCTTGAGAAGTTGCGCTGGTGAAGGAGCCACACCAAGAGGAGAAGACAGCACACACGCACACACACACACAGGCGCGCGCGCGTGCACACACACGCACACACGCACAGCAAGTGGCAGCAAGTGGCGTGGAAGCACAGACAAACGAGGAGAGATGGCACGGCGTGTCAAACGTCACAAGCAGAACACCTGAGCAGAGCCCCACCCGCAACACAAAAGCGTCACACGACGCGACGCGACACGACACGACGCACGCTCGCTTGGCGTCTTTCTTCCCCTGGCCCTCTGCCACTTGCACGGCTCGCTGCAGCTTCGCCACGGCGGCACTGTGCCCACTTGCCGCCTTGCGCAACGCCTTCACCTCCTTCTCCAACTCCTTTCTAGCTGCTATGGCATGGTCACGCTCATCCTTCAACATGGTGAGCCGCGCACGTTGGTACGCCACCTTGGCTTCCAACCCCAACCCGTTTGCTGCGGCGTCTGCGTCCGCATGCGGCGACGCGACGGGTGCCCCACTCCTCGCCCCACTCCCATCAGCCGGCTCCCGACCCGTGCGCCGGCCGTCCGCCCGACCCGTGCCAGGACTCTGCCGCACACGCGGGCGGGCAGACGTAGACGTAGACGTCGGCGTATGGCCAGAGGCGCGGATGGGACTGGCTGCACGGGCAGGCGAGCCGCGATGGTGCGCACCACGACCAGACCCACGGCGTCGGTGGGGTGAACCCGCCGACGCGCCCCCACCCACAGCCACAGCCACCGGCGCGCTCCCCCCACTTGCACCTGCACTTGCTGTGGCTTCTGTGGAGGCCATGGGGCGAGCAACGGCGCTGCGGCGCGGGAGCCGGGAGGGAAGATGGGAAGCGGCCGCACCGTCACGGTCGCGGTCGCGTGCTGTTGTGTGTGTGCTGGTGCGGTCGACGCTCCCACCAGCTGTGGCAGCCGTCGCTGCGGCCGTCGCTGAAGACACGGCCGCGGCAGCTGCGGCACGCTCCCGCTGACGGTTCGCAGCCGCGGCTCGCCGGGCGTCGAGCTCCGAGTTCATGCGAAGCAACTCGGACTGGCGCGCACGAGATAGATTCGGGACACAACCACCGCAGACGCCACACTGCGGTGAGGCAAGCTGCCGTATGGCTGGCTGCAGGGCAGACGTGACAGCGACAAACACAACATACCTCCCGTGCGAGCAGTTCAGGCGGAAGAATTCCATCGGCGTCATCAGGTAGCGGCTCCATGGCGAGTGGGACAAATGGCGGTCACAACATGTGCAGCCAGGCGGCAGTTTGAGTTGCAAAACTCTGCAAATTTCAACCCAAATTTCTTGTCAAGAAGCACGACTGACTGACTCGGCTCGACACACACTAGCACTGTTCCTTCCCCCACTGCTTGTTGGGAGGCAACCGTACGGCTCTGGCTGGTTGTGTTGACTGCAAGTTCACCAATCCAACGTGTGGCTCTTGGGGTTTTGAGGCCAGTGGCGGTGCCAATGGCTGGCCGTGCGTGACGTGTAATATTGTGGTGGGGAAGCAGTCCTTCTTCACTCAGGGGAAACGATGGAGCACCCTGATGCCTCGCCCTGCGCCGCTAGCCTGGACCTGACGTCTGCGTTCCACCAATGCGTGCGCCGTGAACGTACGCGGCTTGGGTTGACCCGTCGGCGGGACGACCTCATGAAGCCTCGGCCTCCGGCTCCTTCGGCGTGGGCGAGTGCGAGCCGCGCGATCGTGAACGACCTGGTGGAGATGCGAGCAGTGCTGCAGCAGCATGGCCGCGGCTACCTCGGCATGCACAGGTTTGGAGCAGTTGCGACGCCCTCAACTGTGCCGCTTTCTGAGCAGGAACGGGATGATTTGGATCGCCACTGCTTCGAGGTGTTGCAAAGCAGCTCGCGCCACATTGAACGGCTGAAGCAGGGCATTGCATCAGCGACCGATTCCCTTGAGCGGGATGTGCGCATGCATCGTGAGGCTATCATAGCATCATTGTACGAGCGTGTACAAGGGATTGCAGCCACGCTGAAGACCATGCGCAAGCTACGACTCCGTCAAGCGACTGCCGCCATCAACCGGCTTTCACAGGGAGGTGCAGCCCCGCGTCGCGAACCAGAAGAGGTATCGGACGCAGGTGGCAGCAACACACACCCTGTTCCGGCTGGCCTCGGCCTTGAGTGGCTGTCAAATGGTATGCAAGAACTGGCGGAACTCGACCAAGACGAGGAAATGATGGTACGGCGCATGTGCGTGGGTGCGTATGCTGGCGCCGTGCGAGGTTGACCCATTTGGTGCTGCGGTGGGTGTTGGTGAAACAGTTTGAGGCAGAGAATCAAGCTCTTGCGGAGGAGCTAGACTCACACGCTGATGCTGCTCGACAACTGGAGCGCAAGATGGAAGAGATTAGTCAGATGGTGACCTTCTTTGCGACCAAGGTAGTTCTGCTGTGCGCTTGATCTTTTGCTTGTGATTTGCCGCTCAGCTGCCGTGTGTCGTATTGGCGCTTGGTGTGGAATACAATACAGGTCGAGGAGCAAGATGGCGAAATAGACGCCATTTTCGACAACGTGCACGATGCGCAAGATCACTTGCGAAGTGGAAACGCGCAGCTTGCGCAAGCTTCACAGCAGTCCTTCTTGGGGCGGTTTTCGTTGCTGTTGTTCCTCATCCTGGCTTCTGCTGCGCTTCTGTTTTTGGACTGGTATGGGTGATGGTCGAGAAAATCTCCATCCATCCCAGCGTGTATCCTTCCGATCCCAGTGTGTATCCTTCCGCCTGCAGGACCCATGCTGTGTGTGTTTGGGCTCATTCTCGTTGCTTTCATGCGTGCGATTGACTCCCGTCATCTTCATTTGGTCGTTGCAGCCAGTAAAAAAAACACACAAACTGCAACACGCTGCTTGTGAGGCATTCGCTGCCTACATTCTGCCTACACTCGACTGCCACTACGCGCGAGCAGCAACACAGTGGCGCAAACAAACCGACGGCAGGAGTCACAGGAAGAGTTGTGCCGCAAGTTGAGCTAAGCTTGTGACATTTCCCCTTCCATTTCACCACTACCAGCACCACTACCTGCGCCCGCGCTAGCACCTGCCCCTGCTCCTGCGCCTGAGGTTGCTGCCGCCCTCGGAGGAAGACCAAGTCGTACACCAGAAGGCTTGCTTGCGCGTGGTATCTTTCGTACATCTGCTGTCACCAGTTTTTCATACACAAGTTGTGTCTCTCCAAACGTGGGCCGCTTCGTTCCAAACGGGATCCTTCGCAGGCGAGGATCATCTGGGGGGTGGAGATGATGGTGGGGTGATGGTGAGGGCAAGCACACGACAAGAGACGGAAAAGCACGTCGTGGCCGCACCTTTCTTCAGGGCAGAGTCGCCACCAAACATCCAATTGTTGTTGGTTTTGGCCCACCCGATGAAAATGCGTGTCGCAACTCGCATGTACGGGTCCCACGAGCGCAGCAAAGACTGCATGTCTTCACTGCATGCGCAGCATTGCATTGCATTGCAACAACCAAGCAAGCAAAGAAACTGTGAGCACGGAAACGCACACATATCGTAGTCGCATGCGGTCCGACTACACAACACACACGAAACGCAACTAACTGACCGCAGTGCAACCTCATTTGCGCGGCGCATGCTTGAACCGATACTCCTTGGCCGGCCGCCCCCGCCGGAATCTCGAGTGCTTTGAGCACCACCCTGTTTGCGACGCGTGGTATACCTGCACCAAGCGCGCCGTCATCATCGATGAGCACTTCATGCAACGCAACAAGCAAGCAAGCAAGCAAACCAACCACCCAGCGCTCGCCACCTCACCTATGGAAGCACTTGTGTGCAAGGACCCGGCCCTCTTGGAACACAGCGCCGGCAAAATGACCACTGCGGAACAAGATGACAACCCATACGTCCCGCGGAGAGACTACAAGCACGTCGCTGGGCGTGCAACTGTCGCCATCCCGCACACTGTCCGGGTCAGGGAGCGTGGCTCGATACAGTCGGACCTTGTGCGTGCCACCGACGAGCAGCGTCACACACGGCATGCGCGGGGGGGGCGTCACAGCCACAGCACCACCAGCACCGGCCGTGGTGTCCTTGGATTTGTCCTTGGATTTGCTGTCAGTGTCGCTGCCGCTGCTCTCCGACTCCTCCCCCAGCCCCTCAGCTGCCTCAGCCTCGTCCAGCACGGCTTGCCCCTTCAGCGCACGCTTGAGGTTGAGCACGTGCCAGTCACTTTGGAAGTGAGCGCGCTGGCCCTGGAGATCTGCAAAGCAGGCTTTGCACGTGGAGCACGAAAACGCGGCCGCGATGGCTTTGTGGCGCACACCGCTGGGGTGTTTTCGCTGGGTGGTGCGTGGTGCCGTCGTCGCGTCTTCGGGGCTCTCACCCGCGCCTTCCGCAACGTCGTACAACGGGGAGCTAACCACCAACGGTGACATACTACCAGCAGTCACAACCGACTTCGCTGTGATGCTGGCATCATCGCTGGTGGGTTCCTCCACGGGCAGCGGGGCAGGTGCGGGGACCCCCAATGCGGCGTAGAGATGGTACAGCGGCCATGTCTTGCCGTGCTTTCCGTGTCCAGCCTTCTTGTTGTTCTTTCTGCCTTTGCGGGGCATGGTTACGCGACAGCAAGCACAGCACTTGCAAGTCACTCACACGCCAGAGCGGCGATGGACGTGAGATGCGTGCCGGTGTGCTCTACAGGAGTGGCTGGCGTTCTGTCTTGCTGGATGTGAGCTTCTGACTGTTCTTGGAATGTGCCGCGCACGCAGGTACAACACAAATCGTACTTAGACATCTTAGTGTGGGGTGTAAGGCACACGCGCTTGCACTGCCGCCTCTTGTCAGTCAGCCAGCATGGACCAAAGAAACCTTGAGCTTGCTGCCGGCATTGTCAAGCCTGCTTATGTGAAGCAGGGGGCACAATCACTGGGGAAGCGTGCAGCGTACATCCGCAGTCTGCTGGCTCAACGGCGGCTGCCGCAGCGTGGCTGGCCGGAGCACATTATCGAGGCGCTGCTTCGTGACCTCGCCGACATGGACAGCAACAACTTTGAGGGCAGCGTGGGGTTCGGAGAACGTGAAGCACGCATTGCGTCTCCTTTGGTGGGTTGGGTTGTGGCGTGGTTACTCCTACTCCTCCCGCCTACTGCTGACCCATGTCGTGCTTGTCCGTGCCTCGCTTCGTCAGGTGGCGCGACGGCACTGGCGCCTTGGCCATGGAATTGGTCGATCTGGCGACATCGCAGCGATTCAGGTGAGTTGCGTTGCTCAGGGGTGGGTCACTGGATGTTCTGTTCTACATGCAGGTCAGGTCAGGTCTCACCTTGCGCACCGCCCTCGTGCACTGCTTGTCTGCCTGCACTGCACTGCACTGCAGCCGAAAGCGGCTGGTTCGTCATTGATCAACAAAGTCCGTGGGTGTAATGACATGTGCACATGTCAATAGGCCTCACGGTGTGGGGTGTGAATGCACGTGCCTGTACCCAACAGCTCACAAACGCCTTGGCTCTGGAGCTTGTGAAGAAAACGGCAGGTGCGCAACATGTCCAGTTCCATTGCACCGGCACCCTGTTTACTTTCTCGGATGTTATGGTGCAGGCATGAACCAGATCAAGGACTGCCTTGTGCTTCCAATGGCCACTGGTATGTCCCTTGTGCTGTCGATGCTGACTCTCAGACTGCGACGCCCTGGAACTCGCTTCGTGATTTGGTCTCGCATCGACCAGAAATCATGCTTCAAGTCGATGCTCACTGCAGGTACATGGCAATCTCCTTCACGTGCGCTGTGGTTGGTCCTGCCAACGTCTCACCTCACAGGTGTGCCACAGGTTTCACGCCTGTCGTCGTTGAACTGCGTCGTGATGGTGATGAGCTGCGCACTGATGTTGAGGTAGGCACTCGGATGTGGGGCGGATTTGTTGCGCGGGCTGTTCTGTTACTCACCAGTACGCCACATGCAATGCGTGCGCTACCGCACTACGTTCAGGCGATTGAAGAAAAGGTGGCTGAGCTCGGAGCAGAGAATGTGCTCTGTGTGATGTCCACGACTAGGTGCGTTGGTTTGCATTCGTTGCGTGTCAAAGGTACACTACACCGCGTGGACCGGTTTTCAACTTCATTTTCCTTCAGTTGTTTTGCTCCCCGTGGCATGGACGACGTCGAGAGTATTGCAACTCTGTGCAAGCGACTTGATATTGGTGCGGCTCTCTGCACGCTTTGCATGCCCTTTCCGGGGGCTGGCTGCTGACAAGAACTTGCCGACAGGTCACATCGTGAACAACGCGTACGGAGTCCAGGCTGGCGCCATCGTTAACGCCCTGAACCTGGTTCGTTCGTTCGTTGTATGAACTGCCACGCACTGCATGCCATGCAATACCTATCTTATCTTCGCTGCTGTTTGCTTTTGTCGCCACGCCAGGCGTGCAAACGTGGTCGTGTAGACGCCATCGTGCAAAGCACGGACAAAAACTTCATGGTGCGTCGCTCCATGCTCCCTTGCTCGTTGTGACGTAACGTCTGGGGAACCAAGCTCAGCTTCTTTCGTCCGCCCTTGTCATGTGACGTGTGTGGTGCTGTGCTGGGCTTCAGGTGCCCGTCGGGGGTGCTATTTTGAGCAGTCCAGACGCGTCGTTCGTGGAGCTTGCGAGCCAAACGTACCCAGGTACGACTCGATCGCCATTCGTACGTGCTTGTATGTGGTGCCCCCTTCGGTAGTAATCCCTTTCTTGTCGTCCCTTTCTTGCCGTCCCTTTCAGGCCGTGCCAGCGTTGCTCCGTTGCTTGACTTGTTGATCACGATGCTTCACCTTGTGCGTTAATCCCTTTCAAGGGGTGCTTTTGTGCCGTGCGCATGTCGTTGTTTTCTGGATGACCCGCCTGATTGGTACCCTCTGTTCCCGTCTCCACAGGGCCACAACGGTTACAAGAGCCTCCTTCAACAGCGCAAGGCAGTGGCTCGCCGCCTCAAGGTACTAACGGTTGGCGAATTTGAGGTGGCTTTGCTCTGTGTTGGTGTGGAGTGTCTGAGACGCCCGTGAGCATGTGATCCTCAGGAACGGCTGAGTGAAGTGGCTGCCAAGCACGGTGAGCGTCTTCTCACCACACCACACAATCCTGTACGTTGGCGTCACCATAGCTTGCCCTAAGCTCGTGGCCTTTTCTTTTGAGTTTTGGTTTGTTTGTTTCATGCATGTTCAATGGTGTGACCGTCCCTCGCTTCTTCGTGTGCGTGTGTGTCGTAGATATCCATGGCGATGACAGTCGACACCATTGCCCCAAGCGATCCGACCTTCTTTGGATCGCTTCTGTTCTCACGTGGTGTTTCTGGGACCCGTGTTGTTGGGCGTGGTGCCACCAAAACCATCGAGCCGTTCTCATTCGTCGGGTATGGGTCTCATTGCGACGACTACGGGAGCAGCTACGTAACATTTGCTGCAGCAGTGGGCCAAACCGTGGACGACGTGGACGTGCTGGTGACTCGCTTGGAGAAGTGTATCAAAGAGCTCAACAAGAAGCGTACGCGAGGAGTGAGGAGTGGTGAGGTGGTGCAAGGCGCAGGGGCGACCGCGGATAGTGGTGCAGGTGCAGACGGGAGTGGCGACGCTGAGGAGAGTGCTGGTGCAGGGGCTGGAAGTGGTGTCAGTGCTGGCGCTGGTGCTAGTGCTGGTGCTGGTGCTGGTGCTCGTTCTAGCCATATGGATGAACCTACTGCTTGAGAGTGGCGCGCTGTGCCAAGCAAAGTTGTCTGAAGGCAGTTCAGCAACGCCAACGGGGCAACCCATGGCCCATGGCCGGCACAATGTTCAATACTTCTTCAACTGCTCATCAAAAGCCAATGTTCACTTCACGAGTCAATCAATGAGCATGGCAGCCACCATTACCACAAGGCCTGTTGCGACTGCAAGCATTGAGACCATCAAGCGCTGCACACAGAAGAACACAGAAAAGCGAGAAAAAACACACACCGTGAGACGAGTCCACGTCGGTGCACCCAAAGCATGCGCACGCAAGTCATACCTTCAACCCCTTGTTCGTGGCTCGCTTGTTTCGCCGCATGGCAAGCGCCCCACCCGTCACGGAGCACGTTTCTTGACTTGCTGCAGAGCTACGAACGAGCCTGTCAACGTACTTCTTCATGCTCTGCTTCACAGCAGCCACTGCGCCGGGCTTCTGTTGCTTTGCGGCACTACAACGGGAAAACACAACAGAGGTTGATTGACATTCGGTCACAATGGAGGGTACATGGGCCCCAAGCATCAACTGGGGCCCACCCACCACACGGTCCATGACTGCTGCGTACCCCAGAAGCATCTCCAGCTCTTCGGTGGCCCAGGGTTGGTTTTCGTCGCCTCGCAGCTGGCCTGCACCCAACAACACCCACCACGCACCACCCCACCAACCAAGCGAAACCAAACCACAGCAGTCAGACATGGCGGTTTCCCAGCGCGCTGCGCGTCCCGACACTGGGCGCATGCAGCACCAAGCAGCAGCAACAGCGGGGACACGCACTGACAAACGCGCGGAAGTACGCTTCGTCACGAAGTGCAGCAGTGCCCAAGGACACGCCCCTTAGCTCCTCATTCCAGTCTGGCTCCATGGTTCGCGGCCCCCAGGACGGTCACTTCCCTCTCTTATGCTTTGCTCCAGCCATCCACAAGCAAGTAAAGACTGCTGAGAGTGTGTGTGAGTCTGCCAAGATCCTGCGACAGCGAAGCAAGTTGTTCGGGCTGAGCAGTGATTTTGTCATGTCATGTTAGCACTGATCAATGAGCGTCCTCCTCTGCAAACAAACGCAGCAGTGATAGTGATCCGGAGGAGTGGGGCACCATGGCTGATCTAGAAGACTGGGCACCGGCTCCGGTGAGGCCTGAGGTGCGGCATAGGGACGGAGCTGGAGAGCGCAAGCATGAAGCCACTGCTGCCACTGCAGCCCAAGCACCAACATCGAGACAGCCACCTGCCAAGGACAAGCAGTTTGATGCGGCGTTTCGCGCCTTCACAGGTCCGACAGGTGGCAGGAAGTGGCTGTGAGGTAGCGTGGTGTGAGTGGCGTGCATGGCCACAGACATGTTGAGGTTTGTACGCCGTCTTCCTGCCAAACTCATCGGTCATGTTGTGGCTGCCACAGCCTGGCTTCGGATCAAGGGCTACCAGACAACCTCCACGGACAAGCACCCGCACGAACGACACAAGGCTGTATTGAACAAGTACTTGTCAGCCATTCCGACTCCAAGTGGCAGGGCTGAGAAGGTTCGAGAAATGCTGCGACGACTTGCCTCCGGCGGCGCATCCCGGACAACCCAAAGCAAGCTGCGCGAGGTGCCAGTGAAACACACGCGCAAAGTGTTCCTCTTTTCCAACTTTGCTTGGTCGGTGCGTGCTCATGTGTGTGCGTGACATGTGCCGGGTGTTGCGATGTGACTGTATCGCCATCCCATCCCATGCGATCTGTCGTCATGTCACGCCTGCCTTTTCTTGTTGCCAGATTGCTGCCATTGGTGCGGTGTTTTTGGTTACGGCGCTGTGCTTTTTCATGTTTCTGAATGGCCTCCCTCCGTTTTCGTGGGCTTGACTTGTGTGTGGCATCACATCCTGTCGTTTCGTTTGTCCGTCACGCATGTCGCGGTGTGACGTCCGGTGTGTGCGTTGGGTTGGGTAGAGTTGTGGGTGTTTGTTTTCGTTCGTTTCGTCCTGTTTCTTTGTCGCTTACTCGGCGTGTCACGTTGCCTTTGGGCGTCAAACAACCGATATATTTGCTTCGCGTGCCCCGCGTTGGATGCCATGTCAAGGTAGTTGTAAATAATAATTAAGCTCGCCTTGCTCACATGCCGCACTCCACGTCCTCCGTGCATGTGATAAGGCGACCCACAGCCCCAACTTCAAGCAGCCACTGTGTGCCGCCGTGTGCACTCTCTGGCACCTCACTCAGCCATGCCACGCAATAACACCTCATTGTTCACCATCGCTTCGCCCATTTCATCATCCGCGTTCCTCAGCGTTCATGATGCCGTCTTGCTTCAGCAGTTGAAGAATACGACACAGCGAGCCAGCGGTGTTCGCACTGCTACCAGCACCCCCAAGGGCCGCCATTATGATTTCCCTGCGCCGGGTTGTCACACCTGGCCCTATTCGCGGCAGTCCCCGGTGTGTGGCTGGAGACTTGGGGTATTCCTTGGCCCAGGAGTTTGCAAACAACACAGCCAATCGACGGTACAGGGCCAGCAGTCCTGCAGAGCCGAGCTGCGCCAGCAGTTGAGCGTGAGCCGTTGACGCTTCGTCCAGGTGTTCGCTGCTCGTCTGAGTGTTTGCAGTTCTTGACACAGCAGAGCCATAGCCATACTCACGGACGTGGTCATTCTGCGCTTGGGTGGCGGGAGCTGTCTCCATCGCAACATCGACCGAATCCGAAACTGGGCGTGCCCAGTTTGGCACTGCACACCTGTTGGGAACAGGAAGCTTGCCGTCAGTGCTTTCTGTGGGCACACCGCTTGCATCTGGCGCAGCGCCCGCAGCTGCTTCCTCGTCTGTTGGTGATGGCTGTGTCACGGCGTGTGGGTCGCCGCCTGGGGTACACGGTTGTCGATGCACAGGGGTTCCGTCCTCGCTTGGGTTGGCAGCGTTCGGTGGCGGGGCATGCGCAGCACCCTTGGTGTGGGTGATGCGGCTCACAGGCGGCGGCGGTAGCTCCGGTGTCACCGCCCTTGCCTTTGGCGGCGTGTCGTGAAGCCGGGTGCCTGCGCGTGCCACTGAACTGTGCTTGCTTGGTTTGCTCACGGGTGGCGGGGTTGTGGGTGTGCCGATGACAGGCTCACTGGACGAGGCGACAGCAGGGGGCGTTGGAAGCGGGTTGGGTGGGGTGTGGGCAGCTGGTGAGACTTGACGTGCCCCAGCTGATCTTCCGCTGTCTTGCGTCGGCTGCGCGTGGAGTGCAGGGGGGAGGTGGGTGAGGAGGCCACGAACGAGCATTGCCGTTCCATCATTCAACACGCGTACCTTGGCAGCTCGGCCCACCTCGGAGCAGCGGTTGTGATGCACCTGGTATCTGCGAGGTGGGGACACCACCGGGGACGTGGGGACGCGCGTCGGGGCGGGCACGCGTGTGGGTCCTTGCGATGCACGTGCCCTGCCGTTACAAGCGCCGGCTGGAGCGGACGGCGGGGATGCGGATTGGACCCGTCTGGGCCCTACACGCACCCCTGCGTCACCAAGGGCAGCGGTTGTGGGTGCCTGGGCAGCCCTCGCTTCCGCAGCCAGCGGTGGTGATCTTGGGTTGGGCAGTTGTGGCCGCGGGTGTTGCCGGGGTTGTTGGGGGAGAAGGTCGCGACATGTGTGACGCAGGGAGGGATGGCGCCGGAGGTACCATTTTAGGTAGGGCTGCATCATGGGGAGGCGCAAGATGGCGTTGGCATCTGGTCTGCAGGTGGGGTCTTGTGCCAACATGAGTCGGACAAGGCGGCGAAGACTGCGTGAGTATGTCGTTGGCAAAGGGTCGAACTTGCCGGTGGTGATCCGCATCACAATGTCCCGCAATCTGTCGACAGTTCGTGCGTGCACCAATAGCAGGAAGAAAAGAAAGTGGGCTCGTGCACCCAAGCAACGGGACAGCGCCAGCGCCGTGCCTACCTGACAGCTTCAAATGCGGGCTTTTGGCAGCACAGCTCGTACACCACGCAACCCTGGACGTGGAGGAACCCGCATGAAATGAGAACAAGGATTCAACAGACCATTGCAAGTTTGTGCGCCCCCTCCAGGAAAGAACGCACCAGACTCCAAATATCTGACTTGTAGCTGTATGGCTTTTGTTTGCACAGTTCAGGGGACAGGTAGAACGGAGTGCCAACCAAGGTGCACGCTTTCTCCATGGTGTGAGCCAGTTGCCGTGCGATGCCGAAGTCTCCGATCTTGATCTCGTTGCGGGAGTTCAGGAAAATGTTCTGCACCTTCAAGTCTCTGAAGCATGGCACACAAGTGGCGCCGTCACACAGAGCCGCAGGTATCACACAAGCGCATGTGGAGCAAGGGTACCTGTGCAAGACCTTCGCCCGATGAATGAGTCGAAGCGCCAGCGCCATTTGCGCAAGCAAGGTGAGCACGGTGCGCTCGGAGAAGAGCCGACCCTTGCGATTCGCGATAAAATGTGCCAAGTCTCCGTGCTCAGCAAACTCGCACACAATGTGCAAGAATCCATTGGATGTGAAAGAACTCAGATGACGCACAATCGCTGTGTGCACCGGCCCATGTGAGTTCACGCAAACCCATCCTCACACATGTGATCGTGTGGTTCCCACCTGGATGTTGGAACGACCGGAGCAGTTCTGCCTCTCGTAATGCCGCAGCCCTTTTTGGCTCACTGAGTTTGCGAATGTCAACACGCTTGATGACCACTTTCTTGCTGGTGTGTTGGTCGAGGCACAGGACAGCAGTCCCGTATGAGCCCTTGCCCACCACCTTGATCTTCTTGTACCGACGCTCCATGGTTGATCAGATGAGTGATAGTGTGGGTGGTGTTGGTATCAGGTGGAAGTGGTGACTGCATCGCTCAGCACCAAGGAATGTCGCTCCACGATGAGTGACACCCATCGCTCAACAACCAGAGGGGCCCCGCAATATCTTTCAGCACCCTCGTCACACAAAAGAACATGTCACTATTTTATGGTAGTTTTGATATGCAGCGTGTGGACCGGAAGCTGGGCCGAAGAGAGCAAGCCGCCGCCAGGACGCGAGACACACAGGCACCACTTCCGAAACACCCCGCCCCCCCCCAACGCCACCATGCCTATTGACATCAAGGACCTTCGCGCCGACCAGGGTGGCGACCCTGACTTCTGGAGGGAGAACCAGCGCAAGCGCTTTCTCCCGCCCGAGCAGGTCGATGTCATCCTTGAGCTTGACGCCAAGGCGCGCCAGCTTGCACACAAAATGGACCAGCTCCGGACGCAGCGCAACGAGGTTCAGAAGAGCGTACGTTTGTTTGGAACACTGGGCATGCATGTGAGTCTCCAGGGGGGCTGAATCGACTCTTGTTGGGCCGTTTGGGATGCTTGTGCAGATCACGGCGGTGATGAAAGCGCTCGGCAAGCAGCGCAAGTCTCTGAGCAAGGAGGAGTTCGCCGCGAAGTCTGAGGAGGCCAAGGCCACCGTGGCAGGCGCGAAGGCCAAGAAGGTTGAGCTTGATGAGGCGATTCCGGGCGTCATCGCGGAGCTGGAGGTCACACGCAAGCAGGTCGCCGCCGAGTTGAGCAAGATGGGCAACTTCTTGGACCCATCCGTGCCTGTCAGCAACGATGAGGTACGCTTGTTGGCGCCACACGGTGCCTTGGAGGTGCTTCTTCAGTTCAATGTGTCTGACGCGTGCTGTGTGGTGCGTTTTTTTTTTTTTTTTTTTTGTGTTGGCACATCAGGAGAAGGACAACGCCTGCATTGAGAAGTGGGGCACTCCGCGTGTGGAAGAGGGCTTGAAGAAGCACTCGGACTTGCTGTGGATGATCGACGGTTATGAGCCTGAGCGCGGCGTTGGTGTTGCTGGCCACCGCGCCTACTTCTTGAAGGTATGCGCATACGCGCATATGAGAGGTTGTGGTTGGCGGTTGGTGGCAGCGTGTTTTGTGTCCCTCTCCTGCATCCTTTGTGTTTACTGATTGTGGGTTGATTGGTTGTGCTCAGGGCAACGGCTTGCTGTTGAACATGGCACTAGTGCAGTACGGTACGCACTTCCTGATGAACCGAGGCTATACCATGCTGCAGCCCCCGTACTTCATGAACAAGGTACCGTTGTCCGCGCTGTTTTTTTTCTTCTTCTGCAGAGTCGTTGTTGACCATCGGATTCGATTCGTGTCGATACAGGACGTCATGAGCGGCGTAGCGCAACTGTCCGAGTACGACGAGGCACTGTACAAGGTTGTGGGAGAGACACCTGACGACGAGAAGTACCTGATCGCGACGTCCGAGCAGCCCATCTGCGCGTACCACAAGGGCGAGATCCTTGGTGCCAAGCAGCTGCCAAAGCACTACGGTGGCATCTCCACCTGCTTCCGCAAGGAGGCTGGCTCCCACGGCAAGGACACATGGGGCATCTTCCGTGTCCACCAGTTCGAGAAGGTGGAGCAGTTCTGTATCTGCGAGCCCGCCAAGTCTGACGAGATGGTGAGCCTTTGCTTGCACTGTGATGTGCAGTGCAGTCCTTGTTGTCGCTTGTCGTGCATTTTTTCTTTTGTTCTCTGCTTCCGTGGTGTGTATCTCATATACCAACTGTTGTTGCCTTGTCGTTTGTGATGGACAGCAAACGGAGATGCTTGCTGTTGCCCGTGACTTCTACCAGAGCTTGGGCCTTGCGTACCATGTTGTGAACATCGTGTCTGGGGAGGTGCGTGAGGGAGCACATGTTGGCTGCAAGTTTTCCGCACTGATGAACTTGCGTGCGCACGCGCCTTTCAGTTGAACAACGCTGCTGCCAAGAAGTACGACTTGGAAGCGTGGTTCCCAAGCTACAATGCCTACCGCGAGTTGGTGTCGTGCAGCAACTGCACAGACTACCAGTCCCGTGGCATGAACATCCGCCTGGGCAAACAAGCGACGAAGGACATGAAGACTCCCTTCGTGCACATGGTGGGTGTGGCATGTGGCTCGGTTCTCATGTCGTGTATTGGTCGCGTGGCGTGTGGCGTGTGGCGTGTGGCGTGTGGCGTGTGGCGTGTGACGTTGTGCTCACGGTGCGTCTTGTTGGTGTTGTGTCACAGCTCAACGCCACCCTCGTTGCCACGACGCGCACACTGTGCTGCATCCTGGAGAACTACCAAACTCCGGACGGCGTCCGTGTGCCAGAGCCGCTGGTGCCCTTCATGGGCGGCAAGACGTTCCTGCCGTTCACGCGTGCAGCCCCGGAGAACCTGACGGCCGCCAAGATGGAGCGCGCGGCCGCTCGCAAGGCTGCCAAGGGCGGCAAGAAGAAGGGCGGTGCCAAGAAGCAGAACAAGCAGGGCGGTGGAAAGAAGAAGCAGCAGCAGCCGAAGAAGAAGCAGCAGCAGCAAGCCGGCAAGGCTGCCGCCGGTGCCGGCGCTGGTGCCGGGTCTGGCGCTGCAGCGCCGGCAACGGCTGCGCCCCCAGCCGCTGCAGCTGCTGCCCCCCCTGCTGTCCCAGTTGTTGAGGCCGCGGCCACACCCGCCCCAGCACCCGCGTCCGCACCCACATCCGCCGCAGTGACTGGTACGAAAGTTAGCCTGTCGGACGCTGCTGCTTTGTCCCAGCTGAACTCCATGCTCGCTTCGGTGCCTTACCTGGGCAGCTTCGAGCCCAGCGCAGAAGACGACTCCGCCGCAAAACTGATCTCTGCGCACCTGCAAGCCACGGGGTGCGTGTGTGACATGTGTGTGTGTGTGTCGTTTACTTGTGCGGTGGTTGGCTGTGCGTGCGTCGTTTCCGTGGTGCCCCGTGCTTTGTGCGTTTTCGCTGTCGTTATGTGGCGCGAGCGTCACAATTCTCACCGCTGCATGGCTGGGGCGCTTGTGTGTTTAAACAGAGGCAGCATCGACGCAGCAGCCTACCCTCATGCGGCCCGTTGGTTCAAGCATGTGCAGTCGTTCTCGGGTGTGGTGCGCAGCAAATGGCCTGCGACTGAGGCACAGATCATGTCCGGCGCCGCGGATGCGCGTGCGTCCACGATTGTGACGATGTGAGCACGACTCGTGTCATGCTACGTCGTTGTGTTGTTCGTGCATGTCAACAAGACACGAACCATGCTGAGTGCATCTTCCCTCACGCGTTCGATCGCAAAGCACACAACACAAGCACACAACACCTCATCTCGCCAACCTCATTGTTGAGGTCAGTTCGGCTCGGCGGTCGCAACAGCAAACAGACCCTGTGCAAATCATGCGCGACAGCTTTATTCAACCCCCAAATCCAGCACGTGGCCCAGTGATTCAAGTGTGTGCCATGTTGTGAGGCGAGGCGCCCACACATTGTGAGCGCCTGCACGCCACGGGTATTGCTGTCACGGAAAGCAACAAACGTTTCTTTGGGGAAGGGCACGGAGACGAGACGACGGAAACCAAAGAAACAAACACGCGATTACCCAGAACGAAAACAAAAATTAACGAGTGTGCCATGCGCTGCAGCTAATAGTACAACGGAACTTCAGAGTGGTCGTGGCAGATGGGGCATTGGACTTGTACCAGTTCCTTGAAGGCGAAAGCCTGTCCAACCATGGTGTATGAGCACGCATCCAACAGCCTGGAGCAACCAACTACACGCATCACACACCCTTTGCCGTCTCAAGGAGGGAGGCCGTATATCCAAGATGTTTCTTGCGCACTCATCCTTCCCGCACCTGCACACAACAGGGAGATCGACGGGCATTGCATGAGTGTCACGCCATGCAGCGAGCCGACACAGGACACGCACACACAGCACACCCATACGCACACAACCACAGCCACAAGGTGAATACATCAAGATCGTAGCGGCATCACATACCGGAAGAACTGCTGCACTGATGCGAGTGCTGCAGCACGCTCTTGCTGCTTGCGCTCCTCGAAGTTGGGGTCGTCCCACATGGACATGGAGTGGCGCGGCGGAGACTCGAGGTCCACACTGTTGCCACCACACCCGGCGCCACCGTCGTTCTCAGGTGCCATCGGGTAGTTGTGGATGGGACTCAAGGGCCCCACATCCGTGACATCCGTGACACCCGCGCCATCCGTGACCAAGCGCAGTGGAGCACGCTTCATGCGCGCTGGGCGCAACGGCTTGCGCTCCATGCAAAACGTCTGCTCCTGGGTCAAGAACATGCTGGGGACGGCGGATACACACACAGGAGTGGAATGGGAGGTGACAGGCGCCGAACACGCGACTGTGGTGTGGGTAGTGGACACCAGGGTTGCCATGGTGGTGACGGGCACAGATGTGTTGCCACACGTTGGCGTGGTCGAGCTGGTGGAGAGTGGTGGCCTGCCGGCCGCGATGGACCGCGTGCCGACGTACAGGCGTCGTAGACGGCTGCTACAACCCCCAATGCCAAAGGCGAGGGATGGGCCAAAGCCTTGGCTCATGGTGTGCGGAGAGTGTGACGGACACCTGAAACGGCGGTGCGAGCGGCTCGGGCTCCAGTGCTCGCCGTGGCCGTCCGAGGTGAGGGCTGGGGAGATGGGGACGCAGCCTTGGGGAATGGATGGTGTCAGAAGAGGTGTCAGACGCCGGCGTGATGTGCGGTGCGGAGAATTTGATCGAATGTGGGGAGGATCACTTCAGTTGCTGTCACTCACGCGTTAGTTTCGCTGTTGCGTGCCGAACAACTCCGCTCAACCCAAAAAACCTTCGCGAAGACGTCACTTTTTTGACCTTTTACACAAACAGCAGCGTGGGAGCAAGTTGCTTCGTCACGCTTCTTGTATCCGCAGCGGGCTGGGGTCCACCATGCTCGCAAAGCTGAAGGAGAAGCACGCGAAACTGCACAATCGCATCCATGGTGATGCGTCGTCGCAGACCAAGGATGCTGTAGCCGCCACTGGGGTGGAGGACGCGGACGGTGCGGCAGATGACGCGCCCGCCGCGACGCGTCGTGGGTGGCGACCTGGGCAGATGGCACGCAAGGCCAGAGAGAAGATCCACCAGAAGATCCACGGTGGCAAGCCCAGCAGTCACACACACGCGGTAGCCACTGCTGTGGATGGATCAGTGCCGCCAGAACATGGCGGTGGTGCGCCTGGAGTGGCGAGTAACCAGGGCAGCGCTGCTCCCGCACGTGCTCCTGCTCCCGCACCTGCACCACCCAGAGGCGAGCGTGCGGCGCTGGACTCGAGTCCAGCACCGCAGCCATCTTCGACTGATGATCTTGTGGCACATGGTGCTCCTACTGCGCCATCCGGTGAAGAACCGTCGCCGGGGTGGAGGCCAGGGCACTTTGTGCGCAAGGCGCGCGACAAGATACGCGACAGCAGGCAGAGGCGTCACTTGCCTGACACTTCTCAGGACGCTGGTGACGAAGGGGTGGGGCCCCAAGAACTTGAATCACACGGTGCAGGAGGCGAGATTGCCGCACCAGCAGAGGAGGGGGAGGGGCCTGGGGACAGTGATGATGACAGGTGGTTTCCAGGCAAGCTCGCCAAGAAAGCACGCGATACGATCCGTTCGAAGTTGCATCACGACGACGACGACGACGACGACCACGGCAGCACTGCGGCTTCAACCACCGCAGTGCCTGCACCTGCCAGCACTTCTACGTCTGCGTCTGCGTCTGCGCCTGCGACTTCAAGCAGTGGCACGCCCCAGGACTCGTTGGAAGGCGATCAACACCTTGACCACAGTGAGTCAGATGGGACGAGTGCACACTGGACACCGCGACGACTGGCTGAACGCGCGCGTGCAAAGCGCCACGAGCTTGCAGCCCGCATCAAGGCCAGTCTTGGTGTGGATGGGGAGGGGAAGGGGGAGGGGGAGAGGGAAGAGGGCGGCGAGGGTGCCAAGACCGTCGGTGACGGGAGTGCGCGCTCTGGGCACAGGTGGCGCCCTCGCGACGTGTTTGCCAAGGGCCGCGCGGCGCTTCGTGCGAAGTTAAGTCGCAAGCGCACCCTGCGATCGGCAGGATCGCCGGCCGCTGGGGGACAGGGTGCGGCAGGAGACGGCGCGATGGCCCCGTTTGCCCGGCTGTCCGTGTCCGTGCTTCGGGCGGAGCATTGTGAGCCCGGCACGTACGTGGAGGTGTTGTGTGAGGGCCAGGAGTACCGCACTGCCGTGGATGCGAGCGTTGGCACCACCTGCACGTGGTCTGACGCCACGACGACGCTGCGGGTGCTTGACCCGACGTCCGACGTGCACCTGCACGTGCTTGTGGAGCGCGCGCTTCGCCCCGAGAAGGTGCTTGGTCGGGCCGTGGTGCCCATCGTGTCATTGCTGTCGGGGCTGACGACCGCCCGACCACCCACTACCATGTGGCTGCAGCTGTACCCCACCCGCCGAGCCCACCAGGTGGAGGAAGGGTACTCCTTCAAGCTCGAGGCCGGCGTGCGGGGCGTCAAAGGGTCAGCGATGCCGTTGCCACCACAGCCTCGACCCAGGCTCCTCGTGCGTGTCGCGCTGACGCCCGTCACCCCACCGCTCCTCGCCTTCGTCACCGCGCCACCGTTTCTTGAGCACGATGGGGCTGCGGGCCATGACGGAGAAGGGGAGGACGGTGGGGAGGGGGAGCAGGAGCAGGAGCAGGAGGGAGGGAAGGTGGAGCCACGTGTGCTCAAGGGCAACATCAAGCGCCTTGTGGGTACGCTTGGGCCACCCTCACTGTGGCCCGTCATGATGACGCGCCCCGGTGTTGCTGTGCTGTGGCTGCTGCACGTCCACATGTGCTTTCGCGCCGCCCTGTGGCAGCTCCCCTTGTTTTTCTTCTGCTTCGTGCTGGTGAACGGCGTGCTGGCGGCTCGACAACGCAGGCTGCACCCGCCTGGCGGCGACCTTATTGTGTGGGAGTCAGAGGTGGGGCACAAGCCGCCCGAACGGGGTGTGCTCGCCAAGTTGCGACTCCTCAAGGGGGTGATGTACAAGCTGCAGCGGTTCACCGGCCATGCCGCTCGCCACGCGGAGGTGTGGACGAATGCGTGGAATTTTTCGGACGTGCGCTCCACAACGCTCGTCATGCTCGCCCTTCTCGTGGCGTGCGTCGTGCTGGCGCTCGTCCTGAGCGTTGTGCCCGCCTCCGTTCTGCTGTTCGTGCTCGGCGCGGCTCCGCTGGTGGTGTTGTCTGCGGTGGTGTTTGGTGTGGTCGGTGGTGCAGCGAGGGGCGACACGAAGCAGGACCCCACGCCACCCGCATCGTCGTCCTCCAACGCTGCCGGCGCCAGCCCACGTGCTGGGGATGCGCCACAGGTAGGGCACGGAGAGTCTGATGGAGTCGTTGGGCGCATGAAGTCCGCTGCGATGAACCTTCTGGCGCGCATCCCCGATGAGCACGAGATGGTGCACCGTCGATTGTGTAGCATGGCCACAGAGGTCGTGCAACAGGGTGGCGCAAGCGGCGATGCTGCCGCTCCGCCAGCCGTGGCCAAGAAGAACAACTGATGCGAACAACTCATGGCGGCCACCAAGCGCCGCGGCTTGTTGTTGTCTTGGTGCATGTGGGGGGCACTAAAAGTAGGATTTGGTTTTGGTTCCTAAAATAATTGTCATGGCGCATGCCGCAGCACGCTTGACACGCAGCTGTTCATGCCCTCGTTTCAGCAGTAGTGCTGCGCGGCCCCAAGCGGCCATGCACAGCAAGACGGAAGGCCATATCGTTGATCACCGTACTGTGGGGAGTGTCGTGGGCGTGTGCCCCGTCGGCTCTGCGTGTGCTGAAGTGAACCAGGAGTGTGTGGAACGCCACCGATCCCACCCGGTGCCGGTGGACATGTCGTATGACGGTGACATGGCGTCGGGTGTGTCACCCACCGACGTATTGATCCCAGAACCGACCTCGAAACGAGTGGAGAAAGTGAATCGGGCGCGCTTCGCGCAGGGGATTGTCTTGTTAGTGCTGGTCAATGTCATTTGGGTGGCGGCGTCAGTGCTGATGAAGGTACAGTCCGCGTCCGCGTCCGCTGTAGCGTTGCTGGACCGGATGGGCAACTGGTGTCATGCGGAGTATGCTGTAGTGTATTGATGGGCATGCACTTTCCTTGCGTTGCAGTTCATCTACGACGACTTGGGCTTCAACCAGCCGTTCTTCATCACGTACATCAGCAACTCGTTGTTCTTGGTGTACCTGTTCTTGGTTCCAACATGGAACTGGATGAAGAGACGTTTGTACGTCGACGGAACGCCACGTGCCCCGCATTTGATGCCACAACCTGTGTTGTGTTTCGCACCACCTGGCGTGGGTCCGGGTCTGGGAACTCACGCATCGTTGTGTGGCAGCTCTGCTCCTTCTTCGGAACAGCGCACGAGCCGCATTCAACCTCGAGGTGCCCCCGCCGCTCGCAAGTTCACTCTCAAGGAGGTACACGCATGGAGAGGCGCGAGCAACGACCCTTGTGCCTCATTCCTCGTGTGGTGTGCGTTGTGTAGACTGCAAAAGTGGCGCTGTACATCTGCCCCGTCTGGTTCGCGGCGCAGTGCACGTACAATGCCAGTCTCGATTGGACAAGTGTCGCCTCCAGCACCATCCTCAGCACTGTGTCAGGGTGTGTTCGCGTGGTTCATGTTGAACCTGGGTTGTGGGCAGTAGGTATCATGCTTTTGTGGTGTGTTGTTTTTGTGGCAGGTTGTTCACCTTCGTCATCTCTGTAGTCGTCTTGAAGGAAGCGTATCAAAACTGGAAGCTCGTCGGAGTTGCGGCAACGTGCGTGGCTGTGTCTA
>Ga0213833_1000958_pt1 | contig 22919 bp, 25 predicted proteins | sample SWATP21_FD_160575 | JGI IMG/M metagenome (GOLD analysis project Ga0213833, IMG submission 160575) | Coastal seawater microbial communities from Marineland, Florida, United States - SWA TP2 #1 | ecosystem: Environmental > Aquatic > Marine > Coastal | place: USA: Florida | collected 2016-08-14 | reverse complement strand
CCGAGCCGGACCTTCTGCGCGGGGCCTGGTCGGTCCAGGTCGGCGCCTACAATTCCGCCGATGCCGCGCACCAGCAATTGCAGCGCGTCACCGGTTTCTCGCTTGCGCTCAATGCCGCCCAGCCTGCAGCCCGCGCCGTCGACGTCGCCGGCGACCGCCTGTGGCGGGCCCGTTTCGAGGCCCTGACCGAGACCGAGGCGCGCCGCGCCTGCAGCGATCTGTCTGCCCGCAGCCAGGCCTGTTTCACGGTCGCTCCGGGCCGCTGACCCTTCCCTTTCAACGCCTGTCCTGTGTGGCGGGCTGGAATCTTTGCGTCGGTTGACACAACCTGTCGGCTCGAACACTTTCGCGCGCCTTGGCTGCCGCCCGGCGGCCCATAGCCTCATGTCTGGACGCAAATGCCGATGAATGTCGTCGTCGTAGAATCCCCGGCCAAAGCCAAAACAATCAACAAATACCTCGGGTCGGACTACACGGTTCTGGCGAGTTTCGGCCATGTGCGCGACCTGCCGCCCAAGGATGGTTCGGTGAAACCGGACGAGGATTTCGCCATGGCCTGGGAGGTCGACACCCAGTCCGCCAAACGCGTCAAGGCGATTGCCGACGCCGTGAAGGAAGCCGACCGCCTGATCCTCGCAACCGACCCGGATCGCGAAGGCGAAGCCATTTCCTGGCACCTGCTGGAAGCGCTGCAGAAGCGCCGCGTGCTCAAGGATGTCACGATCGAACGCGTGGCCTTCAACGCCATCACCAAACAGGCCGTCCAGGAAGCGATGCGCCATCCGCGCGCCGTCGACATGGAACTGGTCAACGCCTATCTGGCCCGCCGCGCGCTGGACTATCTGGTCGGCTTCACCCTGTCACCGGTGCTGTGGCGCAAACTGCCCGGCTCGCGCTCGGCCGGCCGTGTGCAGTCGGTCGCGCTGCGCCTGATCTGCGACCGCGAGCTGGATATCGAGAAATTCCGCGCCGAGGAATACTGGACCATCGATGCCGATGTGACGGCCGGGTCCGATCCCTTCCGCGCCAAGCTGGTCACGCTGGACGGCAAGAAGCTGCAGAAGCTGTCCATCAAGGATCGCGCCAGCGCCAATGCCGCCGTCGAGGCGATCAAGGCGGCCAGCCTGTCGATCACCGGCGTCGAGGCCAAGCCGGCCAAGCGCAACCCGCCGCCGCCCTTCACCACCTCGACGCTGCAGCAGGAAGCCGCGCGCAAGCTGGGCTTTTCAGCCACCCGCACCATGCAGACCGCCCAGAAGCTCTATGAAGGCGTCAATATCGGCGGCGAAACGACCGGTCTGATCACCTATATGCGGACCGACGGCGTCTCCATGGTGCCCGAGGCGATCAGCCAGGCCCGCGATGTCATCGGCAAAGAGCATGGCTCTCTCTATGTGCCGGCCTCGCCGCGCATGTATGCCACCAAGGCGAAGAACGCCCAGGAGGCGCACGAGGCGATCCGCCCGACCTCCTTTGCCCGCCTGCCCGAGAGCCTCAGTCTCGACCAGGACATGGCGCGCCTCTACCAGCTGATCTGGCGCCGCGCCGTGGCCAGCCAGATGGAAAGCGCCCGCTTCGAGCGCACCACGATCGACATCACCAGCGCCGACGAAAAGACCGGCCTGCGCGCGGTCGGTTCGGTGCTGATGTTCGACGGCTTCCTGACGCTTTACCAGGAAGGCCGCGACGACGAGGAAGACGAAGGCGAGAACCGTCTGCCGAAAGTCCAGCAGGGCTCGGCGGCCGATGTCGCCAAGACCTATGCCGACCAGCACTTCACCCAGCCGCCGCCGCGCTTCACCGAAGCCTCGCTGGTCAAGCGGATGGAGGAGCTGGGTATCGGCCGGCCGTCGACCTATGCCTCGACGCTGCAGGTGCTGCGCGATCGCGACTATGTCCGCATGGACAAGAACCGTTTCCACCCGCTCGACAAGGGCCGCGTGGTCACCGCCTTCCTGGAGAATTTCTTCAAGCGCTATGTGGAATATGATTTCACCGCCGCGCTGGAGACCCAGCTGGACAAGGTGTCGGCCGGCGATCTCGACTGGAAACAGCTGCTGCGCGATTTCTGGACCGAATTCCGGGCCGCCGTCGACGATATCGGCGATCTGCGCATCGGCGCCGTTCTGGATGCGCTGAACGAGGCCCTGGCCCCGCACATCTTCCCGGAAAAGGAAGACGGCAGCGATCCGCGCCTCTGCCCCTCCTGCAATGAAGGCACGCTGTCGCTGCGCCTGGGCAAGTTCGGCGCCTTCCTGGGCTGTTCGAACTATCCGGACTGCAAATTCACCCGCCAGATGGGCGAACAGGGTGCCGAACCCGCGATCGAGGGCGATGGCGAGATCTGCATCCACCCGGAAACCGGCAAGCCGGTCGTCATGAAGGACGGGCGTTTCGGCATCTATCTGGAGATGGAGATCGAGGGCGAGGACAAGCCCAAACGCGCCTCCATTCCCAAGGGCTGGGATCCCAAGGAACTGACCCCGGACCAGGCGATCAAGCTGATCGACCTGCCGCGCACGGTGGGCGAACACCCCGATGACGGCCAGCCGATCACGGCGGCGATCGGCCGCTATGGTCCCTATGTCCATCACGACAAGACCTATGCCAACCTGCCCACCGTCGACGAAGTCTTCGAGATCGGCCTCAACCGCGCCGTCTCCGTGATCGCCGACAAGCGTGCCAATGGCGGCCGCCGCGGCGCTTCGGCCACGGCGCTGAAGGATCTGGGCGAGCATGACGGCAAGCCGATCAAGATCATGTCCGGCCGCTACGGCCCCTATGTGAAGTACGAGAAAATCAACGCCACCCTGCCCAAGGGCACCGAGCCAGACGATGTGACGCTGGAAGCGGCCATCAAGCTGGTCGAGGAAAAAGCCGCCAAGGGTGGCAAGAAGAAAGCGCCCGCCAAAAAGGCCGCAGCCAAGAAGGCGCCGGCGAAAAAGAAAGCGCCCGCGAAAAAGACGACAGCCGCAGCCAAGAAGCCGGCCGCCAAAAAGACCGCCACCAAGAAGACCAAGGCGGAGTAGAGCGGATGGCCGGCGACACGCATAACGAAGCCGGCTCCCTGCGCGAGGCGGTGATCGAAGCCATCAAGCTGGGCGAAGGCGAGTTCGGCAAGCGCGAGATCGCGCGCACACTCAAGCTGAAGGGCACTGACGCCAAGCGCGATCTGAAGGACGCGCTGGCAGCGCTGGAAGCGGATGGCGCCATCAAGCGCACCGCCTCGAAGACCTATGCCCTGGCCGGCGCCCTGCCCTCGGTCACCGTGGTCGAGATCACCGATCGCGACAATGATGGCGAGCTGCTGGCCGAACCGGTGCGTCCCGATCGCGACGCCCCGGCGATCCGCCTGGCACCCGGCGAAGGGGCCGGCGGCAAGGGCGAGCCGGCACTGGGCATCGGCGACAAGGCGCTGGTGCGTCTCACGCCCGACAATGAGGGCGGCTATGAAGCCCGCCTGATCAAACGTCTGGGCCAGAGCGCCCACAAACTCCTGTGTGTGCTGCGCAAGCCGAAATCCGGCCCGATGCGCCTCCTGCCCGTAGACCGCCGCTCGCGCCATGAACTCGTGCCGGCCCGCGGCGAGGCGGAGAAGGCCAATGATGGCGATCTCGTCCTGTGCCAGCTGGTCAAGGAACGCCGCCACGGCCTCAAGACGGCGCAGATCGTGGAAGTCGTCGGCGATGCCAGCGCGCCCGGCGCCGGCAGCCTGATCGCGCTCTATTCCCACGGCGTGCCCCAGGGCTTCTCCGAAGCCGAGCAGCGCGAGGCCGACACGGTCAAGGCCGCCACGATGGCCGGCCGCGAGGATATCCGGAACCTGCCCCTGATCACCATCGACCCGGAAGACGCCAAGGACCATGACGATGCCGTCTGGGCGGCACCGGACGAGGATCCGAAGAATGCCGGCGGCTGGCAGGTCATCGTCGCGATTGCCGACGTGGCCGCCTATGTCACGCCGGGCGGAGCGCTCGACCGCGGCGCCTTCAAGCGCGGCAATTCGGTCTATCTGCCCGACCGCGTCGTGCCGATGCTGCCGGAACGCCTGTCCAACGATCTGTGCTCGCTGCGCGAGAATGAGGAACGGCCCTGTCTGGCCGTCCGCATGACCTTCGACAAGCACGGCAACAAGCGCGCCCACCGCTTCCTGCGCGGCTGGATGAAGTCCGCCGCCAAGCTGGCCTATCAGGAGGCCCAGGACGCGATCGACGGCAAGGGCGGCGACAAGGCCGGCCCGCTGCTGGACGAGGTCCTGAAACCGCTCTGGGGCGCCTATTTCTCGGTCCGCGAGGCGCGCCAGCGCCGCGAACCGCTGGAGATCGACGCGCCGGAACGCCGGGTCCGGATCGGTGAGGACGGCAAGGTCGCCGGCGTGGAGACGCGCGAACGCTTCGATGCCCACAAGCTGGTCGAGGAGTTCATGATCCAGGCGAATGTCTGTGCGGCCGAAAGCCTGGAAGACAAGCGCACGCCGCTGATCTACCGCGTCCACCAGGAACCCTCGAAGGAAAAGATCGACAATCTCGCCGGCTTCCTGCCGACGGTCGGCCTGAAATGGACCCGCGGCGAGCGCGTCGTCACGGGACGCTTCAACAAGCTGCTCGCCCAGGCCAAATCCTCCGAACACTACGAGACGATCAACGAGGTCGTGCTGCGCAGCCAGTCGCAGGCGGTGTACGACACCGAGAACCAGGGTCATTTCGGTCTCAATCTCGACCGCTACGCCCACTTCACCTCGCCGATCCGGCGCTATGCCGACCTCACCGTGCACCGCGCCCTGATCCGCGCCCTCAATCTGGGACCGGACGGCCAGACCGACGAGGAACGCTCGCGCCTGACCGTGATCGCCGAGGAAATCACCCATTCGGAACGCCGCGCCATGGCGGCCGAACGCGATGCGGTCGACCGTTTCATCGCGCTCTACCTGGCCGACAAGGTCGGTGGCGAGTTCGACGGCCGGATTACCGGCGTGACCCGTTTCGGCGCCTTTGTGCGCCTCAACGAGACCGGTGCCGACGGTCTGGTGCCGATCAGCCGGCTCGGCGATGAGCGCTTCGAGCATGACGAGGCCGCCCACGCCCTGGTCGGCCTGCAGACCGGCAGCCGCTATCGCCTGGGCATGCCGGTGACGGTGCGGATCGAAGAGGCCCAGCCGGTCACCGGCGGCCTGCTGTTGGACATCCTGACCCCGGCCGAGAAAGGCCCCGTGCCCAAGGGCCGGCGCCGCCAGCATGGCGGACCGCCCGGCGGGCGCCGGTCCGGCCGTCCCTGGAAACAGGGCCGCAAGGGCAAGCGCAAATGAGCGACGAACGCCGGCGCAGCGATGTTCCGCCGATGCGGCCACGCCTGGCCGCCTCGCTCATCCTGACGCGCGGCCGCGGCGAGCGTGCCGAGGTGCTGATGGGGCGCCGCTCCTCGCGCCATGTCTTCATGCCGAATAAATACGTCTTCCCCGGCGGCCGGGTCGACCGCGCCGACGGCACGGCGCCCTTTGCCCGCGACCTCGATCGCGGCGTGATGGACATCATGCAGCGCTTCCTGCCCGAACGCCGGGCGCGCGCGGCCGCGGCCGCTGCCGTACGGGAAACCGCCGAGGAGACCGGCTTGCTGATCGCCCGTGAAGGGGCCTGCCGCTCGCGCCATGCCAACTGGGCACCCTTCCGCCAGCACGGCGTGGTGCCCGATCTGGCGCCCCTCTCCCTGATCACCCGCGCCATCACGCCGCCGGGACGCACCCGCCGCTTCGACACCTGGTTCTTCACAGCCGATGCCGCCGCGCTGCATGGCGACCGTCCGCCCAGGCCGAGCTCCGAGCTGGAAGACGTGCAATGGGTGCCGCTGGCCGAGGCCCGCGATCTCGACCTGCCCAGCGTGACGCATTTCGTGCTGGACGAGCTGGTCCGCGTACAACCGCCCCGCCCCGAACCACCCCGCCACATCCGCGACCGCCGCGGCAAGATGTGGGTCGAACCGCTCTAAGTGGCCGCTCCCGCGGCTGCCCCTCATCCGCCGCTTCGCGGCACCTTCTCCCCAGTGGGGGAGAAGGGGTTACGCACTGCCTTATGTATCAAACGCACCAACCGACGGGTGCGTGAGATGATGACTCCACAAAACCCGCGTGATGAACAACACTCAACTGATGCGAAATTGGCTGAAATACATCACCCCAATCTTGATGCTGATTTTAAGCGTCCATTTGGGGACGATATACCGGCTTAATATCGAACGGTGGGCCGACTCGACCGGATTTTCAGATATTTGGACGCACGGCGTTGCAGCCATGACGGCTGATGCTTGGGGTATACTTGTCCTGCTTGGCGTCGGCACAACATTGGGCGCGTCTCTGGTGCTTTGGGGCGATGACGTTTTTAGAAAACGTCGTGCGAGTAAACTGCGCGCTGAATCTGCATTTTTCTGTCTTCAATTGGGTGATAGCTGGCAAGCCCCAGTGCGCATGACCGACATGGACAACATTGATGCGTGGTATTGCCATCGACATGGTTCGTCACTGACAGTTTGTGGAGCTTTTCAGAGATCGGTAAAAAAAGCTGTCATATCTCCTGGCGCTGAGGACAAAGGTGTAGATTGGAAAGAGGAAGTTCTTACCGAAAAGTTTTTCGCAATAGAAGTAAGAGGGAACATGTCGCCTGGTAGTAGGCTTTCTTTTTTATTCATACAAGAAGAGAGCACAAATATTAGGAGACAACAGGAGGGCGCTTGGAATTCCGCTGAATATCTTCCGGTTCTAGCAGGTCCTCGTACTAACAAAGACCCAGATACAATCTAGTCTAGGCTCAGATTCCGCGCGCCAATCGCCTCAAGACAAGCCATCATGAATGCCGCGGTGAATTTCCCGCGCGACGGCTTGTTTCGCGGGTTCGGATCGCTTTCCGGCACACCAACGGCCTCCAGCTTTCGATCTGTATCCAGCCTTCCCGATGGGCCGCATCAACCACTCCGAGGCTTACAGCCTCAACAACGTACACCAACAACGTGGAAAGCTATTTCTACCGCCGACGCCGCATGATCCGTAGCCAGCACCACAAGGTCAGCCCGCAATACCCGCACCAGCTCGCAGACGAGGAAGACCACCGCAGCGGAGCGAACGGAACTCAGGCAAGCCGTGTGCTGCATAGCGCACTGACCTTGCCGGTTAGCCGGAATTGGGCTGGGCATTGGCAGAGGGCCGCGGCGTAGCTTGTGTTCTTGAGCGACACAAATTAGTGCTTCCACACCCTGCTAATGGAACTTTTTGGCCAATCATGCATCCTTTTATCAGCGCCTGCGGCGGGTTCACATTGATCAATGGCGCCCTATTTGGCGTTCTCTCTCTCACGGGGGTGGACGACGAAGTGTATGATTGGCTTGAGCAAAATCCCGCCGTCGGAGTGGTCATTACAATTTTTTATTTCACGGCCCATATGATACTTGTCCACAGCAAGGAACAGGCTGCTAAGATCGAGTTTGATAGTCGGTTCAAGGGAACGCGTCGAAGGAGGCGATAATGGGCATTGATCCCGTCGTTTTTGTCGCGCTAGGCGCGATAGTTTGCTATCCGTTTTATCGATGGGCGCTGACGGCGCTCATGCAACCGGTGCGTCTCGCTTTTGCTGACGAGGGCGTCCAACTCCTGAATTCTCCTCACTTGCCAGAAGCGGAAAAGGCCCTTGTAGACCGCTATTTGGACGACGCGTTCGATTGGAAATTCGCCCCGTTCACAGCGATAACGATGCTGCCGATTTTAGGCTGGATGGTTTTTAAGGCTGCGACAGGTCGGGATTCGTCCATTCCGATTGAGCTTGAGCAGTTCTCTTCGAGACCTGAGGCTGAGAAGTTTATCCAACTTCACGTGCTCTGCGTTGCAGGTTCAAATCCTTTGTTCGCAGCTATCGTTGTTTTTGAGCTTCTTCTGGTGCTACTTCCTGCTCTTCTGGTGCTGCGTAGCCTATCAGCCGTTTCGGCGTTTGTTGAAACCCGGATAATTGGGTGGCTCGCAACCCGCAATCACGCGCATTAGCAAACGTTTGCTTGCCGAAACATCTTAGTCACGTCCTTCACCCGCGCGGTAGTGGCACGCAGGCGTTCGTCCGCTCACTCCCATTCCATGCGGCGGATTACTTCGCGGGCGATTTCCCGGCTTCCGGTGACGCCCTCCCGCATGACCTCGCAGACCATCCGCTTGAGCTGACCTGGCTTGAATATTCGCACCGGATCCAACGAGCCGCCGCACATCTCGATTGCGCGCTTTGTCGTCCTGATATTCGTTTCAATGGCCTTGATCTGGGAACGCTATTCGTCGCGCTTTGCATAGAGAGCTTCCATACCCGGCATTGTGTCGGCGGGTCGGCGCTCCGAAATCCTCCTGTCTCTTGGTGCGTCTGCTACATAAAGCCGTTCAGCACCTCCTCTCCCCGACCGGGGAGAGGACTGAGGTGAGGGGCGCGCGGCGATGCCGCGCAAAACAAAAAACCGCCCTGCCCCAAACACGAGACGCATCGCGGTGCTTTGGCTATAGCTGCGGCATGACTGCTGCTGCCGAACTGACCGATCTGCGCCGGGGCAATACGCGCGCCCTGATTGCCGCCATCTGCTGTGCCGGCGTGTGCGGGATCGTGTTTGGCCTGTCCATGCCGCTGATCTCGCTACGCCTGGAATACATGACCGGGTCCGGCGTGCTGGTCGGTCTCAATGGCGCGGCCGCGGCCCTGTCGACCCTGGTGATGGCGCCGCTGGTGCCGCGCCTGATGACGCTGGCGCCGCCGCGCTACATGCTGATCGGAAATCTTGTTGTCGCCGCCGCGCTGTTCGCACTCTTTCCGGTCTTCCCGGTGGTGGCGATCTGGTTCGCGCTGCGCTTCCTGAGCGGCTGCAATATCACCGTCGTCTTTGTGATTTCCGAAAGCTGGATCAACCAGGTGGTCACGCCGGCGCGGCGCGCCTTCATGCTGGGCGTCTACGGCACGGCGCTGGCGGGCGGTTTCGGCATTGGCGGCCTTCTGTTCTCGGTGCTCGATCCGACCGGCGACCTGCCCTTCTACGTCGCTTCCGCCATCTTCCTTCTGGGCACCCTGCCCGTGGCCCTGCTGCGCGGCCCCCAGGCCGTGGCGCCCGACCGCGACGGTTCTTCGCTCAAGGCGATGCTGGGCGCGGCCCGCTCGGCCCCGGCCGCCATCCTGGCGGGCCTGGCCTTTGGCGCACTGGAGACGCTGCTCTTTTCGCTGCTGCCGGTCTATGGCGAGCGGATCGACCTCACCCACGCGACGATCGGCATGATGGTGTTCGCCGTCGCCATGGGCGCGCTGAGCTTCCAGATCCCGCTGGGCTGGATCGCCGACCGGACCGACCGGCGCGCCACCCTGTTCTGGATCGCCGTGACGACGACTTTCGTACCCGTGGGGATCGGGCTGGCCGGCGGCTTCACACCAGCCCTCCTGCCCCTCCTCTTCATCCAGGCCGGGGTTGCCAGCGGCCTCTACTCGGTCGGCCTGTCCCTGCTGGGCGAACGCTTTGCCGGCGGTGCCGTGGCGGCCGCCAATGCCGGCTTCATCTTCGCCTACGGGCTGGGCAGTTTTGCCGGTCCGCCGGTTGCCGGCAGCGCCATGGACACGATCGGTCCCTGGGGGCTGTTATGGACACTCTCCGCCGTCTCGGCGGCCTATGTGCTTGCTGTAGGAATACGAGTTTTGAAAGAAGGAAGGTCAGAGAAAACCTGATCTATTTCTGGTGAACGGAAAGTACTTTTTCGAATTCTCGCACCCAAAATTCCTCCTCATTTACGAAGCCGTGACCGAGTTCTTTTGCCAACTCAAAAAAGCCCGTTCCTGGCATCTGAGGGCCGTTTTTGTAGACAACCAAAACCGACAGCATACCCTTGCCTTCTGCATGCTCTTCTTCTGATATTTCACCAAGTAGCGCGTGAAATGCATGCTCATGTGCTTCAAAGCTGATAGCTCGAACCATTTCTGCGAGTTTTGAATAGGAAATTGTTTGATTTATCCTCCCCGATGCCCGTCGAATTAATATATCTCGCGCCTCTTTCTTGGCATTCATCCAAGCAGATTCAGGATAGCCAAATCTGGTCATGCTCGGGCCTCCCCCTTCGCCAGCGGCCCACAACCATAACATCGTGGGTCTGCGTGAAATAGAGTTCCTCAGATTTCTCTGGACCGACCGCCGAGAACAGTTGACACACACTCGCCCATGCGTATGTTCGCGCGCTCCCGCGACGGCATGCGCCGTGGCGCACGTGACATCCGGGACTGCAGACAGGATTTAGAGCCATGGCGAAGCCGACAACCATCAAGATCCGCCTGAACTCGACGGCCGGCACGGGTTACTTCTACGTGACCAAGAAGAACGCCCGCACGATGACCGAGAAGCTCGTGCTGAAGAAGTACGACCCGGTCGCGCGCAAGCACGTCGAATTCAAGGAAGCCAAGATCAAGTAGGACAGGCGCCCGACGCTTTTCCGAACGCATCTTGCGACGACAGACACAGAACGGCCCCGCCGGAGAAATCCGGCGGGGCCGTTCTATTTGCATCTACTGCCTGTAAGCCGTCAGCCGTGAGCCATCAGGCAGCGCTGGCGACCTGGACCTGGTTGCGGCCTTCATTCTTGGCCATGTAGAGCGCCTGGTCGGCGCGGCGCAGCACAGCCTCGACGCCCTCGCCCGGCAGCGCCTGGGCCAGACCGACACTCACCGTCACCGCGATATCCGTGCCGTCCTCGAGCAGGAAGGGGGCATCCGCGACCACGCTGCGCAGGCGCTCGGCAGCAATCCGCGCCTCGGCCAGACCGGCGGCCGGCATCAGCACCAGAAACTCCTCGCCGCCATAGCGTGACGCGAGATCGAGGGCGCGCATGGCCTTCTGGATCCGCTCGGCAAACTCGCGCAGCACGGTGTCGCCGGCCTCGTGACCGTAGAGATCATTGATCGACTTGAAGTGATCGATATCGGCGATCAGCACCGAAACCGGCGCACCGCCATTGTCGGCACTGGCCAGCGCCTGGCGCAGGCGCGAATTGATGTAGCGGCGATTGTGCAGCCCGGTCAGCGGATCGGTCACCGCCATTTCCAGGCTCTGGTCGAGCTGGCTGCGCAGCCGGTCGGCATAGCGCTTGCGGCGCAGCTGGGTGCGTACGCGCGCATTCAGCTCGCCTGCATCGACCGGCCGGTGGATGATGTCGTTCACACCCAGATCGAGCGCCCGCACGGCCTGGGCCGTATCGTCCGGGCTGACCACTGTCAGGATCGGCAGCGGACGGGTCGCCGTATCGGAGCGGACCCGCGCACACAGGCGCAGGCCGTCGAATTCGGGATGGGTGAGATCGACGATCAGAAGGTCGATCCCCTTGCGCATCTCGGCCAGCGCCTCGACCGGATCGGTGACCACCTGGGCGCGCACCTGTTCCGGCAGCGCCGAGGCATAGCGGGCACCGGCCCGCGGGTCGGCGCTGACGATGATGGCGGTGGAAATCTCGGCCGGATCGTCGGCAAAATCGGCCTGCAGCTCGGCGATGGCCGAACTGGTCTCGCGATAGCGCAGCTCGTCGAGCACGGCCTTCAGCCGCAGCAGGCTGCGCACGCGGGCGAACAGCGCGACATCGTCGATCGGCTTGGTCAGGAAATCATCGGCCCCGGCCTCGAGCCCGCGGATACGGTCCTCGCGCTGGTCCAGCGCCGTGACCATGACGACCGGGATATGCCGGGTGGAATTGTCGGCCTTGAGCCGCTCGCAGGTCTCGTACCCGTCCATGCCGGGCATCATCACATCGAGCAGGATCAGATCGGGTTGTTCGAGACGGGCGGCCTCGATGGCCTCATAGCCATTGGTGGCGGTGCAGACGTCGAAATATTCGGCCTGAAGGCGGGCTTCGAGCAGGCGGACATTGGCGGCCTGGTCGTCAACGACGAGGATACGCGCACTCATACCTGTTCGCCCCTAACGCTAACGCCTGTCCCTAGTCCAGAAACTGCCGGACCGTCTCGATGAAGGTGGTTACGGTGATCGGCTTGGACAGATAGGCCTCGCAGCCGCCCTCCCGGATCCGCTCCTCATCGCCCTTCATGGCAAACGCCGTCACGGCCACAACCGGGATCGCCGACAGGGTCTCGTCATCCTTCAGCCACTTGGTGACTTCGAGGCCGGAGACTTCCGGCAGCTGGATGTCCATGAGAATCAGATCGGGTGTATGCTCGCGCGCCATCTCGAGCGCCTTGAAGCCGTCCTTGGTCTGCAAGGTCTCGTAGCCATGGGCCTCCAACAGGTCGTTGAAGAGCTTCATGTTGAGCTCGTTATCCTCGACGATCAGGACCTTTTTGGGCATGACCTGCAGCATGTCGGCGACGCGCTTCCCGTTTGATGCACTGTTTGTACCGTGCGTGTTTAACCCCGCCTGCATCAAACCCGATCTTCCTTAACCAACCATGAGTCAACGGGTACTTTTCGTCCCTTTCGGAACAAGATAAGAACAAAATGGCGGATTTGAAGACCAGTCTTGTCCACGGGTGGTGCGCGGCATGATACGAATCGGGATCGACCTCGGCGGCACGAAGATCGAGGCCGCCGCCATGAATGCCGCCGGCGATATCCTGGCGCGCGAGCGGCGTCCGACACCGGGCAGTTATGGCGCACTACTGGACACGATTGTTGCTCTTATTGCGCACCTGGAGAGCGACTATGGGCCCGCTAAGGTGGGGGTTGGTCATCCCGGCTCACTCAGTCCGAAGACCGGCCATATCCGCAACGCCAACTCGCAATGGCTCAATGGCCGCGCACTGGGCAGCGACCTGGAAGCCCGGCTCGACCGCCCGGTGCGCCTCGCCAATGACGCCGACTGTTTCGCCCTGTCCGAAGCCCGCGACGGCGCGGCAGCCGGTGCCAACATCGTGTTCGGTGTCATCCTGGGTACCGGTACCGGCGGCGGCATCGTGATCGACGGCAAGCTGCTCGACGGTGCACAACGGATCGCCGGTGAGTGGGGACACAATCCCCTGCCCTGGCCACAGCCGGACGAATATCCCGGCCCGCAATGCTGGTGCGGCCAGACCGGCTGTCTGGAAACCTGGCTGTCCGGCCCCGGCATCGCGCAGGACCATGCCCGCCGCACAGGCACTACGCTGACGGCCCTCGAGATTGCCCGCTCGCCGGACTCCGCCTGCCGGCACAGCATGGCCCGCCATGCCGACCGGCTGGCCCGGGCGCTGGCCAGCGTCGTCAATCTGATCGACCCGCACGTGATCGTCCTGGGCGGCGGTGTCTCGAATGTCGACGGCCTGGCAGAGACGGTGCAGGAGCGCCTGTCCGCCCATATCTTTTCCGACGTGCTGGAAACGCGCGTCGTGCGCCATCTCCATGGCGACAGTTCCGGCGTGAGGGGTGCGGCCTGGCTGTGGCCGGCCGAGCCGCGATGAGCGGCGATCCGGGCTATTGCCGCGCCTGCCTGACGCCGCTGCCGGAAAGCGCCGGCGACGCCTGCCCCGCCTGCGGTTCGCACAAGCTTCTGCGGCATCGCGAAATCAACACGCTGTCGATCGCCCATATCGATTGCGACGCCTTCTTTGCCGCCATCGAGAAGCGCGACAATCCGGCGCTGGAAGAATTGCCGGTCATTGTCGGTGGCGGCCAGCGCGGCGTGGTCTCGACCTGCTGCTATGTCGCCCGGCTCTATGGCGTGCATTCCGCCATGCCGATGTTCAAGGCCCTGAAAGCCTGCCCGGACGCCGTGGTGATCAAGCCCGAGCACGGCAAGTATGTCGCCGAAGGGCGCCGTATCCGCGAGATGATGCAGGACGTCACCCCGCTGGTCGAACCGCTGTCGATCGACGAAGCCTTCCTCGACCTGACGGGCACGACACGGCTGCACGGCGCGCCTCCGGCCCAGACGCTCCTGCGCCTGCAGCGCCGTATCCGCGAAACCGTCGGCATCACCGTCTCCGTCGGCCTGTCCTTCAACAAATTCCTGGCCAAGACCGCATCCGACCTCGACAAACCGCACGGCTTTGCCGTGATCGGCGAAGGCGATGCGCAGGCATTCCTGGAGAAACAACCCGTCCGGGCCATCTACGGCGTCGGTCCGGCCTTTGCTGCGAAGCTCGAGCGCGACGGCATCCGCACCCTTGCCGATATCAGCCGGCATGGCGACAAGGAGATGGCGCGGCGCTATGGCGAGATGGGTTTCCACTTGGCTCGCCTCGCGCGCGGCGAGGATACACGCCGGGTCAAGCCGGAACGCGACCGCAAGAGCGTGTCGAGCGAGACCACTTTCAATGCCGATCATGATGACCGGGAGACGCTGGAAAAACAGCTCTGGCGCCTGTGCGTCCGCGTGTCGGACCAGATGAAGGCGCAGGCGATTTCCGGCTCGGTCGTGACACTGAAACTCAAGACGTCCGCCTTCAAGACCCGGACGCGGCGGCGCCCCCTGTCCGAGCCCAGCCAGCTGGCCGACACGCTGTTCCGGGTGGGCAAGGAATTGCTGGCACCGGAGATCGACGGCACACGCTACCGCCTGATCGGTATCGGTTTTTCCGGCCTTCAGCCCGCCGTCGCCGATAGCGGCGACCTTCTCGACCCCAATGCCATCCGCCGCGCAACGGCCGAGCGCGCGATCGACAAGGCCCGCGCAAAATTCGGCGGCGATGCTGTCGTCAAGGGCATCGCCTTCCGCGCCAAGCCGAAGCGGGAGCGCTAGAGCCGGCAATCAGGCCATTGTGTCGAACCAGTCGAACGGCATCGGCCACAGTCCCTCTGCTCCCCGCCGGAAAGCCCCGGAATGCCCGACACGCCCGGCGCCGATGTCCTCGGGGGCAAGCGTGACAAGTTCGGTGGGCGCAGCGGAATAAAGATCGAGAATGTCCTGCGCGGCGCCTGCCGTCGCAATCGGATCGTCGGTAAACTGGTAGGAGCGGATCGGAGCCTCGACCGCGCCGAAACCGTGTTCCCCGATCGCGTCGAAATCATCGCCCAGATAGCCGGGTCTGGATGCCCAGCGCCGCCATTGCAGAAACACATCCCGCGGCAGCGCCGTGCCGCCCCACATGCCACCCGGCGGGATATATCCCTTCAGGGCGAGGCAGGCCGGGCCGTAGGCGAACCAGAAGAACAGGACCTGCGGCCGGTAATAGGCCAGATGCCGCCCCCAATGGCCCGACCCGACACAGATGAAGGCATGCGCACGCGCCTTCACGGCATTGTCGGCCAGGCCGACGAGATGCCCTCCCACCGAATGACCCAGCGTGAAGAGCGGCTTAGCGGGTGCCAGGGCCTCAGCCCGGTCGAGCGCGGCGGTAAAGTCGAACCGGCCCCAGTCGACGATGTTCGCCGTATAGCCGCGCATCCGTGCCGGCGCCGACCCCGCAATACCGCGATAATCGTAGAGCAGGCAGGCATAGCCCCGCTCGGCACCGGCCAGGGCGATCCGGCGGTAGAAACCCTTGGGAAAGCCGGTCCCCGAAGAGATCAGCACGGCTGCCCGCGGCTGTTCGGGCGCGATGATCCGTCCCGACAGCGAATAGCCGTCACGCGCATCGAATCGGATTTCGTCTTCACGGATCATCGTCGTCATGTGCGCACTGTGCCGGATGACGTTCGCGTCAAGTCAAGCAGGCAGATTGCATGGGGCCGATACGTCACTAAGTTGTCGGCATATCGAGCCAAGGAGCGCCCCATGTCCGCCATCGAAGCCCGTCTTGCCGAACTCGGCATTTCCCTGCCCGAACCGGTTGCCCCGGTTGCCAATTATGTCCCCTTCGTGCGCACCGGCAGCCAGGTCTTCCTGTCCGGCCAGGTTTCGATCGGCCCGGACGGGCTGGTCGCCGGCACGCTGGGCGATGACATGGATCTGGAAGCCGGGCAGGCTGCGGCTAGGCTGTGCGGGATCAATCTCATCGCCCAGATGAAAGCCGCCTGCGAGGGCGATCTGGAGCGGGTGAAACGGGTTGTCCGTCTTGGCGGTTTCGTGGCTGCCACCCCGTCCTTCACCGACATTCCCAAAGTGGTGAATGGCTGTTCCGACCTGATGGTCGATGTGTTCGGCGACAAGGGTCGGCACGCCCGCTCCGCCGTCTCCTGCCCTGTCCTCCCGCTGGGTGCGGCCGTCGAGGTCGATGCCGTCTTCGAGATCGCCTGATGAAACGTATACGCGCACGCGAATTCACCGCCGAACGGGCCTGGGGCGCCGAGCGCCTCGCCCTGTTCGGAACCACCGGGGTCAGCCTGCACTGGACCGACCAGCCCTATCGCTGGCACCGCAATACCGGCGACGAGGTCTTTGTGGTGCTCGATGGCCGCGTCGAGATGAAATACCGCGAGGCCGGCGTCGAGAAATACATGCTGCTGGAGACCGGCGACGCGCTGGCCATCAGGGATGGCGAAGAGCATGTCGCCCATCCCCTGGGCGAGGCCCGCATTCTGGTCGTCGAGGATGTCGACAGCGACTAGCCGCCGGCCATGTGGCTGACAAAGATCGACAGGCCGATCAGGATCAGCACCGTGCCACCGGCGATTTCGGCAAGCCCGCCCAGCCGCTCGGCGACCTTGGGACCGATGCGGTAGCCCAGGCTGGCCATGACAAAGGAGGTCAGCCCGATCGCCAGGGCCGACCAGGCCGGACCGCCGGCAAGCGCCAGGGCGATCCCGACGGCGGCGGCGTCGATGCTGGTCCCCAGCGCGGTAATGACCGTGGCCAGCAGGCCGGACGCGGTGGGGGCCGGCTCTTCCGCTTCGTCCTCGTCCGCGTCCCCTAATCCATTGCGGATCATCATGCCGCCGATTGCGACCAGAAGAATCAAGGCGATCCAGTGATCGACGGCGGTTATCCAGTGCGCCGCAATCCGCGCCAGCATCCAGCCCGCCAGGCACATCAGCCCCTCAGCGAGACCGAACACCGCCCCCACCCTCATGGCTCTCAGGGTTCGCGCGGTCGGATCCGAAGCACCCCGGGCGAGCGCAGCGGCAAAGGCGTCGGTCGACAGGGAAAGACTGGTGAGCGGGAGTGTGAGGAGCGAGATCATGTCTCCGCATAGGCGCGGCAGTGCAGACCCGCAAGCGGTCGGTGCGCTTCAAAGCCTCACACGATGATTTTACACCGGAAAACCTCGCAGTGCGGGGCAAGACCGGCTAGATGTGCGGCGCTACCGGTTTCAAGGGGTTCGATCATGACACGTTTCGCGGGCATTCTCGCCGCCGCCATTCTTCTGATGGGTTGCCAGCAAGGCGATGCCAGCGCCCAGCTGTCCGATACGCAGCGCGAGGAAGTGCGCAATATCGTGCGCGACTACATTCTGGAGAACCCCGAAATCATTGAGGAAGCTCTGATCGAACTGCAGCGCCGGGCCCGCGCCCGCGAGATGCAGGCCGCCTATGACGCTGTCGAAGCCCAGTCCGAGGCGATCTACAACGATCCGCGTGACCCGCGTCTCGGGCCGGATGGCGCCGACATCGTGATCGTCGAATTCATGGACTACAGATGCTCCTACTGCCGGGTCGCCAATAACTGGGTCGAGGATGTGCGCGAAGAGCATGGCGACCGCATCCAGTTCATCATCAAGGAATACCCGATCCTGGGCGAGGATTCGCTGGAAGCCTCGCGCGCGGCCATCGCCGCCCTGCAACAGGGTACGGACGTCTATGAAGCTTTCCACAATGCGATGGTGTCCTCCTCCGGCCCGCTGCCCAGCGAGCGCATCAACCAGCTTGCCCGCGTGTCGGGTGTGGATGTCGAGCGCATGCGCGAGGCGATGGAGAGCCCGGCCATCATGGAGCACATCAGCCAGGTCCGCTCGCTCGGCCAGGTGCTGGGTGTGACGGGCACCCCCTTCTTCCTCGTCGATGGCACGATCGTATCCGGCGCCAACGAACTGGCGCTCGACCAGGCCCTGCAGCGAGCGCTCGCCGAGTAGGGCTGCAAGCCACCTTCACGTCCCCGGAACAGGGGATGCCCGCGCCCGGTCCGGTTCAGCTAGATAATGGCGGAACCGGACCCGGAGACGCGATGCGGTACGCACTCATCCTCATGGCCTGTCTCACCATCCTGCCCGCAGCCTGTGGCAAGATGCCGGGCGAGCTGCGCGAATACGTGCAGCAGGAGGGCGACTGGGGCTGGGGCAACGGGACAGGGTGCAAGGACCGGACGGATGTCTGGTACATCTCGGGCGATCAGATCACGATCTACAGCCAGGGCGAGATTGCCGGATATCTGCGGCTGGATGAGCGTCGCGGTCTTTACTCCAACGGGCTGACCTCCGGAAGCGGTGCCTGGACCGACATGCTGTGGATCCTGCACGGTCCGGCCCCGGACGGCAGCGGCGAGACCGGACGACAGGAGATGCGCCTTGCGATCCGCGGCGGACCGGGGCGCACGACCGCCCTGCGCACCTATAACCACAGGCTCTTCGTCAACGATGCGACGGGGGACCGCCGCCGGATCGACGAGCCCCGGCGTGGCGACCGCATGATCCCCTGTAATGAACGCAGGTGAGAGCCGCCGGGCTTGCCGGATCTCCCCCTCTGACCTGATGCCCGCCAACGCGAGCCGGACAAGCGATCAGGCACTCATCTCGACATGACCGGCCGCGCTGATTGTCCAGGCCGGATTGTGCGCAACTTCCCAGGCGTGCCCGTCCGGATCGGCGAAATAGCCGGAATATCCGCCCCAGGGGGCCCCCTCGGCCCGCTTCAGCAGGCTGCCTCCGGCCGACACCGCACGGTCGAGCGCCGGATCGACCTCGGACCGGTCACGCACATTATAGGCGAGCGCGATCCGGCCCGTGCCGTCATTGTCGCGTTTCATGTCGAGATCGAAACTGTCGCGCCGGAACAGGCCCAGCACGATGCCGTTCAGCTGGAAGAAGACGACTTCCTCATTCTCGAAGGCCGCTTTCCAGCCCAGCGCCTCATAGAATGCCCGCGAGCGCGCAGTATCGGCGACGCCGAGGGTGATAAGCGAGACACGCTGTTCCATCCCGGTTCTCCCTGTTGGGAAACCAGAATAGAACAAAAACAGAACATCACAAGAGTGAATTGAATCAGATCAGGCCGGAAAGCGGGCTGGACGGATCGGCATAGCGCTTCTTCGGCATGCGGCCGGCCAGATAGGCCTCGCGGCCGGCAATTACGGCGTGACGCATGGCACGGGCCATCCGGACCGGGTCTTTCGCCTCGGCAATCGCCGTGTTCATCAGCACACCGTCACAGCCCAGCTCCATCGCCACGGCTGCATCGGATGCGGTGCCGACACCGGCATCGACGATCACCGGCACTTTTGTCTGTTCGACGATCAGGCGGATATTGACCGGGTTCTGGATGCCCAGGCCCGAGCCGATCGGTGCGCCCAGCGGCATGATGGCGCAGCAGCCGGCCTCTTCCAGCTTGCGCGCATAGACCGGATCGTCGGAGCAGTAGACCATGACGTCGAACCCGTCCTTGATCAGCATTTCTGCCGCCCGCAGCGTCTCGGACATGTCGGGATAGAGGTGTTTGGGGTCGGACAGGACTTCCAGCTTCACCAGATTCCAGCCGCCCGCCTCGCGCGCCAGGCGCAGCGTGCGGATCGCGTCCTCGCCGGTAAAGCAGCCCGCGGTATTGGGCAGATAGGTGTAATCCTCGGGCGAAATGAAATCGACCAGACGCGGCTCGTCCGGATTGGACAGGTTCACCCGGCGCACGGCGACGGTGATCATCTCGGCGCCGGACGCCTTCAGCGCCTCGGCATTCTGGGCATAGGTCTCATACTTGCCCGTGCCGATGATGAGACGGGAGGTGAAGGTGCGGCCAGCGACCACCAGCGGCGTGTCCTCCGCGCTCTTCGGGGTTACGGCATCATCCATCTCATCCACCTCCAACAAATGCGACAATCTCGATCCGGTCGCCGTCCTGCAGCGCCGTCCCGGCATATTGCGACCGCGGAACGATCTCCAGATTCCGCTCCACGGCGATCTTGCGTCCGTCCAGATTCAGGTCGCTCACCAGGTCCGCCACATGGGCCCCCTCGGCAATCGACCGGCTTTCGCCATTGACTGTTAGCTGCAGCACGGCTTCGCTTGACCTTTCGTGAGTCCTGACGTCACTCACCTCGTAATTCTCCTTGAGGCTTCAAGGCAAGGCCATGAGCAAACCCATTCACATCCTCAACGGACCGAATCTCAATCTTCTCGGCACCCGCGAGCCCGAGGTCTACGGTTCCATGTCGCTTGCCGACATCGAACAGGCCTGCACCGCCCACGCCCGTGATCTGGGGTTTTCCATCGTGTTTCGCCAGTCCAATCATGAAGGCGAACTGATCGACTGGCTGCATGACGCAAACGTCAACGCGTCTGCTATTGTCTTCAACCCCGGTGCCTATACGCATACATCGGTCGCTTTGCATGACGCCGTTCGCGCTATAGAACCTCCGGTCATCGAAGTTCATTTGAGTCAGACAGCGGCACGCGAAGCTTTCCGACACCACTCCTACATCGCATCCGCCGCGCGGGGCTCGATTACAGGGCTGGGGCTGAACAGCTACCTGCTCGGTATCACTGCCGCCGCCGGATGCATCGAAACGCAATAGACGGAACCAAAGGCCTGATCATCATGAGTTCTGATTCCCGTTCCCGCTCCCCGATCGACCCCCAGCTCGTCCGCGAACTCGCGGATATCCTGCGCGAGACGGAACTGTCCGAGATCGAAGTCGAGCATGACGATCTGCGTCTGCGGATTGCCCGCCAGCTGACCGCGGCGCCGGCGGTGCAGACCGTGTCCGTTCCCGCAGCTGCCCCGGCACCGGTGGCGGCTGCAGCACCCGGCGCGGCTCCGGCTGCCGCCGAAGCCGCCGAGAAGCCCGGCACAGTCAAGTCGCCGATGGTCGGCACCGTCTATCTCAAGCCGAATCCGGACGCCGCACTGTTCGTGCGCGTCGGCGACACAGTGAAAAAGGGTGACACCATCCTGCTGGTCGAGGCGATGAAGACCTTCAATCCGATCACTGCCGAGACGTCCGGCACGATCACGGACATCCTGGTCGAGGACGGGCAGCCGGTGGAATACGGCGAAGCTCTCTTCGTCCTCTCCTGACGCCCAAACCGACGCGAGCGCCGACATGTTCGAAAAGATCCTGATCGCCAATCGCGGCGAGATTGCCCTTCGTGTCCATCGCGCCTGCCGCGAAATGGGCATCCGCACGGTAGCCGTTCACTCGGAAGCCGACGCCAACGCCATGCACGTTCGCCTCGCGGACGAGAGCGTGTGCATCGGCCCGCCGCCGGCCGGCAAATCCTATCTCAACATTCCCGCCATCATCACGGCGGCCGAGGTGACGGGCGCCCAGGCAATCCACCCGGGCTATGGCTTCCTGTCGGAAAACGCTCGCTTTGCCGAGATCGTCGAGGCGCACGGACTGGCCTTTATCGGCCCGACGGCCGAGCACATCCGCATGATGGGCGACAAGATCACCGCCAAGAAGGCTGTGATGGAAGCCGGTATTCCGGTCGTCCCCGGTTCGGAAGGCGGCGTTGCGACCTATGAGGAGGCCCAGCCGATTGCCGCAGAGATCGGCTATCCGGTGCTGATCAAGGCTGCATCGGGTGGCGGTGGCCGCGGCATGAAGGTCGCCGAAAGTGCCGACAAGCTGAAGGAAGCCATGGAGACCGCCTCGGCGGAAGCCTCCGCCGCCTTTGGCGACGGTACGGTCTATCTGGAAAAATACCTCGGCCAGCCGCGCCATATCGAGATCCAGGTGCTCGCCGACACGCACGGCAATGTCGTCCATCTGGGCGAGCGCGACTGTTCGCTGCAGCGCCGTCACCAGAAAATCCTCGAGGAAGCGCCCTCGCCCGCCCTCAGCCCCGAAGAACGCGCCCAGATTGGCGAGACGGTCCGCAAGGCCATCGAAGCCATCGGCTATCGCGGCGTCGGTACGATCGAATTTCTGTGGGAAAATGGCGAGTTCTACTTCATCGAGATGAATACCCGCCTGCAGGTGGAACACCCGGTCACCGAGATGATCACCGGTATCGACCTGGTGCGCGAGCAGATCCGCGTCGCCGACGGGGCCCCGCTGGGTATCACCCAGGACGACATCACTTTCGAAGGCTGGGCGATCGAATGCCGCATCAATGCGGAGAACCCGAAGACCTTCGCGCCCTCGCCGGGCATGGTCACCGAATTCCATGCGCCGGGCGGCCTCGGCGTCCGCCTCGATTCCGCCCTGTATGCGGGCTATTCCATTCCGCCTTATTATGACAGCCTGATCGGCAAGCTGATCGTTCACGGCCGTACGCGCACCGAGACCCTGTTGCGCCTGCGCCGTGCGCTGGAAGAAATGGTGGTCGGCGGAGTGGAGACGACGATCCCGATCTTCCTCGACCTGCTCGAGGAACCGGACTTCGTGAACGGGGACTACCACATCCGCTGGCTCGAGGAATGGCTGGCCAAGCGTAACGGCTAGCCGCCGGGGCCCCGTGGCCCCGCATCTTGAGCAATGGCGTGACCGTTCCTGCCCGGGCGGTCACGCGTTGGGAGCGGTAGCCCGATGCGCGGTTTCGGCGCAGAAGACCTGATCGAATGTTATGCCCGCGGCGTGTTTCCCATGGCCGAGGGACGCGACGATCCGCGGATCTACCTGCTCGATCCGGACGAGCGGGGCGTGCTGCCGTTGGAGGGGTTCCACATCCCGCGCACCCTGCGCAAGGCGGTGCGCCAGGACACATTCGATATCCGCTTCGACACCGCCTTCGAGGCCGTGGTGGCAGGCTGCGCCGAGCCGGCGCCGGGCCGTGAAGAGACCTGGATCAATGACGGCATTCTCAGCCTGTATCGCGAACTCTTCCAGCTGGGCTTCGCCCACAGCGTCGAGAGCTGGCAGGACGGCGAACTGGTCGGCGGTCTCTACGGGGTTTCGCTGGGCGGCGCCTTTTTTGGCGAGAGCATGTTCTCGC
>Ga0213833_1000957_pt1 | contig 22980 bp, 15 predicted proteins | sample SWATP21_FD_160575 | JGI IMG/M metagenome (GOLD analysis project Ga0213833, IMG submission 160575) | Coastal seawater microbial communities from Marineland, Florida, United States - SWA TP2 #1 | ecosystem: Environmental > Aquatic > Marine > Coastal | place: USA: Florida | collected 2016-08-14 | reverse complement strand
TGGAACTGGGCGGTTACCGACCAGCAATTGTGGCCGTCGATCCCCCCACCGCCGCGGAGTTGTCAGACGCTGGGAGAAAGGAAGGTGACGAGGGTGACGAAGGGGTGGAGGAAGGGAAGGGTGTGGATGGTGCCAGTGATGTGGCCGGGTCACCGACCATGACTGGCGCTGGCGCTGGCGCTGGTGCTGGCGCTGGTGCTGGCGCTGGCACTGGTGCCGCTGGTGCCGCTGGTGCCGCTGGTGCCGCTGGTGCCGCTGGCGCTCCTGCTGGCGGCCGGTCTGGCGAGGCAGTAGGGACGCAAGGGGGCGGTTCCCCCACGAACGATGAGAGCAGCCAGGCGCGCGAACGCGAACACAAGCGTGAAAAACGTGCGCGGCGGCGTGCCCGCAAGGCAGCGGAGGCCAAAGCGGCGGCAGACGCGGAGCGTGAGGCTGCGGAAGCCAAGGTGCAGTCCGACGCAGCTGCAAAGCAGCGCGCGTTGGTGGAGAAGGCGGCGGCGAAGCAGGCCCGCAAGGTGCGGCGCAAGGAGGGCAAGAAGCGGTGGAAGATGGGGCTCATGGCCACGCTGTTGGACGAACGCGACAGCGACTACGACGACATAGACGAGTACTTCGTCGACGGCGTCCCCATGCCGGACCGGGGGTGGGACAGCGATGACAGCAACGACGTGGGGCTGTTCGACGACGGCGACGATCGCGCCGCGCTGTACAAAACCGGCGACACCAGCAGCGAAGACAGCTACGTGCCGTCCACCGACTCGGACGAGATCGACTTTGAGCTGGCCCGGGAACGCAAGGAGGCCGCGCGTGCCAAGCGGCGCCTGGCCAAGCAAATGAAGACGCTGCTGTGCCAACCCCGCCGCCACGAGTTCCTGGGGCGCTTCCTTCACTACGCCGACGACTCTGCCGCCACCGCGGCGCAGCCCGGCGCCACCGTGGTCCCGGGCGAGTTCTGGGGTCGACCCGTGGGCGCCGATGTGGAGAGCGTACCGCTGCCGCGTGAGGAGCAGGAGCGGGTGTCGAACGAGCGCGCAGTGCTGCGCCAGGCCCGGTTCGAGCGCCACTTCCAGCGCCGTGAGGACAAGCGGCGCCTGGAGCGCGACGTCATGCAGCTGCGCCACGAGGAGGAGGCCGAGGCGCGGGAACAGGGGCGCAAGCGGGCGCTGCTGTCCCGGCGCAAGGACCGCAAGGCGCGGGCGGCGAAGGCGAAGAAGAAGAAGAAGAACAAAAAGAAAAAGAAAAACAAAAAAGAAAAAAAGAATACAAAGAACAGCGACGCGTCAGACGCCGCCGTAGACTCTGGTGAGGACTCGGAGGCGGAGGCGCTGCGCGAAGAAAAGGCGGCGGAGGCGGCAGCCCAAGCTGCCGCGGATGCCGAGGTCACGGCCGCCGCTGCCCGCCGGGAGCGCGACGAGGCCAAGTACAACGCCAAGCTCAAGGCGGCGGAGGCGTCTGCGCTCAAGTACCACCCGCCCCCGCGCGAGTGGGACGGCCGCGTGTTGGCGCTGTCGCAGCCGCGGCTGGCGTGGGTGGTGCCAGGGGGCGGGCGGTTGGATTGCGAGCGCCGGTTTTGGCGCGTGCCGCGGCCGACGGTGAAGGAGCTGGAGGGGCTGACGCCGGCGCAGCTGCGGGAACTGGCGGCGCAGCACCCCGAGTGGGAGGTGGAGGAGAGCAGCGAGGAGGAGCACGAGGAGTACATGACGCGGGAGGAAAAGGCGGCCAAGAAGGCACGGGAAAAGGCGGAGGCCAAGGCCAAGCACGAGGCCGAGGCCGCCGCGGAGGCCAAGCGTCGAGAGCTGCCCGACGCGGAGCTCAAGGTGGACGCCGCCGAGTTTGACGACAAGCGCCTGGCGGTGACGGGGGCGCACGAGGACCACATCAAGCGCGTGAAGGGCACGGTTGTGGGCGAGGTGCTGGAGGCCTCCACCGCGCGGTCGTACCTGCAGCACCCAGCGCCGCCGCTGGAGGCGTTGCGAGCACGGCTGCAGCGCATGAGCGCCGGGCTGACGGAGCGCAAGGTGGACAACATGCTGGCGGAGCACCCGTCGAAGCGGCTGTTGAACCAGTGGATTTCCTCCTTCCCCACCCGCGAGCACCTGTCGGCGTACCTGGTGGGGCACTACGACATCCCGTTGTGGCACGCGCCGCTGTTGGCGGCGCGGCTGCTGGCGCTGCGCCGCACCGACCTGGAGGCCGGCGTCATTGAGCGCAACATTGCCGTGCTGCAGTGGCGCCACGAAGCCCGCCTCACGTCCGTCGCGCGGCAGGAGCTGCACACCGAGGTGCAGCACCACGTGAGCATGGTGAAGGCCAAGCAGCGGGCGCGGGCCGGCGGTGGTGGTGGCGGTGGTGGCGGTGGCGGCGGCGCGGACGTGCCAGCGGCAGAACAGGCGCAGAAGGAGGCGATGGCGGCGTTGAAGAAGCGTGAGGAGGACGCGGAGGAAAAACGCCGGCTGTTGGAAGGCAGGCGCAGCGCCACGGTCGCGGTGGACAAGGCGCGGCTGGCGGTGCAGGCCGCGCAACGCGCGTTGGAGGCGGCCGAGGCGCAGCTGCAGGGCACGGAGCGGCGTGTCATGGTGGTGGCGGCGGCGTTGGAAACCGAGGCGCTGGAGCACAAGGCCGCGGCTCGGGCGAAGCAGCGAGTGGCGGCGGCGCGGGCGGCGAAGGTGCTGGCCAAGTTGACGCTCAAGCGGCGGCTGAAGCGCCGGGCGTTGATGGAGAAGGCCGAGAAGGAGCGGAAGTTGACGGCGAAGCAGCGGCTGCGGGCGTTGAAAAAGAAGCGCAAGGCGCGCGCCGCGCGGTTGAAGCGCCGGCAGGAGGCGGAGGCGCGGCTGAAGCAGGGACTGCCGGTGGACGAGGACGCGTTTGACACCGCCAGCAGTGACGAAAGCGGCGCGGATCGGTGGTCGCAGGTGTCCTCCGTCACGGACGTGTCGGACGTGGATGAAGCGGCGGTGTTGGCAGCAGGGGAGGAGGAGGGGGGGGAGGAGGAGGCCAAGGGAGATCATACAGGCGGTGGTGGCGCTGCAGCAGCACTGGTGCAACCCGGGCTGGTCGAGGTGCTGGGAGGTGTGGATGCGGTGGATGACGTGATTCCCGGCATCGCGGCGGTGGTGGCGAAGGGTGGTGTGCCGCTGGACGGCAACGCTGCGCCAGCACCGTTTGCGGTCGCCGTACCAGGCGCCACGGTGCACGGTGTCGTGTCGCTTCCTGCCGGCAGCGATGCCGTGATGTTTGAGCCAGAGTTCAGGGTGCCTGGCGAGGCCGAGGCGCAGGAAGCTGAGCCTGAGGAGAAGTACGGCGTCAGTTACTACATGGACCTTGCCAAGAAGGGGGTGCAGGCGGCCAAGCGCAAGGCAGCTGCCGCGAAGGAGGTGGTGCACGAAAGGGTGGTGAAGAAGGTGAAGGAGTTAGCCGCCGCGAAACCGCCGCCACCCGAAAGTGACGGCGAGCTCAGCCCCGACTCCGCCACCGACAACGAAGACAACCTGCTGGATGCCACGGCGGCACGGCTGGCCAAGTGGCGAGCGGACCACAACCCCAACAAGGATGACGTGTGGGGCCAGCCACCGTCGCCGTTTGCCGGCGCGCTGGTGGAGGCAGAGTTGGACTACATGTGTGGCCAGCCGCTGAACGACCCCGACACGCTGGTGCGGGACCTCAAGTTTGCGGCCCTCGGCCGACTTCCACAGGAGGCGCCGTCTGCTGGTGATGGTGGCGGTGCCGGTGCGGGTGCGGGTGCGGGTGCCGGTGCGGGTGCGGGTGCGGGTGCGGGTGCTGATGATGAGCTTGGGGGTGACGAGGTGGTGCCTGCCAACCGTGGCTTGAAGCTGAAGGAAGAGGAGCTCCCGCTGCTGCCACGGTGGGGCACACTCGTGTCGGCCACACACCGCACGGACTGGATGCGACGGTACCGCCTGGCCACAGAAATGCCCGAGTCCAGCCTGGGTGAGGAGGTGGCCAAGTTCAAGGAACTGGTGTCGGTGCAGCGTGACTTTTTGCGCGCCGCCACGGACCACGCGCGTGCGCTGATCGAGGAGCAGTTCCTCATGCCGTCGCAGCGACCCGTCGCGAACGAGATCCGGCTCACCGACCGCCCCGGCGTCACGTCAGACGTGTTTGTGCGCTCCAACATCTGGTTCCGGGTGGTGACAGACCGCCACGGCATGTACAACGGCGACGACGAGCTCGCGATGAAGGGTGCGGGGGCGTACGTGCGCGCGGCGCGAGAGTACATGAAGTGCCACATCCCCGACCTGGTGGTGCCCTTCGTGGCGTGTGTCGACTTCCGTGGCTTCCGGTGCCTGGCTGTCGCGGGTGTGCCCATCGGTGCGTCGTCTGGTGGCACCGTGGGGTTGCTGCAGGACCTGGATGTGAAGCCAGACAAGCTGGGGTTGGGTGGTGGTGGTGGCGGCCCTCGTGCACAACGGCTGGCCGCGTCTGCTGCCAAGAACCTGGTGCTGGGGAGTCTGGATCGCGGCAACACCATTCGCAACTCGGACCCGGCGCTGGTCAAGAAAATGAAGGCGGCGGCGAAGACCATCAACCTGGCGAGGCACACGGCCCGTGGGATGGAGGGCATGAGTGGAACTGCACTGTGCGTACCCGTCCTTCGTTTGTGCTGACGGTGTCGTGTGTGCGTGTGTGCGTGTGTGCGTGTGTGCGTGTGTGCGTGTACGCGTGTGCATGCGCGCGCGCGTCCCGTTCATGGCTGTATGCCTGTGTGTGTGTGTGTGTGTGTGTGTGTGTGTGTGTGTGTGTGTGTGTGTGTGTGTGTGTGTGTGTGTGTGTGTGTGTGTGATCGTGTGGTCCATGCCGACTGTTTGTTTGCTTGTTTGTTTGTTTGTTTGTTTGTTTGGTCATGGTTATGTTTTCGATTTTTTCCGGGTGACACATACGTACTTGTCTGGTCTGTGCCCCCTCCCCCGAATGCGCATGCCCCACAGCTACTCTGCGTCTGACCTGCGTGGCTACGTCGGAGAAGACGGGCGCCACTACCTCCTCAACTTCCATCGGGGCCTGCCACCAGAAGATCCGTCGGCCACCCACTTCCTCCCGCCCGCAGAGCGCGGCATGTCCATCTTCTGGCGCTTCCTTCGCCCCGAGTTCATCAAGCGCTACCCCCGAGCGCTGTCGCCGGACGCCCTGTCTGCGTTCGGCGACGCCAAGACCGACGCGTGGTCCCACTCCTCCAGGGTGGCCACCGCGACACGTGTGCTCATGACCGCCTCGTTGCCGAACCTGGCGACGTGGTTGATGAAGCTCGGGGTGCTCAAGGACGTCCGAAAGGACGACACGGGGCCGGCCGGGCCGTTGTCGCCGCGCACGCGCATGATTTTGAGGCGGCGAGAGCGGGAGCGGGCGCGTCAAAAGAAGAAGGGCGGCTCCAAACTCCGCGGCAAGGACGCCAAGCGTGTGCAATGGGGTGAGTGCATGGCGAGCGTGGAGCCATGTGTGCGACGGTTTCGGGGCGGTGCGCGAGGGGTGAACAGTGCCTCCGACCACTGGAAGCATGTTGGTAGCTCACCACGAGATGTGCGTGTCGTTGCTGTCTGTTGTTGTTGTGGGTGCCGTGGCACAGCGTCCTTCCGCAAGCTGAAGCAGTCCACACGAGAGAACCGACCCTTAAACGCGGCTGTGGTGGAAGCACTACTGAAGGTGGACCTCACAGGAGAAATGCACCACCGTGGGATCGGCATGCGCCACTTGGGCAAGCTCCGCTCCATGTTCTGGCACAAGCTGCACGCCACATGCACGCCAGTCACGCAGCAGAAGCGTGTCACCTTCTCTGCCGACCCAACCTTGGACCTCATGCCAGGCTCTGTGATTCGCCTCGGGGAGGACCAAGAACTGACGCTGAGCTCCAACCCGGAAGATGAGTTCTCGACGCAGGCCGTGACGCTTGCGAAGCGGTACACCAAGGCGCCGCAGCGTGACATGGAGGTATGGACGGGGCAGGTGACGGACTGTGAGAACAGTCGCGAGGTCCGAGCGTTCCTGTTGGCAGAGATGGTGGCACGGACGTTGAAGAATCTGTTGCGCCGCTACCAGCGCGCTGCGACACAACGCACCGCCGCCAACGTGGCTTTGATCCACGAGTCCATTCTCCTGCATGTGCTCAACTCCATGTCTGGTTCCCACGTGCGCAGTGAAGAGTTCTGGAGCACGGAGCTTCTGCCTGCGCTCACCCTCCGTTTTGGAGACCGAGCCGTGTCGTACGTGCTCTCGCGATTGCTTGTTCTGCTTCGCCACACGGACTCCCGTTTGCAGTTTCTGCCACGCACGTCTCGGCTTGTACGTTTTTTTTTTCTTTTTTGCGTTTCGTTCTTTGTTTGTCGTCTCCCTGTTGTTGCTCATGGCTCCGTTCCCCCTTGTTTCACGTGCCCGTTTGTGTTTGTCGCAGCTTTGCCGAACGCATCAACCTCCGCCGTGCCGTGACACCCATGTTGCCGTTTGTTCTCAAGCGCCTCTGCAGCATGCTTGAAATTGTGCTCAACGCCACCGTCCGCGCGCCTGCCCTACCATCCGTGGAGGCGGTGGGCTCCACGAACGCCAACAACGACGGGAGCAACAGCAAGGACGTCGAGGAAGCGAACAACGGGGCCAACATTGCCGCGCTGGGCACCGAACAGAGCCGTCGCATGGCGCACGTTACCAGACGGACAGCCGCAGAGTCCCGTGCGTTGACGCGTTCAGGGGCAGACAAGCGGCGCATGCGGCGCGGCAAAGACAGCAAGAGCATGCGCAAGGGTGGCAAGACAGACGTGCGGGACGCCTCTCGCCGTTTGTTTGGTCCTAAAGGTGTGGGGGGTCCCGGAGCGGGCGCGCACAAGCTGCCGTTGCTGCTGCGCAAGCCTGGAACCAGTGTCGTGGAGAAACGGTGTGTACACGCAACTTGTGTGTGTGTGTGTGTGTGTTGTGTTTGTTGTGTTTGTTGTGTTTGTTGTGTTTGTTGTTTGAATCCTCCGTTGTTTTCTGTGTGTATGCTTTCTCCATATGACAAAGCACACCCACGCCTTGTGTGGCTGGAGAACTCAATCGTGTGCTGTTGCGCTTGTTGTTTGTGTGTCGCTTCACGCAGCTACTCCACGGCTCTGGAGCGTTTTGAAGCACAACCAGCGGGCTTTGTCTTCACACACGCAGACGTGTGCGACTGTGATGTTAAGCCACGCGTCAAGCACAATCTGGTGTTGCTGGAGTACGCACAGGCGGCACTGGTAGCTGCCCATGCACGAGCAGAGAACCAGTTGACGTACCCCGAGTGCGTGGTTGTGTGTGACCCTTTGCGCCGTCATCGTCTGGCTGTCGTTGCACCCGCACTTGCGTGTATTGGCCTGCCTTTCTGCTGCTTTAGTGTTAGTGAGTGCTGCTGTTCACGTCTTGTTTTGCGAAACTCCTTCTCCCCTCCCCTGTTGTGTTTGTGGTTGTTGTTGCGGCCGTGGTGTCCCTTTGCTTTGTTTGCGTTCTCACCTTGTGTTCCTCCTTCCCATCTTCAGTGTCGTGCTGCGGGATCGCCCAGTTGCATACTGGCGCTTGAACGAACGCTTGTTGGCCAAGCGCGCCAAGAGTGCTGGCATGTTGAACCGACCCGCCAGAATCAGTTCCGGTGTGGTACGTGTGCCTTCCGCTTTGCATGCAGGCTCTGGCACTGTGGTGTGGTGCTGCAACACCACGCCGCCTGCTCACATCTTTGCGTCCGCGTCACCTTCCACCCGTTTCCGTCTTCCATTGCCCCCCGCACACGCACGCATCGCCCAGGTCATTGATGTCAAGCTTGCGCCGGGGTCGGGTGTGTGCAATGAGCCTGAGGACGGTAATCGCGCCATGCAGTTTGCGCCCAGCAAGAAGACGTCACTGCAAGTCCCCTACGCCGTCCAACTGGTGCCACTGAACCCCACGCAAGGGTTTTCTGTTGAGATGTGGGGCCGGTGTGATGGTGGAGACGGGCATGTGCGGCTGGGTATGAAGAGCGGACGGTACGGTGGCCCGTGTGTGATGTGGTGTGTCGCGACAGACCTGGTCATGTGTATTCGAGTGTGTGCCGTGTGTGCCGTGTGTCCGCTTGAAACAATGCACACAGGTATGGATTGGGGCTCATGAAGAGCCGTGAGTGGTTCTTTTCGATCTACTGTGGTGACGTGGACGTGGAGGTCACCATATCTGGGCCGAAGGCCGTGATGGGACAGTGGACACATGTGGTGGGGACGTACGACGGCACGCTCATGCGCCTCTACGTCAACGCTGTCCTGGTGGCCACTGCAGACCTGTACAAGTCTGCGAACAGCAAGACGGACGCAGAAGGAGATGCGCACAAGGAGGCGTTGGCGAAGTTGGCCAAGAAGGAGCATGACAAGCTGCGTCAAGCTCAGCACGATGTAAAGGCGCGGTTCAAGGCATACTGCAAGAGCATGGAGGGTTCGAATCGCATCAACCGAGAGGCAAAGCGTCGCAAGAACAAGGCTGACATTCGAGCAAAGCTGTCCACAGTCAAACAAGCGGCACACCTCGTGGGTTTTAAGTCCGTAGCACTGGAAGAGGCGGTGGTGAAGGTGAAGGAGGAGATCCACCAAGAAATGTTGGACGAGGAAGTCGCGAAGATCAAGGCGGAGTTTGAGTTCCGACGGGACCAAATGGTGAAGGACCTTGCGTTTCAGAAACAAGGCGGTTCAGAGACAGCTCGTGCGCCTCTGTAAGTTGTGTTGTGTGAACATTGCGCGTATGTGCGCGTGCGGACATGCGTGGGTGCGTGTGGCATGTTTGGGCGTACAATTTTCTTCGAGCCACCTCCCTCATTTGCTCCGTCCACGTACATACGCTGTGATGTTGCCTTGTCCCCAGCGTCATCGCGGCCGGTCCCAAAACTGGTCGCCACAAGTACGGCAATCATTTCTGGGACGGGCTGTTGTGCCACATCGCCGTATTCTCCATTTCGTTGCACCGAGACCGCATCGCTGCACACTTCCGACGAGGCACCGTGATGACACACCTGGAGTCACAGCGGCTGTTTGGCATCAGCATTGATCGATTCCGTGCCGCGTTGCTTGACGATCCTGAGAACCATGTGGTCCTGACAAAGTGCGTGCGCCCTTGTGAGGTAGTGAGGTAGCACACGTGTTGGCATCGCCGTTAGGGTGTCCCCACTCACGTCCGTTTTGCCCGTGTTTCCGCACCGTAGGTATGCTCGCACGCTGTGTCAGTCTGTTCGACAGACGGACGTGCTCACCGACCACACCCACGCGGACACCATCCGATTCCACGCCTTGATCCGCGAAGCCGCCACTCATTTCATGCGTCGGCGCAATGTGGCCGGGTTGTGTTCCCTCCTGGAGTTCATGCCCCCCATGGCCGCGTGTGGAGACCTGGCATGCGACATCTACGACGCGCTTGTGGCTGTTGAACCCTTGCTGGGTGCCGGTGTCGATGTGACGTACGATGCAGAGGCCTACGTCATGGGAGGTGGTGTCGTATTGTCGGTACGCACCACGCCCGCTGTGCGGACTTGGGTTGTTGTGGGCGCATCCCTGATGACATTTGTGTGTGTGTGGGTGGGTGGGGTGGGTGGGTGTGGGTGTTGTGGACGTTGTGCCTGTGCTATGATGACGCATGTGCTCGCTTGCTCTCAGGGCTCGTCGGAGGTGTCACGGGCTCGCATCATGAAGCAAGGGCGCAAGGATCGCCAGGCGGCGGCCGAGGAAGGTCCTGTGGACGTCGCGGAGGAGCTTGCCACCAAGTTGCGGAAGAAGGCTGCGGAGCCCCCCAAAACGGAGCTCGACTTGGCGGGGGCAGACGAAGCGAACCTCGACACAGGGCCGAAGCTGGAAGATCAGGGAGCTCGAGAGTTGCTGCGCCTGGGCACCTTTGCCGGGTTCAAGTACGACAAGGACATCATGCTGCTGCTCCAAGGTGTGCCGGCCCGGTACAAGCTGGCTGCATCTGGCGACCCTCGTCGAGTCAAGGTGTGTGTGCATGGCAGCGGAGTTGAAAGTTTGTTTGAATGTGTTTGCCCCGATCGCTTGGTTGGTTAGTGCTGCGTTTGGTTTGGTGTCGGTTGGTCGTGGTCTCACAGCAGTGCTACAACGTGATGTGCCTAAAACAACCAGACCGCGGCACGCATTTACCAGGCTGTCTTGAGCCGCAATCCGAAGGCGTACGGCGATGTGCCGTTGGACTGGCTGAAGAAACTGCGCACGCCCGGCGCCATTGTGGCCGTCGTGCGTGTGTGGGAACAGGAGCTTGACAGCAACGTGTTGGACCTCACGTTGGGCAGCACGATGACGGAAGGCGAGGCAAGCATCATTCTGAGCTACCACCGCACCTTGCGCGTGCTCAACGCCACGGCATGTGAAGGCATCACGGACAAATCGGCTGTCGAACTCAGCGAGGGCTTGCAGAACATGCAGACACTTGTCCTTGCAAAGTGCCCCAAGCTCAGTGATCAGACCCTCCAGACCCTTGCTTTCCGGTTCGAACGCCTGTCGAAACTTGACCTGGACGGTTGCCCGTACGCCTATCTGCTGTGTTGTTGGGGAGTGCAGTCGTGTTGTGTGTGTCTGTGTGTCTGTGTGTCTGTGTGTCTGTGTCTGTGTGTGTGGACGAGTTTACGGCTGCAACCTGTGTGACAAACGTGGTGGTGCACCTCACACTTGCCACACGCTGTCTCCAGGAACGTCTCCGACTCGGGCATCATTGTCATGGCCTCCAAATGCGATCTGTTGGCCGATATCTGCCTCAGCAACTGCCCGTTGGTAACGGACAAGGGCGTTGTCGCATTGCTCCGGGGCTGCCCAGACATCCACACGCTGCGACTGGCGTGGTGTGTCGCCGTCTCCGATGTGTCTCTTCACGCCTTGGCCAACGCGCAGTGCAAGCTCCGCATTCGACACCTCGACATCAGCCACTGCCGCCGTGTCACGGATGCTGGTTTGGCGGAGGTCACGCTTCGCTGTCAGAAGCTGGAGGAGTTGAACATCTCGTGTTGCCGAAACTTGACGTTCCAGTCTCTTGTGACGGTGTGTGGCGTGATGAAGCGTGCGGGGTTGCTTGTGCGGTGTGTTTTTCGTGCGGGGTTTTGTTGGATGGAAAATCTCTGTCGTTTGCCGGGGTGGGTGTACTCACCTCCATGATGCATGCTGCCGCATATCCCACACACCACACAGGTCACACACCGCTTGTGGGAACTGACGAGCTTGAACATGTCAGAGCTTCCACACCTCACCCCCCAAGTACTGCCGTTCAACCCCGAGCATGACGGTCGTCCAGCCACGAAGCGACGCATGATGCGCAACATCCAGGAGCTGCGTCTCGCGGACTGTGAAAACATCGACGACTCTGCTGTGGTCCTCATCGCACAGTACTGTCACAACCTCCGTGTCCTGTCGCTGTCCACGTGTTCAACCATCTCCGACCGCACGCTGTTCTTGCTTGCCGGCGTCCCGGCGTACAACCTGGTCACGGGCTCGATCGAAGAAGTGGAGGACCACACAGGTCGTGTGTTTGCAGAGGAGCCGACCAACCAAAGTGGTCGCCGCGCACCCCGCGCCGCCATTGGTGACGGCTCCTCCACCATTCGTGGTTTCCAAGACACTACCGGGACTCGCAGCGGTGCCATGGTCGCTGTGGGTGCCGGGGCAGGTGCAGGTGCAGGTGCCGGTGCAGGTGCAGGTGTTCGAGGCGCTCGTCGCTCAACGCAGGCGTCTCTTCGCAGTCGAGTGTCCCAGCGCAGTGCGCTGTCTCACCTTCGCAAGCGGGACGACCCCATTGCCGTTGAGGAGCGGCTGCAGATGACACAGGCAGAGGTGACGGAAGCAGAGGCAGCGGCCGTGAACCCAGACCTTGTGGCGCGTGTGAATTTGGCATCGCGCACCACAGTTCGATCTGCGTTGGTGCGAAAGCAGCGTGTGCCGGATTCGGATGAGTCTGACGAAGACATGGCGGGCAAGCCGGTGTTTGTCATGCAGTTGGCTGACTCGGTGTTGCAACGCCAGCAAGAGGTGGCTGTGCCAAGTCGCATCGTGACGGTGCCCATGGACTTTGATGACGACACCATGGGAGAGTTGTGTTTGACAAACCTACAGTGCGTGGGTGGCGGCGTGCGACTCGATCCAGTGCGCGCTGGTGGTTGCTCATCGTGTGTTTCTGCGTTTTATTCGTGTCATGCGTGATGATGACAACCCCAGGCACTTGGACCTCACATTTTGCGCCGACATCACGGACGATGGCTTGGTGTTTTTGGCAAGTCGTGTCGACACACTGGAGGTGCGTTGTAGCACACGTCCATTGTGTCACGTGGTATGCGCTCTGCCATCAAAGAGTGTCCCTGATGGTGACATGTTTTGTTGTTTGCTGTGGCTGTGTGCATGGCAGACGGTCATCCTTAACGGTTGCGTGAACGTGACCGCTCACGGAGTGCGAACTCTTGTAGAGTCGAACCGCCGCATCCAAGAACTCCGTCTGTCCCACATCCGCACTGTGGATGATGACGTTTTGCAGTGCTGCGCCCAGCACCTGTGGCTGGAGAAGCTGGATCTGTCCCACTGCACCAGTGTCACGGATGCTGGCATCTTGGCGCTGGCGGAAACGTGCTTGGGCCTCGAGGAGTTGCTGGTGGAATGGTGCCGGCGCATCACATGGTCCAGTGTGAAGCAGTTGATTCGGAGGTGCAAGCAGCTGTCTTTGCTTGACGTGCGCAACTGTGACCTTGTGACACCGGACAAGTTGCTTGGCATCATGGAAGGCCGCGAAAAGCTGCGCGTGAAGTTCACGGAAGAAATCTCGGCGGAAGTGCTTGACAAGGTTGCGGACGGCGAAACGTTGGACAAGCCAACCCACGTGCATGACCCTGCCGGGGATGGACGCGAGTGGATGACCACGACAAAGAAGTTACAGTTGCAGCGCTAGCTTTCTGCCGAGGCGTGATGTGATGGTGCTAGATGTGGCGTGCTTTCAACAACGCGGTGTTGTGTGACGTGGGTCACTCGAACTGCTACATGGAGCACAGCCCACGGCGAACTTCTTCTCTCAGACTCGCAACAACAAACGCACGTTCCACATCCGTCCTCACCGAGAAACAATCTCCACTCATCACTTCATGCTGACAGCGGTTTGTCCGCATCGTTTGACAGCCCCGGGCACGACAAACAAACAAAATACACGCACTAGGCCATCTCAGAAAACCAGCACGGCTCGACCAGGTGTTGCGTTCACATCCACCGACTGCGACAAACCAACGCGGCGGTCACTCAATTTACTGTCCATGACATGGACTCCACTGCAGAGCCAAGGTACTGGGCACGCACTGTTGGACGCAAGGCAGTCGTGCTCGGAGTTGAATATGCCGCCTCGTCGCCATCGACGATATCCGTCTGCAGTGGCATGTGTGGACCATGGGAATGGTCAACCTTGCCAAGGCTGAGGTGAAGGGAATGGGGCGCGGGACATGAACGGTGGATGGCAGGAACGTGCGCTGATCGAAGCACGCAGACGTCGCCGTAGCCGTTGTTGGTGCTGTCTTGACTCGCTGAAGCCGTGACGCCACAGCTGCAGCTGCTGCCATGCACGTTGCTTCCAGCGCCCACACCGGCACCAACACCAACACCAATGCCACCCATGCCGCCACCCATGTCCAGGCTATCGTGAACACCCACACCCACACGCACACCCTGACCTGTTCCGACGCGCCGGTGGCGAGGTGTGACACGAGTACCCGAGCTGTCGAGCACACCCACGTGCGGGACGCACTCCATCGACCAACCTCTGGCAGAGGACCTGCCAGAAAACGAAGTACTCCCACCAGTAGGCGCCAACCTATGTCCATTTCGCAGTTTGGCGTGAGCGCTGGAATCGGCACCGTTGGAAACCCCGGCTGACTGTGCCTCGACGATGGACGACCTGCTCTTGGAGCTCGGAGCCTCGTCCAGTGGGATTGCCAACTCGAATGCAGCTGCAGAAGCTGTGTGGCTGCGAGTGGACGGGTGCATGGTCTCTGCTTCGACATACTGAACACGATGGAAGCGAGGGAATGTATGCCTCCGGCTCATGCGACCACGAAGAGCGGTTCGAGGAGCTGTTGTGCTGGGCTCCATAGCGCGGCGCTGGTTGTCATGCCCGGGGCTGCGATGGTGCCCCTTTTCATCCACAGGCTCCCTCCGTGTGCGAACAACATGACACACTCGGCCTATCTGATAGCCGTGCAGCATCTCCACTCCCACCACGTGAGTTGTAGCACCCTCTGCGGCCTTTTCATTGCTCTTGTGCCTGCTTTGTTGTTGGGTCCGCTCCACGCGCTCCAAGAACCATGCCACCTAAAGTGGGAAAACATGTGTGAGGTCGTACGTCTTCAGCTCAGAACGTGCTCGTTCTACCCCTCCATTCTCAACCCACCTGATGACTGTGGTTCACCACAGCAACTTGTAGTGGTGTCAACCTTTCCTGAACGTGCAAAATGGCAAACGCAACATTCGATGAGGTTTGAGGGTGAGCAGGCTTGCATGCACAAGCACATCAATCCTGCACCGTGTTCAGAGCTGCCGTGGAAGCACCGGCTTTGACGAGCACCCGTGCGATAGATCGTCGGTTGGCGGCCGCAGCAGCATGCAGCGCGGTATTGCCAGTAAGCTGCTCACGCATACCCACACGTCCCCGACACACACCCGCACACACACACACACACACACCACGCCACCAGCGTCAATTCGTCAAGACGCTGTGCGGACGGCGCATCGAGGCTGCATTGTGCGAACGGACAATTGTACGGTGCTCGATGTTTGCACCTGCCTTCACCAGCAAGAAAGTGCAAGCGCTGTGCCCCTTGTAAGCAGCATGAATGAGTGGTGTTGCACCACGCTGAGCACGTGGACATCAAAGAATGGTACACGTCACGTTGCCACGTTGTCAGGAAACAGAAGCCCACTTTGAGATCAAACCCGCATACGACACGTCTGGCCGTCTAACTCTGACCAGCGGCACGAATCCAGGTGACCGCACCGAGTTAGAAACGTCGACTTGGGCACCATGGTCCAGCAGCTGCAACACAATGCCCGGGAATCCCCAAAACGCAGCGCAGTGCAGGGGTGTGTATCCACCCTGTCACGCAAGCTCACAACCAAGGGGGAGAAGGGGGATTATTTCGTGTGGACACGTTGCTGTGTGGCTTGATGTCCCACACAAGTGACCCACCAGACTGCGCGTACCGCATCAACGGTCTTGACATCAGCGCCAGCTCCTAGCAAGAGGTGCACTACGTCCTTGTGCCCGTTGCAACCAGCCCAGTGGAGTGCCGTGTGGCCGTTCTGCGACATAGGCAGACAAGAGTCATCGAATGGAGAGTCTTGCGTGTTGCTTCACTGAGGCCAACGGCAATGGTATCATGTGCACCATGACATACCTGAGTGGGGTGCTCCACTGGACATCCAAGCATCAGAATGATGGCGACCTCCGTGGCGTGACCCCAAGCAGCTGCCCAGTGCAAAGGCGACCACCCTGCCTGCACACCGTCAGTGTCGTTAGAAAGTGGGACCCCAACTCGTCTACAGCCACTGAACTGACATGAAGACGCGTACCTCGTCTAGAGCCATGGAGGATTGCCGTGTGGCGAGCTTCCGAACCGCAGCCGCATCGCCCGCACGTACTGCTTCCGCGAGTCCTGATGACGTGGAGCCCATTGCTCGCTGGGGGGGCTACTCCCTGCCTCGTGAGACTGCAGGAAACTTGTGCTGCATACCACAATCACACACTAACGTAGACTGTGACGCTTCGTGAGAACGGTGGAGGTGAACGAGAGCGAAAGGGTTTCAGGCCGTGGGGGGGCGGGGACAACGTGCGGCCGCGGAGGAGGTTCTGTGTTTTGAGTTGTGTTTTTGGAAAATCGTGCGCGCTGAACGTGGTGCGCGATCCCATTTCCCGCTGCACACCAGCCTTGAGCACGTGACAGTTTGCTCAGGAAAGGTGTCCCATGACTCGATTTCGCTTCGTTAGATGGGATGCAACCTCTTCCAGATGACACACAATGCTAGTGCCTACAATATCAGCAACACATGACCAAAGAAAGCAAACTTTAATGACGTGTTCAAGATTTGTGACGCACTCAACAGTCAAAAAGTGCACGGAAGCACAAGTTTCCGTGCTGCCTGACGTGCAGCTGCTGCGCTGTACAGCCTGTGCTACTTTGGCCATGACAAGCTGCGATGCAAGCAAACTCACACCCGGCGCCTGCCTGGCGGTTGGATTCGAAAGCACACACGCTAGTTCTGGACAGGTTGGTGCCCCAGCCGCGCAGCCTGCGCTGCATTCTTCGACGCACTGCACAGTCTTGAGTCACAAGTTGTGCGGGCCGCACAGTGCGGCAACTTGTGCCTCACAAGTCGTGCCACTCGTGCCACTCGTCACAAGCTATTGTTGACGGCACACGAAGTCTCATACAAAGCAAGGCACCACTTCCATACTCCAGACCCAGCTTCACGTGCAAAGGTTCAGCACGTTTTCGTGCACTGCAAACCCAGCTGGAGTCTGCGACACGATGGCTGCTGTTGAATCGCATCTCCACTGATGACACTGGCAGTGTCAGCGGAGCAGACAGATGTTGCTGCGAGAGTTTCCGAACGCCACTGCTGTCTATGTTGCGGGACAGGCGCTCACAGGACAAAAGCTGCAGGAGGAACCAATCCAGTTCCTGACAGCGAAGCGTGATCTTCGCAACGTCAGTATCCATGCACGGGCCCCTGTGATGGGGCCATCCAGGACGAATGTAAGGCAGACGCACGACAAACGGTCCGCACGATCGTGGACACGTTGTCTGGTCACCATAAACGGTGTGTTTCTTCGGTGTCGTGTCGCAGTGCGTACAGTGCATCTGACAATGCAAAGCTACTGACTCGTTGTGAACGCAGATTGGCGGACGCGTGTGCCAGAGCACGCACAGAATCCAGAGCCGCAAGTCGCTATTATTTGCGGCGGTGACCGATGGGTGTGGTCTTGGAGACCACGAACGGTGGAGGGGTCACCAATGGTGTGCCGTGTGAGCAGGATAGTCACTTTGGATGGTTGCCTCCTTCAATTTCGTCGAACACTGAGTCTCTGATCCCCCAAGTTGATGGGGGCCCAACGGCGGAGACATCCCGAAGCGCCGGCAAGTGGCGTGCCAAGTGTGATTGGGTCAGGTGGAGGGGAGGGTTTGAATGGTGGTCACTAACTTCACCGAGAGCACGACCCTTCGCCATGAAGATGAAGCAGGCTATGGATGTGTTTGCGAAACATCTCTCTCTTATGTGTAGGCCAACACACGGCACAAGCGCCGTTGTTGGCTCATCATGCATCTCAAAAAAAGAAACGAACACCAATCAGCGGGTCTACAATGCCTACATCTACTGACACGGACAACCAAAAAACGATTTGTGAAAACGCGTATCAGGAGGCACAAATTGTGCCGCAGCCAAAAAAAAAGGCGCCCCGAAGCCCCACTTCACAACACCCTGACTCCTCACGGACACAGCACACAGGTTCTCTTTCGGCCACAACCACTCCCAGACCAGACTTGTACCAGACTGGTACGACTGCACCAGACTTGTACGGCTCCACCAGACTTGTGCGGCTCCACCAGACTTGTACGGCTGCACTCTCTTGCCTGCGACTCGTCACCAGCGGTCACTCAATTTACAGTCCATGACAGCGAGTCTGCTTCGAACCGCGCACGCACTGCAGGGCGCCCGGCAGCTGTGCCCGGAGTCGTGCCTGGAGTTGAAGACACCGCCGCGTCGCGATCGGCGACACCCTTCTGCGGCGGCGTGTGCGGACCATGTGAGTGTTCAACCTTGCCAAGGCTGAGGTGAAGGGCAGGAGGCGCGGGGCACGCACGGTGGATGGCGGCGGGACCAGGTGGTGGTCGAAGCACACAAATGTCGCCATACCCGCTGCCGGTGGTATGGCTGCGCAATGCCGTGCTGCTGTGACCACACAAGTCGAATTCAGAGCACTTGCCCACGCCGGCACCCACGCCAACACCGATGGTGCCACCCATACCTGACGCATCGCCCAATCCCAAACCCACACCCCTGCTTACACCCACACCCCGCATGTCAACACCCTCACCCTGATTGGCATTCGCACCGGCACCCGCACCGGCACCCGCACCGGCACCAGCACTTCCATCCGCACTTGCACTCCCATCTGCACCTGCGCCCACACGCCGATGACGAGGCGTGGCGCCAATGTCCGCACTGTCGATGGAGACCCCATCAAAATCACCACGAGGTACGAACTCCATCGACCAACCCCTACCAGGAGAACGTGGCGAGGATGGGCCTTCGCCGGCCCGGGCCGCTCGATGCGCGTGCCGGCCCTGTGCACCGGTCTCGACATCGTTGGCAGCTGACCATGCCTCAACAATGGACGACCGACTCCTGGAGCACGATGACTCGTCCATTGGGGCGGTCAGTTCCTGGGCAGCCACGGAAGCTGTGTGGCTGCGAGTAGGAGGGTGTATGGTCTCTGCTTCGACGTACTGAACACGATGGAAGCGAGGGAATGTATGCCTCCGGCTCATGTGACCACGGGGAGAGGTTCGAGGATCTGTTGTGCTGGGTTCCATATCGCGGCGCTGGTTGTCATGCCCGGGGCAGCGAGGGTGCCCCTTTTCATCCACAGGCTCCATCCGTGTGCGAACAACATGACGCACTCGGCCTATCTGATAGCCGTGCAGCATCTCCACTCCCACCACGTGAGTTGCAGCACCCTCTGTGGGTTTTGCATCTCTTCTGCTGCTCTGTTGTTGGCTCCGCCCCACGTGCTCCAAGAACCATGCCACCTGGTGTGCGAAGGAACATATGAGGCACGCGTATCCACAACACAGCGCCCGCTCCATCCGGATTCAGCATTCCTGAACTAACCTGATAACTGTGGCTCACCACCGCAACTTGTAGTGGCGTCAACCGTTTCTGTACACCCACACCAGGCGCAACATCCGATGAGGTCTGAGCGCGTTCAAGCTCGCATACGAAGCACGTATCACCCTCGCACCGTGTTCAGAGCCGCCAGAGATGCACCGGCTTTGACGAGCACACGTGCGGTAGATCGTCGATTGGCCGCTGCTGCAGCGTGCAATGCTGTGTTTCCCGTAAGCTGTTCACGTGTACCCACGTCCCAAACACACACACACACACACACACACACCACACCACCACCACCACCACATTGTCGTGGGAGGGGTGAGAGTGGTTGCAAGGTTGTGGCGACAACTGCACTTAGCGAACGGACAATCGTGCGGTGCTCGATGTTGGCACCAGCCTTCACGAGCAAGGCGGTGCAAACTTTGTGCCCCTTGTACGCAGCGTGAATGAGTGGTGTTGCACCATACTGAGCACATGGGGACAGCAACGCAGTATGTCATTCAAACCAAACCATGTCACAAGGGAGATCAAGACCACACACGCAACGGCGGCCGCGAAACATACGGAGTTGGACACGTCAATTGGGGCACCATGGTCCAGCAGCTGTGCCACAACGTCTGGAAACCCCCAAAATGCAGCGCAGTGCAGGGGTGTGCATCCAACCTGTTGCGCGACAGGATGGCAACAAAGGAGGCAGCAAGGGCTTAGCTGCATGCTGATACGTTGTTGATTCGCTTGCGATGGCCCAGGCAGAGGTCACCAGACTGCACGTACCGCGTCAACGGTCTTGACATCAGCCCCGGCTCCAAGCAATAGATGCACAACATCCCTGTGCCCGTTGCCAGCAGCCCAGTGCAGTGCCGTGTGACCGTTCTGCGTGGTGACAACGGTCGAGACAACGGTCGAGACAACGGTCGAGACAACGAGTCATCAACCAATAACCAAGCTTTGCTGCTGCATGTACTCCAGCAACAGTGATGACATGAATGCTGCAACCAATGACACACCTGAGTGGGGTGGTCCACTAGGCATCCAGCCTGCAGAATGATCGCAGCTTCCGCTGTGTGACCCCAAGCCGCTGCCCAGTGCAAAGGCGACCATCCTGCCTGCTATCCCGTTAGACAGTGGCAGCCCCACTCGTGCAACCACTGGGCTGCCGTTCCACGCACCTCATCTAGAGCCATGGAAGCTTGCGACGTGGCAAGCCTGCGAACCGCAGCCGCATCGCCGGCTCGCACTGCCTCCGCGAGAAGATCTGATGACGTGGCACCCATCGCTGCCGCACACCGCATGTGGCTACAGAAACTCACGTTGCACACAGCTGCCACATCCACCACGGCTGGATTGTGAAGCTTGCCTTGGCAAGCGGGGTGGGATGCGAACCACAGGCGAGAGGGGTTGCAGGGCGCGTGTGCGTGTGACACACTGTGTGTGTGGGTGCATGGGCGTGGGCGCGAGTGTGGGGGCGGAACGCACGCGGTTCGGTTCTGGTTTTAGAGCTGTGGTTTTTCGAACTTAGCGCGCACTGAATGTCTGGAGGTGGCCACTCCCTGGCTGCACATCCTCCGTCTCCCACATGACGGTTTGCTCACAGGGAATCAGTGTCATGGCTTGGTGGCTCTGGTATGTTTCCAGAATGACATGCACGCGCCGACACCACCAGTGCCCCCACCACCAGCACAGCCATGGCCGCAATTTGGCGCGCAAACATGGACACGTGTTCTTGATTTGTGACGCGTTTGTTTTTCGATTGCGTGCGAATTCCGTTCGAATTCTGACTCCGATAATCTTAGATTCTGAGGCGCCTGCACGCCTGTTGGCAACAGTCTGTTGCTGGGGTTGTGGAAGCACTCCACTGCTCCAGGTGTGGCCCAGCTACGCCGACACTGCAACGCAGTGCGCTTTCTTGAGTCACGGTTCTTGACAAAGGCGTGGGTCGGCTGCGTCACGGCACACTCAAAATGATTCAATGTTCAACGCGTTGTACTTCTCTTCCAACGCAAGCCACGGGCCGTGCTTCCGTCAAGCATCACACGCAAAGAGCACTTCACGTTTCTTCGTGTAGTGCTACTTGGGGCTTTCGATGAGTTGAAGTGATGGCCTTTGTGCACGGGATGGCGAAACCTATCCCGTAGACTCACCTTTTCACTGATGATGTTCCTGGTGACCTGGTCGCAGTGGCGATGCCGACCGAGAAGATGAAGAGATATATTGCGGTGTGACTGTCTGGGGGATAACATGGCAGTGCGTTTTGAGGAAGTGGAGCTTGGAGGGCAAAACTCGCCGTCGCGACGGTCAGCTTGACAGCGAAGAATGAAGCGCGCCATGCGCGAACCCAGCATCCCATCATGGGGATTCCCATGGCACGACGCCTGAGGACGATGACGAGGACTCGATACTGGTGCATGCACTGTACGCCGCGCAAACCGTGAAGACATACGTCTGAGACATCAACGCGCCAATTCAAGTCGCAGTCTGATCCCCAACGATCACTGCAGAGGCCTGCCTCGCAGGAGCTGTGAAACCGCCCGAAGCAGCGCACGAACGAACCCCGGGCATGCGAGTGACAAGATTGGCCATGTGCAAGTGGCAATGGTGTCCGTTAACCCCACCGAGAGCCAGCCCCTTGCTACCATACATGCGTGGTAGCCTACGACTGGAAGGTCATGCATGTCACACGTGTTTGCGCAGGAACCAACCATTCTAAAGTGGCTGTCGTGCAGTGCTCGTCTCGCCACCTGTGGTCTCCTGGACACCAAGACTTCAGCAGCCGCTAGCAATTATATGGTTGATGTTGGTGGAGGTGCAGGTGCAAAGGCAGGTGATTGTGGATGATTCGTGGTGCAAATCTCTCCACGCAGGCATCTCTTCCAGTTCCTGTTCGTGGCCGTTCGCCAACTGGACGGTCCAATCGCCATCGAGGAGCGGCTCCGCTGCAGACAACCCGAGCAGATCCGGCTGAAACAGAGGCAGCGGCTGTGAACGCTGACCTTGTGGGCCCGTTCAACGTTTGACGAGACGGTGAAACGCTTGACCAATGTGAACCCACGTGCATGACGCAGTGGGCGGTGCGATGGCCGCGAGTGGATGGCAACGCAACAAGGGTGCTGCTGAGACGGTGAGGTGGTTCTGCCAGATGAGGCAAGCACTGGGGCGTGGTGTGTAGAACGAGAGAGAAAATCAAGCCAGCAAAGAAAAACACTGTGTTTCACACTCGCTGCGATGACAGCTGGCACATCATGGTACGTGGCCCACTTCAGCCATGCCCGACGCATCCACACTGTCAACCTCCCAGATTGCAGCAATTCACCCACAACGAACGCCAAATATCGCGGCAGCGCAACCTGACTGCGCGCCGTCTGCGGCCACATCTATTGACAACCACAGATGCAATCAAGAAAAAAGAAGAAAAATCACAACTCAAGCTCAGAAACGACGAACGATCAGCACTTGTCGACAACGTTCCCGTCCACATCCCACCAACAGTGACAACCAAAATACAATCTCAAAACGCGCACCACAACCACCTCACAAAAGCTGTGCGCTCAAAACAAACCGCCTAGTTTGCGTGGGGAGCAACGAGGTCCACTGCTGCTCGTACTCCAGTAGCAGGTGCTCCCTCAACCACCACCAGTCCCGAAGCCAGGCTTGTGCGGCTGCATCCTCCCGCCAATGCCTCGTCACCAGCGGTCGCTCAATTTATGGTCCATGACATCGACTCCGCTTCAGTGCCAAGGTACTGGGCACGAACTGCGCGAGGTATGGCAGTCGTAATGCCCGGAGTCGAACACAATGCCTCGTCACCATCGACGATATCTGTCTGCGGCTGCGTGTGCGGACCATGGGAGTGGTCAACCTTGCCCAGGCTGAGGTGAAGGGAAGGAGGCGCGGGGCAAGCACGGTGGATGGCGGGAGCGGTCGGTGGTCGAAGCACACAGATATAACCGTAACCGCTGCTAGTGGCATGGCTCGTCAGCGCCGTGCTGCTGCTGCCATACAAGTCGACTCCAGCACCCACACCCACATCGGCTCCCACGCCAACACCGATGGCAGCACCCAAGCTCGAGCTATCGCCAACTCCCAAACCCACACCCATGCTCGC
>Ga0213833_1000956_pt1 | contig 22981 bp, 8 predicted proteins | sample SWATP21_FD_160575 | JGI IMG/M metagenome (GOLD analysis project Ga0213833, IMG submission 160575) | Coastal seawater microbial communities from Marineland, Florida, United States - SWA TP2 #1 | ecosystem: Environmental > Aquatic > Marine > Coastal | place: USA: Florida | collected 2016-08-14 | reverse complement strand
CTCCACCGCCACCACCACCACCACCACCGCCGCCGCCCATGTGGCCAGGACCACGAGGGGGACCGCCCCAAGGGCCTCTCGGTGGCATGCCACGCGGCCCCCCTTGTGACTGCATCGGCGGTCCACCGCGGGGTCCACGGGGTCCACGGGGAGGGCCACCCCATTGGGGGCGAGGTGGCATGCTGCCACGCGGCGCGAAGTGACGATGGGGGTTGTTGTTGTTGCTGCTGCTGCTGTTGTTGCTGCTGCCGCGGTACGGAGTCGACATGGAGGATGGTGAGGGTCGGGAAGTGAGGCCGCTGCCGCCGCTGCCAGTGTGGCCGTGGCCGTGATCTGAGATGCGTTGACGCTTGGGGGAGGGCGGCCGAGCTTCTTCCTGTGGGTCACCATCCAACGTAACAAGCCATGCACCCCCACGCAGCAATGAACAGTGCCGACACAAAACACAACACAAATGAACGTGTGATGGATGAAGCTTGCGCCAACAGCTGCTGCGGCATGTGAGTGAACACGAACCTCCTCGATGTACGGGGTCCGCGGCTCGTTGTGCTGTGGATGCCCATCCGGGCAGTCGCGCCCTTTGAGGCACATCCCCTCCAACCAATTCTGCAAGCCACACAACAGTACGAGCGTACACAGCACGTGGTGTGAGCAAAACAACGGCCCGCCTCACACACATCACGCTTCGACGACGCACCAAACACAGCAACTTCTTCACGTGGCGGTAGCGACAGTGCGGTCCATGTCGACAAAATCCGCGGGCATACCACGCGCATTCCTGCATGCAACAACATGTACGGGCCCCCGAAATACACGAGGTGAGACGCTTGCACGACCCCACACAACGCAACTCCACAGTTTTCCCCTTCTTCCTCGACTCACCTGGCGCATGGCCGCAGAGTTGACATGGCGAAACTCGCAGTTGGGCTGGTTGCACACCCCACTCTGTGTGAAAAACTTGCACTCTTCCATGCGTGATGGGTCGTAACGATGCAAGTAGGTGCAATCCTCGCTGCAAGCCATGGCGTGTGAGTGGCTGGACTCAAAAATCGACTTCTGACCACCCTACTCGCGACCAGAACGGCACCCCACTCACCCTTTCTTGCACATGCCTTTCACCCAATGCTTGCACACAAGCACCGCTCTCCGTGCGTATCCCCGCATGCTGCGCCTTCTCCGTTCATCAATGTCGTTCTGCGTTAACGCAGATCGCAGGCAGGCACACCACCCCCACAGGCACACATGAGCTGTCTGTCCGCGGGCTCCTGACGACACACAGCCACGCAGCAACGCAACGCACCCTGTGAAACTCATCTTCAAAGTTGAACCGTAGCCCTGACAAGGACAGCACATCCATGATACACGCCCGTCACGCACGGTTGTGCGCGCGCGCTTGCTCGCGACGCTCCACCCCGAGAATCGTGGGCTTGCAACTCGCGAGTCCTCAAATCCATGAATCGGAAATGTTGTCTTGTTTTTAAAATTAGTCACTTCCCAGGATCCCGCGCTCTGCGAATTGCGCTCCTGACCTGCCAGAGTCACTGACACCTCCGACTTCTCTGCCACTGCTTGCGGTGTCTATTCGTTCCATGTGAGCACACCATGGGGTGCAGCGTCAATACCACGCAGGGTCAGCCCAGGCTCGTGAAGATGGTCGCTCCGGATCACCACTGGGCAAATCGGATGGAATAAGTAATGCCACTGAGCTCCAGCCCAAGGTGCGGATCTTGGTCGGCTGCACCCACCCTGAGAACTCCTCAACGATGTCGTGGTTGGTTTGATGATGTTTGTGTGTGCTTGGCTACAGTTTTGTTCGGGCGGCTGCATCGAACGTCGTGTGGAGCTACTCGGCCGACCTCCTGCAGCAGTTGAAACCAGCTTTTTCTGGCCACGTACACACCGTCAAGGGCATCACTCAAGCACACAACTCCTTAGTTGTGAGTTTCGATGAGGGTGGTCGAGTGTGTGCGTGGAACGGAAACACTGGGGTTCAATTTTGGAGGTTCCACTCGGAATCTGTGGTGGAGCGAGTGCTCGTGGTTCATGAGATTGTGGTCGTGGTGCAAGAAGCGAAACTGCTGTTCTTGGACATCCGAGATGGAGCCCAAGTCCAAGGTCCTAATCCTCCATGGCATGGTGGCATCGGCGCGGCTGTGTACCTTCCCCAACAGCACGCCTTGGCCGTGCTGTCCGGAAAAGACAAACTGCTCACTCTCCTGCGAAGCACCCCCTTTGATCCCCACGGCCCATCAGAACCCGTGGCAATCACCTGGAACTTGGACAAGCACCGTTCGAACACTGACAAGACTGGCACATCCCCCGTTGGATCCCCCGCCACGTCCCCTCGGTCGATGGACCGCAGCGCGTCGAGCGAGAGTGACCTGGGAACCCCCGTTCGTCCTGATGAGTATGATCGCTGGCAGGCGGCCCAGTTGGACATGCCGTGCTCCATCGTTCGTGGTACGGATATGAATGCCAGTGACAACGAAGAAGAAGAGAGCCTTCTGGGTCCACATGTTCCCAATCGCACCGAAACGCTGGTGGATGTCGTCCAGCATCGCCTCCGCTGTCAACCGGTGGCATTGTTCAGCAAGTCGACAGCTTCCGACAAGTCGACAGCGAGACAAAGCGCAAAAGTCCAACTTCAGCTCAGCAAAGACGAAGACGTGCTGTTGGTTATCAGTGGACGCCATGTTCTCGCTCTTGACACCAACTTGCTGTTTGACGATGCCCTGGTGTCGCAACAGCGCCTTCCTTGCGTGTTTAATTCGAGCAGTTTGCTTGGCTGGGGTAGGGGCGTGGTCGTCGGCGCTGCATGGGAAGCCAACGTGTTAGTGGTGGGATTTTCGTGTGGCCACGTGTCTGGGTGGCGCCTACAACACCCCGGCGATGCCTTCGATGAAACCACGGGCGCGCCCATCCCGATGTCGGTTCCTGCTGGGCCTGTCGCTGAACCTCGTGCGTTGCGTGTTTGGCACAGCCGCGCACGTGATTGCCACCACGCAACCGTGGTGGGTTTTGCCTGTGCCGCCTCGATGGCTGTGACGTGCGCCCTGGATGGATCGGTGCATGCGTGGGACGTTGCATCGGGTCGGCTAGCGTGGCGGCACACATGCCCTCCGCAGCTCACCAGCGTGCACATGTCTGATGTGGTTCCCGAGCTAGGGCGCCGCCATGTGTTGGCCGTCTCACGCACGGGTCTCGTGCGAGTGTTTGTCCCCGCCACGGGATTGCCGACAGCCACCTTCCAGTGTGACAACCTGAAGTGTGGCACCTTGTGCGTTCAGCCCAATGCCGTGTTTGTGTCCAGGCAGCTCACGGGGGGTGTGGATGGGTTTGTGTCTGACCACGGGCGACTCCGGCACGTTTGGTCAACCCACGACGCCTTCCGAGGCGGTGCAGCGGAAACATCAGGACATGTGATGGTGGCCACATGTGAACGACTGTTTGTGGGCGATGGCACTCGCCTTTGTTGCCTCCTTGTTGCTGGAGGGCATCCGGTGTGGACGTCATGTGCTATCGACAACCACGAGCGTGACATTCTCGCTGCTGTGGCTCTTGACCCAGGCGTCGCTTCGGCTGTGTCGCACGTAGTGGTAACCACCGATGGCGTGGATGTTCGTGGCTGGGACCAAGCCTCGGGCGCACTGCTGTGGGTAACGCCAGCAACCGGGGTGCGTCGCCTGGTGTGCTCCAAGGCGCCCTGCGTGATCGGCTGTCCGCGCGCTGGCCTGGTGTGTTGGAGGGCGGATACAGGGGCGTTGGCTTGGTCTCACCACAGTTCAAGCTCTGTCGACATCCTTCACGCCTCGGACACCACCGTCACCGTTATGCTGCGAGCCTCCGTGGAGGTGGTGGTGCATGACAGCCAAACAGGGCGAGTGTTGCACACCACGACGGATGGCAGTCCCACCGGGCAACTACCGCAACGCGGGGTCGGAACAAGGGTGGTCGACGCCGCTGCCAGCAGTCAGTGCCTCGTGGTGAGCTTTGGCACAGATGGCACGTTTGTGTTGCATCGCCCGCCAGATGTGCGTGGTCCGAGAAAGTGGGTGCGCGTAGCGCCATCGCTGGGAGAGGTGTCCTGCGTCGCGACGAAGGGTAGCGTGGCGTACGCTGTGCTGGCCGATGGATCGGTGGCCGCACTGCAGTTCCCGGGAGGAAAACTGGTGGCACGCACCGAGGCAGTGTTCCCCGGCTGTCGCTCTGCGAAGGTGGTTGGGTCTCAACTCGTGATGGCCACAACCAAGGGAGTAGCGACGCTGGACCTGGAAAAGCTGCACCGTCTGCGAACGGAGGTGATTCACCTCTATGACCAAGAAGGTGGTGAACTCGACTACAGATTGGCACAGCACTTGCCCGTCTTTGGAATTTTTCAAGAAGTGTTGGTCGTGTTGATTCAAGCTGCCCAGTTGGTGAAGTTCTCGTTTTCCGAGGCCACGCCCCCGGCGTTGCAACCCTTGAGTGAGACGCTTGGGACGCTGTCTTCGTTTGGGTTGCCCCGTGTCTCGTTTTGGATGATGCAAGTGGTCGTGTACATACTTCTCGCCTGGATCTTGGCCATTCTGACAAAGTTGGAACGCATTGAAACGTGGGCTGTGAAGCGGCCCTCTTCCAAAGCAGCCAGCATCATGTGGCTGGTCGCACAACAGACACTCTCCTTCGGCACTCGCGCGCTCTTCTTGCCCATGGTGGAGATCCTAGCGGTCCCCTGGGATTGCACCAGTATCGACGGCTCCCTGCGTGTGGATGCCGACAACTCCGTTGCATGTTGGTCTGAGGCGATGCACGTTGTGGTTGCCCTCCTTGGCCTTGTAGCGGGGGGGTTGTTCCTGTGGATCAGCCTCCGACTGCAGCTGGCTGGTGGTGCCCCAGAGAACTTCAGCTTTGAGTGGTCTCGCCTACTCAGCCGACGACTGGATCGATTTGTTCCAAAGCATGTTCACCCCATGTCCATTGACCACGTGCGCTACCGACTGATCAACATTGCCGCCAAACTTGTGTTGGTGCTGGCCACCTTGTTCTTGACAACCAAGGTGGTCGTAGTCGCTGCAATTGCAGTGGCCAGCGGCTTGGTGTTGCTGTGGGCTGGGGTGTTTCATCCTCAGTACATGCCTGCAACTGGTCGTCTCCGTGCCAAAGTGGACAGCATGAACGCACGCGAACGTTTCCGCCGCATCACTGTGAACCAGCTCCGTGTTTTGCTTGATGCTGGCATTTTCTGGACGTACTGCTGTGGCCTGGCGTTTGCCATTGTCCATGAGGCGGGTGCGGAGCCGAGCGGCGTTGTCACGCTTCTTCCTGCTGTAATGCTTGTCGTCATTGTTGCTGCGGCATGTTGGGCAGCGGTTCGGTGTCGGCGGCAGTCCAAGGAATGGATGGCACAGCGTTCTCATCGCGCTTCGCCCGCGTCCATCCTTCCTCATTCGTCGTCGACGCAGGTGTTGCTTCGCGCGAACATGGAGAGCAAAGAGCATATGACGGCTGGCGCTGAAGTTGCCGCACCCCAGATGCACAAGCGTGGCCAAGACACCCTGGCACTCTATGGAGCTTGGACGCTTCCTGGTCCAAAGTCCACGCGATACGAAACCGCAGGTGGTGCCAACCGCTTCAGTACAGCAGTGTACAAGTCACGCCCTGTCATTCGGTGTTCAAGTGGCGACTTGGCGGGGTCCGCCGTTGTGTTTCGTGTGGGTGGGCGAGGCAAAGTCGTCGTGGGTGTGTGCTCAGAGCACTTCGAGCAAGCTGTTTGCAAGCAGCACGAGGGTGTCAGTGGTGCACAGGCAACGCTGTTTGCCGGTGATGCCTCCCGGGCTGGGTGGTTCAGTGATGGTCCGGGTGGCTGGGGTATGGACGCAACGTCTGGTCACGTGCACCACTGGGGGTTGGAGACACCGCTGCGTGTTGTCTTACCGTCGCTTGAAGGGGTGCATGAGGTGAAGCTCGAAGGCGACGTGTCGGGCAGGTTTCCGTCTGTTCGCCTGTCTGTTGACGGCCAGAGCCTTGGAAGGGTGTTGGTAGATCTCCCGGAGTGCATGGGAAACCTGTGGGCCGCAGTGGCGATGACCGACACTCGGTTTCTTGAAAATGTGCCTGTACCTCTGCTGCAGAGCCCTAGTGCTCATCATCACGCTGCTGATGGGGATACAGAGCCGCAGGCGCCGGTAATGACGGAGGAAGAAGCAAGTGAGTACTGGCAAGCCGTGGGGTTGTTGCACAGCGAAAAGTTCGACACAGACTCGGACACGGACGATGATGCCACCCCTGCGACAACCACGTTCTCGTACGTGAACACCGCCTGCCAAGTCATTGGAGGCCCGGCCGTGTTGACCAAGGCCCAGTCCCGCGCGATGTCTGCCAGAAGTTTCAAGTCTGGGCTGGGCATCGTGGGTTCATTGGTGGCGGCACCACCGCTGGCTTGTTCTGCCTTGGACATGGAGTGCTTTGGTGTGGCCCTCATTGACAGCTCGCCAGACGAAGGGAGCAGAGGCCGCCGTGCACGCCAACAAAGGCGCCGCGATGTTGCTGCGAATGGGCAAACTGGGTACCTGCTTCGGCAACGCTTCAAGGTGGAACGTTGCCAGGCGGGGCTCATGTACCTGGGCGTTGTGCAAAAGGAACCAGATCGCGGCGATTATGGGCGCAAACTACCTGGAAGGCGGTATGTGGCCGAGTTCCCGCGAGCAAGGGCAGTGTGGTTTGCTGCGGATGGTTCCTTGGAAGTGTTGGGCACCTGGGCCGAATCACCATCACAAATGAACAACGCGTCGCAGAGAGCAGGGTTTGAAGAGGGAAGCACTGTGGAGGTCTTGGTGAAAGGCATCGGCTCTGCGTCACTTGGGATTGAGTTCCGGGTGGATGGTCATTCGCAGGTTGACTGCATTATTCGGTATCACCAAGACATCGAGTGGATCACTGGGATTGTGGTCGTCACTCCCCTTGATCGAGTACGACTCCTTGGACCTGTGAACGCATCCAGCTCGAAGTCTGCGTCTCACGATCGCTTCTCAGCCCCAGATTATGAATTCAACGACCTAGTGATCCCTCCGCGTCCCGACCATGACTTGCTTCCCGATCCAAGCAACCCGCATGACGTGGCGTTGGCACTCCGGAAGCTGTCGGAAGTTGCAAGTTCCGGCACGGTGAACGTCAGGCGTTTGGGTGCTTGGCTTCGCTTGCCACCACAACACTCCGTGTTGGTTGCTCGTGCCTTGCGGCTCCTGTCCACCTTGATCCGGAAGCTCGGCAATCGGTTCGACAACGCCTTTTGGCTGGCAGACACTATCGAAGAAGCGCTGCTTCGCCATGTGCGTCATAACTCACCGGTTGTGCTGCTGGCAGCACTGGAGTTGTTGTCTCACATGGCCAATAGCCCGTATGCCTTCAACTTGTTGGGATCGCCACCACGCGGCGCGATCGGCAGCATGACGCGCACGGTGGTCAAGACCGCTGTTGCGTGTTGTGCTTTCCAACACTGCAACCCTGCGGCATTTGCGATGCTACTTTCCATGTTCCAGAGCTTGCACGGCCCCATCGACCCACTGCTGGCGTTCTTGAGCAAGCGCAAGTTGGAGGCAATGTCGGCCGACACCGAAGTAGACCTTGGTCGTGCCACGACCATGTTCTCCTGCAGTTCCTCTCTTGAGGGCAGCCCTGCAACCGCTCTGCGACCCTTTCGCGGTTTGTGCTTTGCTGCCCTTCGCTCGGTGCTTAGCAGTAAACTGGGCGCTGACGGCGATGCCGTGCTGCACGACCTCCACGAGCGACTTGTCGTGCTTGCGAAACACTGGCTGAAACCGACAAGTGCCATCACCCCACTTTCCTTTCCCTTGGCGCTGTTGTTAGCCGTGTCCGAGCTGAAAAGCGCAGCAACCTCCTTGAGAGACACGCCCACGCGATTCGTGGAACGAAGAAGCGCTTGGCTGCCCCCCATGGTATCAAACAACGGTATCGCTGCATGGCACGTGTACAGCTCATTCCTGCGTGCCTGTTGGCACCTGCAAACTTGTGTGGGAAGAGAGCATGCCAAGTATGGCAATGATGCCTTCCGTCTCATTGCTTCGAGCAGCAGTTTCGGTGACGAGCATCGATTTGATGGTCTTCTGTCCCTGACGCTCACCGCGACCTTTCCCGCCACCCAAGATGGCCTTGTGGGTTTCATTTGTGCGAATCACCAACTCCCGTCGTTGCCATGGTCGTCGAAATTGCATGACGTGGTGGTGCACAGTTGGCGAGGCACCGTGAGCACAGACGTGTTGGGGCGCGTAGAGTCAGGCATCGGCCGAATTCCGGCAGATGTGCTGAAAACACTCGCCGAACTCCTTGGTCATGCTGCACCTCAATGTGTGGAGTTGGCTAGAGCAGCTTTCCTATCCTCTGCGTCACATGTGTGGTCTCAGTTGCATGTCAATACTCAAGCCCGCGCTCTGACCGCAATTCTGGAGACTGGTATCACAAAGCCAAGTTTTGTGGCACTTGACATGATGACAAAACTGGCGCGCACCTTTGCCCGTGATGGCCACGAACATGAAACGTGGTACTCACCACACCACGAGACGTGGCGAGCGCTGCTGACCTTCTTGCTCCAACGCTTGCGCAGCAACATGGAGCACGTGCCCGTGGCTGTGTGTGTACAAGTCATCAGTGACTGTCACCCCACACGTCGAGCTGCAGTGCTAGACTCGGTGGCTGCGGTGATCCACGAGTCCCCCAGCGCCTTCACAACAAGCTTCGTGAAGTTCTTGATGCAACGCCGCCTTCCCAAAGCGAGCCGCTTCGATGCTGCCGTGCGAGCAATCTTGCCGCTCCTTGGCGATGCCCTTTCCTCTCCTACTGTTCCTGCAGAAGCTCGCCTCCAAAACAGAAATCTCAAAGTCATGCGGTCACGGGCTCCTTTCGTAAAGAAGAACAAGATCCCAAAAACTGGAAGTGACGACACGGGTGACGATACGGTGTCTGGATTGCCTCCCCTTGCGCTGCTCGTCATCGCAAAGAGTGTGGAGCACGCTCTTTGCTCCACCTTCCTTGCGTGCGTGGCGTGGCTCCACGCCGAACTCAAACCACGCTGGCCAAGTGCCTGGGTCATGTTGAGCGAGCTTCAACAAGCCTTGGGGCTGGGTCAAGGGTGGGCTGCAGTTGTTTCCACGATGGTGTTAACGACACTGGGTGACCCAGAGTCCAGAGCGCTGGTGATGAGGTGCAGTGTTCTTCCTGAAGCTATTCCTGAACTGCCGTCACTGCTGCACGATCTGGTTGGCATGTCTCAAGAAGCAGAACACCCTGGCGCAGACGAATCCAAAGAAGACAATGCCGACACTGACGTCGGGGACGCCACAACTCATGCTGGCGACGTCTCGTTCATCAAGTGGCTTCGATCTGTGGCAACGTTTGAGGTGACGGACGTTCCCACCTGTATGGCCCCACTCGCAGAGCTCTGTGCGTGGCTAGACGCCAGCAGCGACTGGACTCCGTTGTGGCAGCTGTTGGTGCGCTCCCCCGACTGTGCTCACTTCTGGCTCCCAGGGCTCCTCGGCACGACCGAGCAGCTTGCTCTGGACAACCCACGACGATGTCCTACCCAGTGCCTGCGCCGGTTTGCCCAACAGTTGGCGAGTCTCATCACGCCATCCGGCAGCGACCGCCTACCTGCGTCCATGTTTCCTCTTTGCTGGAGCAATGCATCCCTCGACACTCCAGAACGTCATGCGTGCTCCCTGGCACTGGCACTGTTCGAGCACGCAAGCGTTGCTGGTGCGATTGCAGACGCATTTGCCGATGTGTCGCAGCTTCAGCGTTTTGGACCGGCCGATGAAGTCGTCCGGCTTGGCTTGCACATCCCCACGGCCAAGTTCACCCAGGCACGTCCTTCATCACGGGACGGAGTGCTGTCGTTTGGCGCGCTCAGCAAGTTTCACCCTGCAGCCGTTCGCCTCCGTCAACATGGTGACGTGTCATCCACTACACAGCGTACCACAGGACACCCCGCCATCGACGAGGACTGCGCCATGATCATGGAGGCTTGTGAAGGCCTGCTGGGTCGCATCAAACCCGACATGAAGTGGGCGGATTCGCAACGGAGCAGTGAGTTTGGGTGGTCGTTGGCGCGCACACTGTTTCAACGCGTGTGGAGCGCTCCATGGACTGAGGTGTCGAACAAGCTGCATGATCAGACGCTGTGCCTGCGAATGTGGACTGAGTGTGGCAGACCCACCAGCCCCGCGCTGCTGTTGACGTTGATGCAACAGCTTGTCCACACCCTGCCCGAGTTCATACCACCAACGGGAACCCTCGCAAATGTGTTCAGATCCATTATCGAGTGCACGCAACGTGTTGGAGTATCAGAGTCGGTCGTCGAGCAAGCCGCTGCCCTGATAGCATGGCTTGAGCAGCCAGGCGTGTCCTTGGAGCCCCTGCAAGAGCAGTATTTGGTGGCCATCGGTTTTGCAGTGCTCGGGACACGTGGTCTTCGTCAAGGTGACTTGCTGCTGCAACAACAGTTCGAACAAACCTGGTCACGCCTTGTGCCGCGACTTGCCATGGCCGGACCACTGCAACACAACGTGCAGACCTTTGCTGCCTTGTTGGCGATCGTGTCGCCCTTGCAAAAGGGGTTTTCTTCTGCCCACTCCACCGCTCTGGTTGACGCTGTCGGTCAATCCACTCTGCGTGATGCGCTCGGGCCGTTGGTGACACAGCGCCTCTCGGAACAAGCATCAGTCGAACAAGAGTTGCAAGAGGACATCACCGACAGCGACACGGTGTTGCAACGATGGGTTGTGGCCTGTGCATCGGAGGGGCGTGTGGTGCCCATGCAACCCATGCCACAGGACGTGTGCATCTGGTCCCTTCCCTCACCCCACGTCACATGGATCTGGGCCCAAGCCCTGCAGGACTCTGGTGGAGGAAGTGCCAGCGTGGTGGCGGACCTTGTCAAGGTGTCTGGTCGCAAACCCGCTGACTTCGTGGCGGATGCCACGCCAGTGGTGCTGCACGGTGAGCCAGCTGCACGCAATTCCGAGTGGGACGAGCTGTGTCGTCGTGCCGGTGCGTTAGTGGATGGCGACTACGCGATGTGGGAACAGCTTTGCTGTGCGGATTGGCCCTGCACACCACACCTGGCACCGCTGGCTGGTCACTGCTGCAGCGACCAAGTGCTACACTCTTTAGCTCGCCGTGCCGTGTCTGTGGTGAAAACTCACGTAGAAACACTCCGGCGTGGATGTGAAGACGTGCGTGCGCATGTTGCGCAGCAACTCGAGGCGGCGAGCCATGCATCAGATGCGCATCAGGACGGGGCGCCGGGCCTAACAGAGGCACAGACTGAGCTTGAACCAGCCACCGCAGAACCATCCCGACAGCTGCCTGCAATTGCGGCCGTGGATGAGTCCGTGCCCAGGCTGTTTGATTGGTTGTGGGTCACGAAGCATTGCTTTGTCAACGACGACAGCCCGCCGCGCTGGCTTAGTGACCTACACACCGCGTCAAAGGTGGTGGAAGAAGAAGCCAGCAAACTACAGGCCGATGTCTCCAGCTCAGCGGTGACGCAAACGCTCTCACGAGAGGCGTTGCGGGCGGTGAAATCAGCCACAAAGGCGATCCCGCCAACAACGGATGTGATCACTGGGTTGTCTACTTCAGCGGGAGGTGTCGTACCTTTGATGCGAACCCTCCGGACACTGGCCTTGGCGGCCAACGAGGACCGGATCACCCCAGTATCGATTGTGGACTTTGTTCAGCGCATCACCTCGCGGTCGCGCAAGCCGTGGTTCAATCCCACGCGGTGCTTGCCGGCAGAAGCAGTGGATGCATTATCCTCGCCATCAGTTGTGCAGGCGTTGGGAGCTGCCATGGTTCCTTCCATCGAGCTCAAGGATCGTCCAGGTGGAATTCCCTACGACGCTTGCGCGAGTCTGCCGCTGCTGTTTGCCTATGCCATCCATCCGGATGTGTCTGCTGCGGAATGGCTGCGTGTGCTACCGTCGTTTCTTCCCCGGATCCAGACCTTGTTTGACGCCGCCACAGACACCCGTGGCAGGGGCGAGGCACGCATATTTCACTCCATGCTGCTGTCCTCCGTTCTCATGGTCATTAGTCCACACCTGGCACAGCTGCCCAACCCTCGCGAGTTGCTACCGCACACAGCCCACTTGGTCTCTGGCTGTGAGCACCGCGAGCTCGGCCTGCTAAGCTTCACTGTGTTGACCAAGCTGTGGAATAGCGGCGTTGTTCGTACTGTCCCGCGGGAGCAACAGAATAAGCTGCTGGAGTGGCTTGTGATACGCTATCCACCCAAATGGATTGTCCCGCTTGTGTTTTTGCTCGTCCCGGTGCCGCGTTTGTTGCAAGAGCTTCCCGCACTGATCACAAAGTGTGAAAACAAACACAGCAAACGGGCTGCAGCAGCTGGCCTTGCTCGTCTTCGCGGTACATCGTTGTACCACCGCTTCATTCTTGACTCGCAACAGCAGCGCCAGCAACAGGGAGCAGAGCATGCAGCCTTGGATGGCACGGCAGGGTCATCCCTGAGGGCTCTGACGCAAAGGTCGACTCCGGCGGCACGAATGGCTGCCGCCATGAGTGAAATTGAGACCGTGTCACACACCGACAACCCGGAGGTGCTTCAGTCCACGCTGCGCACGACTTGGCCACGCCTAATGCCCCTAGAACAATTCACGGAGATGTGCATCAGCGTGAGCAGAGAGCGTTGTCGCAGCTGGCAACAAGCTCTCCTGCGCGTGCTTCCCCGCGCATCGCACCTTGACAAGAACCGGCAGTTTGTTGCCGAAGCAGAGGAAGCGGCGCTGTTAGACCTTGTGCTTGCGACCACCATGGCCGAGCTTGCTCCCGCCAGTGGTGTGGACACACGCCGCGTTGCAGATCTACTGGGCATGGACACGCCCGCCAGACAGGAAGACGTAGCGTCTTGGCGGTCCGAGATGGTGCAACTCGCGTCATGTGTCCGCACACTGCAACTGCTCATGCAGGCTGGTGTGCCAGGCTACCACGCCCATGCTACCGTGTTCAAGCGAGTTGTCATTGAACCAGCGCGTGTGCACCTTGGCTTTGGATTCGTTGCGGGCATGCGGGCACGATCAACCCTCGTCCTCGACAATCCAGACGTTTTCGAGGCCTTGGCCCGCCAAGTGAGCTCCTGCATGCCTCCAAGAGTTGGCGGTGGGTCACTTAGAGACTTGTTTCTGCCCGAATCTCACGAGGACGAGCCGTCACACCTGACACGCGTGCGCGGAATCCGGGTCGCTCGAGTTCTCTACGGTTGTCTGCGTTCTGTTTATGACGCATGTTGCGCATTCGCGCAAGAATCTCCCCCTTCACGAGTCCCAGCCTCACACATGTTCCATAGCAGGTTCACAGGGAAAGCCCCCGCCATGGACCAAGCATCTTGCGTGTCTCCGGTACGCATACACTGTCCATGTTTCGCGGCGGGCGCGTCTGCTCTGTGTGCCCGTAATGCTTTGTTGTTTGGGTGTCTGCGTGTCTGCGTGTCTGCGTGCCCTGTTGTTCCTGTTTTCACATGCGACAGAACCACGCCGCAGAGTTGCGACTGCTGGACACCTTGATGCATGCATGTCTCCCTACCTTTTCATCTGACCGCTGGGACAGGTCGTCCGGCATCGTGACGCCTTTGCGGCCGCATACCGTCGCCACTGCATCGAAGCTCGGAATGCTACGTCTCATCGCAGACATGATACGCCTCTCTGTCAAGCACCACAGTTTTCATCCGTGGGCCCCTGGCGCACTGCGCATATCCCTACGACTTGCGACACTGTGGTGCAACATGGAGTCATGGCCCAGTGCGAGTGTGGAAGCCGTGTGGCAAGCGGCTATTGAGGCTTCCAGTTTGGATCCTGGCAATGCAACGAAGTTGTTGCTGGCTGCAACTCGCTCGGCACGACGCCAGGCGCCCACGCGCCCACGTGGTGCAGATGGGGTGGTGTTGGTGATGGATGGGGTCGAGCCACAACCAGAAGACCACGCCGCCGCAGTGGCAGAACAGAAGTGGCTACGTCGAGCGTGTCGTGATGCGGGAGCTATGCATGCACTGCTTCTTGCGATTGGAGCAGGTTCCACGCCTTGCCCACCTTCCATCGCGTCGCAACTTCAAGATGGGAGTTGGTGCAGTCGTCACACTTCTGAGGGCTTAGCCGTTCTGACGTCCATGGCTGCATCCCCAGCACTCGCAGCAGCCTTGCGCAAGGTCGTGGAACCGCAGAACTTCACGAATGTTGCATTACGCCTTTTCAACCAAGTGGTCGAGCAGTCCACGCCCGGTGATCAGATGACACCCCAGCAACGGCTTGTTGTTGTTGCTGCCATCTCCCTCGTGCGGCCACCGGGCACGTCGCGTGGCACCAAGCTCCACGTTCTGGAAGATCCGGCACTAGTCCGTGCTCTCGACACCCTGCGTTCACTTGGCTGGTGCGACGTGCACTTTCACCAAGCGCGACTGGATGTCGGCATCACGTTTGGGTCTGAGAAAGCCCTCCTGGAAGATTCCATAGCCCGCGAAGATGTTCCATCACAGTTGCTTCTCGCGCGTGATCGTCGCTGTGTGGAGCTCCGTCACACCACGAACGATGACGATGGTGTTGCCCCAGACCTTGCCCCGGACGTGTCACCGTGTCCACCGTGTCTATTGCGCTGGTGGGATGTCCTTCCGACGTTGCCACTGCACTACAAAGACGGGAGTGAAAGTGATCGTTTGATACTGTTTCGCCTGGCAGTGCCGTGCGCAGCTTGGTGGTGGGGTGCGCCCAGCGAGGTGGTGCAACAGTGGCTGTTGCACGTTCTGATGGCCGGCATCCGTGTGATCAACGCCGTTGCGAAGAAGCACGCGGCCGACACAGCTTGTGTCAACAACTGCGCCCAGCTACTGCTGGAGTTTCTGGGTGCGATGAACAACGATCTTGTTGGTGCTATGGCACAAACCGTGACGCTGGCCCCCAATGCATCTCTACCGTCCCCGTGGTGTGACATTGCGGACGTCCTCCGCGGGCAACGTATGACCGCTGTGTTGTGTCAATTGGACAGCGAGTGTGCCACTGTATTCCGTGTCGAGCCTCGCGCTGCGCACGCATGGCAATCGTGCATCGTGTCCGCTGCGTCACGGCACGGAGCAGGGGTAGATGACGACGAAGGTGCTGGGGAAGAGCCAACGGAGGAAAGGAACGAACCTACGGCTGCGGACCAAGATGCCTCGCTGGGTGACTGCATCATGCAAGCAATGGATCGAGTGCTGCACGACTCGTCACAGACCCAACGCGGTTTGCTCACCTGTTTCAGCCAAGCTCCTGGAGCCACCAGCTTCCCTCCGGCTGTGCCTGTGCTTCGGTGGTGGCTTTCTGTCCATCGCACCGCTGCGCAGCGCACCCGCGACCGTCTGGGGATCTCGCTTCAGCGATGGCTACACCCTGGATTGGTTGTTCGTTTCTTGTGCATGACCTGGGAGCATCGCCACGCGACGTTTCCGAGTATCCCCGCAATTGCAAGACTCACAATGCGGTGGGAGTGCGCCGATGGTACCCTGGAACAGGTGAAGCTGTGGGAGGGGCTAGCTCGCCTGTGGCTAGAGTGCATCAAGATTGGGCTGCTGAAGCTTGTGCATGTCACAGCTTCGCTCGACCCAGGCACCGCTCATCAACGGGTGGTTCCTCGCAGTGGAAGTAGTGACAGTGGCACCGATGGCAATGCTGACGACGTTGGTGTCCGTCTACGATTGACCCTAGTGCTCCATCTGACCTTGCAAGCCATACGCGTCTCAAACTTGGATGTCGTGCTGGCTTGTGTCGACATGGTTCTTCGTGCACCATCTCTGCAGCACCAACAGCAAGAGGGCAGCGCATCCAGTGCGACCATCGATAGCGAGGAGAGTGATGGTGAAGCCGAGCACAAGGGAGGTGAAGCTGCGGAGTTCAACACTGTTGAGGACGTTCTGTCGACCACTTTCTCCCGCCGTGACCATCAAGATGTGCTGCGGACCGCGTTGGCCGAGCTACACTCTCCCCGTGCTACTTTGAACGGCAGAAACGGCATGCAAGAGAAGGTTGATGATCTGCGTCGGGCCATTGGGATGCATGGTGGTGGAGAAGGGTAGTTGGTTCGAAGGGGTGTGAATGCAGAGTGAGCTCATATCTGTCCGCGTTTCGCGGTGATGATCGCCTGAGGCGATGCTTTATGCACACTACTGTTATACGTGTGCAACGCAAGCTAGAAACACATGTTGTGTGAGCATCAACCTGCCATGGATGCACTACGGAAACGTCACTCCACGACCCTTGGCTCGCTAACTTGCGCAATGTCCCACGGGCCACGAATCTCTCTGCCACACGACCAACACGACGAAGCCACCCCAGCCAGCATACTCAACGTGGTCAACAACGCAACACAAGGTGGGGAACGCATTTGCGAGCACACTCGTACGTTCTGTACTTCTGGATAAAGGTGAACACCAGCGGGCACACCAGCCATATCCCCGCCATGACCAGGAACACGGCCGCCAGCACAGTGGCACTGGTGTACAGGAGCGCCAGGGTAAACAAGAAGAACAACACAGTCAGCGTGATGTGCAATCGAGTAGAATACATCTGGTACGCATGGGAAAGACGGGGCCATGTCACTGTCGGCCGCAACGCCAAAGGCGAAGTGGACACACACCGCGAACCACCCACCTGGACGCTCTGGCGGGTGATGGGCACCAGCCCAAACATCAGCACACAGAACATTTCAAAGGCAAACACCTCCGCGGTGGAATGCAGCCGTGATGTCACCAGCACCGACGCAAACATCGACGCGTTGAGACTCGTGTTGCCGCGCACGCGCAGGCGCGAAGCAGGCGTGGGCAGGGAGAAGTCGTGTGTGATCAAGCTGAGGCTGCAGAGCGTGATCGTTAGTGCCCACACGGTGTCCGTGCTGTACGATGCCGTGAGAGTGCGAAGGATGGGTGAAAGTGTCAACAGAATCACCATGAAAACCATGATCGTTTTCCCGACCTCGAGAACCTTCAGCTGTCGAGATGTTGCCACCGACAACCCGTACATGCTGGCCAACAGTGCGACATCGTATAACACCACACGCCCGACGGTAATGTGTTGCCTTGCAATGCTCCCGTACACATCCTACAACAGATCAGGTTCAATTGAATTCAAGAAATTCACTTCAGTGAGCCAAAGCGAGGCCACAGAGCGCACCAGCCAAAGCGCTACGTACAAACGTGGTTGCGAGAACGCATGCCTGATGCAGAACGCTTGTGGTATTCACCAGCATCGTCGCATGGCTGTTACTATGAGACCTCCCTGAAGAGTACTCAGTGATGCAAAGCGATGCTGAGAGAAGAAAGGACGTAGCGCATCACATGCACGTACGACTCGTGTGCAGAGACGCCATGAAGGTAGCATCGACATGGTTGTCAGGGAATGGTTGACGAGTGTAGAGCACCTTTCGCCACCGATGCGCCACTGTATTATTTCCAAACGACCCCTGGGGTGCTGTTTCCACCCCAGACAAAGCCATCTTCACCAAGGAAGTCACATCCGGTCAGCAGCTGGACACGTGACAGCAGCGGGCGTACGTTTTCTTGTTTTTCTTGTTTTTCTTGTTGTTTTAGATTTTGTGCTGCTTTCAAAGTTGTTTGTGTTGCGCCACACCCCTTTCGTAATCCAACCGGCGGTACCGCCAACCGGGCTCACTACTCCGATGTCTCGCATGCAGTTACCTCGTGAGCTTCAAGCCGCAGGTCAGGCTCTCGTCAGCGATGATGTGCAACAGGTTGGTGGCCGCTGTGAACTGCTTATCTCCACACACACACACACACACACCCGGTCTTTCCCGCCACTCAGCCTGCTGTGCGCGTGTGACAGCTGAGGTACTCCCTTCCTACACGAGCTGTAATCGATCAGGGAGGTCCTAGTGGAGACACACTCCTTCACTATGGTACGCTGGCAGACGCATCATACGTTTGAGGTATGGTGGGTTTGAAGTGGTGCTGTGCTTGTCACGCGCTTTGTGTGTGCGTGCAGCGGTGGGGTACCAGGCCGTTCGATGTGTGGACGTGCTTCTGAGCAAGGGTACGTAGTAGCGTGTGTCCGCACCAAACGTAGTGTAGGCGTCACGTCGGTGACAACTTGCCAGGTCACGCCGTCAATGTGGCCAATCACAAGGGTGAAACGCCTCTTCACTGGGCGGCTTCAGCCGGTACGGTGGATCGTCGTGCACACGAGTTTGGCGGGGGCTGACATGGCACCACGGGCGTCCTGGACTTGCGATGCTGCAGGATCTTTGGTTGCGCTTGCTTCTCTTCTGAAGGCCAACATTGACGCATCGACACAGGTGTGTTATGTGGTAGCAGCCGGGCGCCAGGCACACTCATGGATGATGGCATTGCCGTGGGGGCACAACAACAGGACACAAAAGGGTCGACGGCTGGCCATGTCGCGGCACAGCACGGACACGGCGTGGTATTGGATATGCTGTCGGAGCATGGCGCTCTGTTTCACACTCCAGATGCAACGGTGCGTCCGTTCCACGTGGTGTTGAAGTTGGCCAGCTGACGTCTGGTCTCCAACAATTACAGGGCAAAACACCTCTGCTGTCAGCTTGCTCGCAAAACCGGCGCGTGGCTGTTCATGTATTGCTTCGCACTGGAGCCAACATACTGCACCAGGATGCGGATGGAAATACATGCCTCCATCTTGCCGCCATGCGCGGTTTCTCCGGTTTGTGTCACGACTTGGTGGTACGAACCGTGTTGGCTTTGGCGGTTGGAAATCAAGACGCTGACACAATGCTGCAGGCGTTTCCTGGAGGACTCTCACTCTGTGGTATGCCCAACAACCTTGCCTCCACGCCCAGCATGGTTCGTTCACAGTGTTTCGTGATGGTTTGGGTGATGAGTGAGTGTAATGAGCAAACTTTGCAGATGGCAGCGCGCGCTCGGAGCACCGGAACGGCTTCTCGGAGTCTAGTATGGTTCCTGCGCACCAGTTCAGGAAGTCTTGCCGCTCTACGTACGTGAGGTTCTCTCCCTTCCCTTTGCGCAACGCCAACGTCGTTCACCACTGTGTTGCTGGATCACAGGCCCTCTTGTGCGGTGGTCCGAATGGTTGAACCTACATGGTGCTTCCTACATTTTTCCGCTCATGAGTGCTGCTATTGCTTTCAACGAGTTCAAGGTCCGGGTTTTCAGTCATGCGCAAAGATCGTGACCTGACTTGTTGCTTCTTGTTGCTTTCCTCGTTCAGATAGTGTGGCCCATGACCGGTTCACATTCCGTGCTCCACGGTTGCATGTGGTGCGTTTGGGGTACTCTGGCTTGTTGTTGTGCAGCTGCGGCATGACACTCATGCTATTGTTTTGTTCTCTAGGTTGGCTTTGATTCTTTCGGCTTTCGGATGGCTCATCGCCCGGTTTGGGGACCCCGGTTACATCGTCACACGTGATCACAGCCCCATAGAAAGCCATGCGCAGCGCTTGAGACGCTCGTATCTTCGTGTGTGTCACAATGATCCCGCCCTGTTTTAGAATCGCTCTGTGCTTTGACGCCGTTGTTGTGTTTGTGTTGACTCAATGCTGAGCAGAACATTCGTCAAGGAATAGATGGCAACATGTGCTCGACTTGCAGAGTCACGAAACCTGACCGTTCCAAGCACTGCCGTTTCTGCAATAGGTGGGTGGGATTGTGTTTACCGTGCGGTGGTGCATGCACGTTTGATGTACCGGATGAAATTGCCGAAATATTGCGTGTGCTTGCAGATGCTGCTACCGTTTCGATCACCACTGCCCTTGGTGCGTCTTTTGGTTGAGAGTGTCGGTGTCGTTGTCCACATTTACGTTCCCCTTCTCCCACCATCACAGGGTCGGAAGCTGTGTTGGTGGCTACACATATTTTGCATACATGTCATTCATTGCCATGGCTGTACTAGCCATTGTGGCATGGCTGTCTTTGTTGACGATCTATGCGTACTCTGCTGCAACAACAGATGTTGCAGGCGCTTTTTCCTGGTTGCTTGGTGAGTTCATGACGCAGACAGAAAAGCTGTTTGAGATTTTGTGCTTAGCATGACACTGGTGCGGGTTGCACACACATTTGTGGTCCTGTCTGTGTCTCTATGTCTGTCGGGTGTGTGCGTTCTTTTGGCACCGGCAGCCCATTGGTTGTGGTGTGCATTTATGTACCAACCCCTGTGGATGGGACTGTACGGGGCTGTGTTGCTGCGGCACCACTGGCAGCTCATTTCGAGGAACCTCACTACCAACGAAGCCATCAACTACCGGAAGTATGCATACCTTCGACGCCCCGACTCCGGTGCTTTCACCAACCCTTACAACCAAGGTTGGATGCGCAACTGGGTGGCGTTCCTTGGGTACGTCGTTGGTTTCGTTTCTGGCTGGGCCTGTTGCGTATGAAACTTGTGCATGGTCATTCAAGTACTTGCATTGGCTCCCTGCCAGCTTGGGCCACGTTGTTCCTAGAAGCGTTGGTGGCGGTCCTCCAATTGAAGACCGCAAAGGCATCAGAGTGGAACTCCGATCGATGCCGATTAACGGAGCTAATGTTGTGTAGGTGGAACAGCGAGCGAGAAGTTTTGTTTGAGTTCTTTCTCGTTGACAGACGGTGTTCTGGCATCGAACTGAGCTGGACTGGAAGACTGAGGCATCCGTGGATCTATGCACAGTATCCTGTTTGTAGTGTGTCTTCACTGGCAACGCGACTGTTTCAAGCGCCAAAAAGAAAGTGTGATTACACTTCATTCCACGTGCGCACCATGACTGGAAAAACGACAGCCAAGTTTTGCGCTGCACAAGTGGCGGCGCAAAACTTGGCAGCGCAGCGGGGCCAGTCTCCATAGTTGCACTGTAAAGAAACCTGCACTCCGTTTTTTCGAGCACTGCACTGTCATCCTTGAGATCTTCGCTGTGCTTGCTGCGAAAGCAGTTCAAATCAGTGTGCGCCCGCATCCGCTCAGTGGGTGCCCATGGCCAGCAGACTACATCAAACCTCTGCTGGGAACAATGCATCGCCGTATACGAGCAGCAGACGCAACCCCGACCTTCCCTTGACACCGCTGCAGCAGGAATTCGCGCCCTTAGTGCAGCGTGTGACGGGCACCAATCACACCCCTCGCAAGCGTGGCCGTCCCCGCAAGGCAAATGCCTCAGGGCAGGACAACAGCACGCCCAAGAAAAAGAAGCGGAGAAGCTTGGGAAATGACATTCGGCGACTCATTGTCCAGCACCGCAAAGACGGCCAAGACGATCGCGGAGATCGCTGCACTTGTCAAGCGGCATGAAGGAACCGTGGCTTCGTTTTTGAGGCGGTGGAAGAGGACGGGCCGAGTGGAGCAGCAAACAAAGCGAAACAAGTCAACGAGACCCCAAAAGTACACGCAAGAGATGAAGCTCGTCGCGTGCTGCTTAAGCCTCCTGGAGCCCACAATGACGCTGAAGACCGCCTCGCACTTGATGTCTTTGTCCTTTCCAACCGTCGGCTTCTCGGAATCCTCCATCAACAAGTTTTTCCAGGAGACAAACATGACGCTGAAAGACGTGTGCCCCCGCAAGCAACAATGGAACACGCCCAGCACCTTGCGTGCGCGAAGCGTTTTTCCTCAGTTCGCGTCATGGGCGAAGCCGCGCTTCCGGTTTTTGTTCATGGACGAGCAAAATTTCAACGTGCACATGCGGCGGCGCAAGGGCCGCGCTCCGATCGGCCACAAGCCCACGAAAGAGCTGCCCGAGCGAACGGCGAAAGGCGGTGCGATCAGCTTGCATTTGGCTGTGACGCCCGGCTACGGTGCGGTCCACGCCATGGTTGTCAACAAGGACGCCGATCAAGTTTCGACGCGGCAGTTCTTGGAAGGTTTGTTCGATGCGTTGCACCGCCTTGATGAACAAATCCTGGCGAAAGGCGACGATGTGCTTCCGTGGCTCCTTATCCTCGACAACGATAAGCAGCACCACACCAAGCACGTCATCGAGTACCTGGAGCAAGCTGGCCTCAGCTACGCCTTCCTCCCACCCTACAGCCCCTTCCTCAACCCCATTGAGTACGTCTTCAGCGACGTGAAGCAGGAGCTCGGCAAATTGCCCGAGTTCAACCGCACCTTCTTCCAAGGCAACCGCACTGCGTCTCAGTTACTGAGGTTGACGAAGCGAGTACTGTTTGCTGTCCAAGCCACGTTTGCGAAGGACCAGCACCGCGCGGTTGACAAGGTGTCGGCATTCGAGCACCGCTGCCGTGAGTTCCACACGGCTTGCCTTTTCAAGATGCCTATCTACGACGGAAGCAGGCCTCCTTCCGACGAAGACGTGGAGACTTGGCGCACTAACCAGGCTGAGTTCGAAGCAAAGTTTGAGGACGAGGACCAGGACTCTACGGCCATGGCGGACAGTTATCGGACGGTTATGGGCATCCCAATCGCCCGCGACGGCTCGCCTCTCGACCAGGCCGCGGAGATACTTGAGCGCTGGGGCGACACTGTCGAGGCAGAAGCTGACAAGTTGCTGGTCACAACGTACGAACACATTGGTGTTGGTACGCCGGCTTGGTGCCGCCGGGCGCCATTGCCCATTCTGGAGAAGTACGTACTCAGGACGAAACTCAAGGCCACCAGCTTGTGTAATCAGACCTTGTTGGCGCGTCTGAAGGCGAAGATCGCAATGCTGCAGGCGGGATGGAAGAGTATGTGTGTCGATCGCCGCAGCACGGAGACCCGTCGGCGGGAGATGTTGCGGGCCCAGGCCTCCAGGGGCATGTTGGCTTCCACGGCCATGTTGGGCAGCCCCGAGCTGCGGCGTTCGCAGAGTGCGCTGGGCACGCTTGTGCGCTCGACGTCGGTGGACACGGAAGAAACGCGCAAAGCAATTTTGGACAAGCTGCAAGATGCGAAGCTCCTGCTTGATGCTGGTTCGGGTTCAGGCGCTGACCCCGGTGCTGCTGTTGCTGCTCCCCCCCTCCCTCCTGCTGCTG
>Ga0213833_1000955_pt1 | contig 22984 bp, 16 predicted proteins | sample SWATP21_FD_160575 | JGI IMG/M metagenome (GOLD analysis project Ga0213833, IMG submission 160575) | Coastal seawater microbial communities from Marineland, Florida, United States - SWA TP2 #1 | ecosystem: Environmental > Aquatic > Marine > Coastal | place: USA: Florida | collected 2016-08-14 | reverse complement strand
CAAGGGAAACTATATCACCCCTTTTGAGCTGGCCATTAGTACGGCAGTGATGTAATGCCAGAGGGATGGACGCTGCTGAGGTATTAGCATGAAGAGACACAGTTTGTGCTATTTTATTCATATCAAACTCTAGCTTTTGTGATATTGCTTGTATAATTCTGATATTCGCTTGATGTGGCACGAGCAGGTCCAGATCATTTATTGTGAGAGCGCTATCTGCGAGAGATTGGAGAATGAGATTAGACATTGTTGTAACAGCATATTTATATACTTCTCGTCCTTTCATGGTGATTTTATCTCCTGTGCCTTTTTCCGGGTTTTTACTATCTGTCTTTAGTATATCTATCAGTGATGAGTTGGATTCTAATTGGAATCCCAAAATATTACCGCTGTTTGTATCTTTTGTTGTTGAGTCTTTTTCTAAGATGAATGCTCCTGCCCCATCTCCGAATAGTACAGCAGTACTTCTGTCTTGCCAATCCACTATGCGGGACATAATGTCTGCACCTATTACAGCTACTCGTGTGATATGGTCATGCACTAACATCATGCTATATGCTGTGGACATGGCGTAGACAAACCCTGCGCATACTGCTTGTAGGTCGAAGGCAAATGCGTTATTTGCGCCAACATTATTTTGTATATGTACTGCTGTGGAGGGGAATGTGATATCTGGCGTGGTTGTTGCAACGATGATAGAGTCCAAATCTGTTCCACGAATACCTGCGTCATCTAGGGCTGCAGTTAGAGCATTTGTTGCTAAGTCTGATGTGAGATCATTATTTGATGCTATGTGGCGCTGCTTTATGCCAGTGCGTGATACTATCCATTCGTCAGAGGTATCCAAGTTATACTTAGTCGATATATCATCATTAAGAAGAACATTCTTAGGAAGGTAGCTACCCATGCCTTTGATATATATTCTTGGGCTATATGTCATTGCAGAAGATACTTTTTGATAAATCTTTGTTTATTGCTGCGAATAGTTAATTGCTAAAGGGACCGGATTGTAACATTTTTGTTAATAGAGAGCTAGACAAAAGTCTTTTTTTTTATTATGTTTACCCGAGTTGCTTGAAACTTGGGGCCTTAGTTCAGGGGTTAGAACGCACCGCTCATAACGGTGTTGTCGCAGGTTCGAATCCTGCAGGCCCCACCATTATGGATGGGTGACTGAGTGGCTTAAAGTACTGGTCTTGAAAACCAGCGTGCGTTTACGCGCACCGTGGGTTCAAATCCCACCCCATCCGCCATTTATTTATTTTGGTGTGCAAGTTCAAGTGGGCGTTGGGTATTGGACCATGATTATGGACATGGAGCGGTACCGATTGTGGCAAAGTAGCTCAGCTGGTTAGAGCAGTGGAATCATAATCCATTGGTCGGGGGTTCGAGTCCCTCCTTTGCTACCAACTTCTTTCGTGCATACTATCGATTGGTGATGGGTGTTCTGTTCATTTCTTCTTGGCGATTTATATGCAAAGTATGTTGAGAAGGATCAGGGCGAACGTAAGAATGCGTTATTATCGATTTATTGATCATCTAGAATATGAGGGAGAAAGATTGTTATTATACAGTCCCTTGTTTATTTCTATAGGCATTATCGGTTATTTTGGTTGCGATCATTCATCATTATCATTGGTTGCTGTTCTTACTGCGTTAGTAGTATTGGTGTGCTTGATTGTAGGGTTATTTTATCATAGAGTGATTACATATGAGCTGGCATATGTTGTAGTAGTGATACTATTCTGCATGGTATCTGGTTATTTTGCTTCTTTTGTGAGAGATATCTCTGTTTCTACCACAACATTAGTGGAGCCTAGTGGTGAAATATGGCTTGAGGGTACCATAGAAAAGCTAGAATTTAAGGAAAAGGTAGTGAGGGTATATCTTCTTCATCTGAAATATGATGCAGAGTTAGAAGATAGGGAAGGGAAAGCACTACTATTAGATCGTGTTCGGATTAATTTGCGCATGAATTCTGAGGCTGAGGATCTTTTTGTTAATGATCGTATTAGAGTGAGGGCTGTACTCATGCCTCCTCCGCAGCAGTTATTACCAAATACTTTTGATTTCGCGAGATTTGCTTATTTCAAAAAGATTGGTGCTATAGGATATGCTGTAACGAATCCTATAGTGCTGTCTAGCGATAAATCAGTGTGCTATAGCAGTATTGTGAATACAATGAGGCAGAAAATTTCTAATGTAATAAGACGTAATATAGATCCTGAGCCTGCATCAATAATAAACGCTATATTAATTGGTGATGCGAGTTCTATTCCTGATCATGTGTTATATACATTGCGTGTATCAGGAATTGCTCATCTTATTGCGATTTCTGGTATGCATGTTGCTGTTGTGAGTGCTATGGCTTTTGTTGTTGTATACTACATACTAGGATTCTTCCCATGGATATTACTGCATTGGAATGTTAAAAAAATATCTGCTGTTCTTGCTGTAGCATTGAGCTTTTTCTATCTGGTGATTGTTGGCTCTCCGTTTTCTGCGCAAAGGGCCTTCATTATGTCTAGTATTATCTTATTTGCTATAGTGATTGATAGGCAATCTGATGGTGTACGTGGGCTCATTCTTTGCTGTGTTGCGTTATTATTAGTTTTTCCGGAAAGTTTATTTAGTCCTAGTTTGCAGATGTCATTTTCTGCATGCTTAGCTTTGGTGATTGGATTTCGAAGTAGCTATGCCAAACTTTCATATTACACGCGGAAGAAGATAATCAAGAGGGATAAGGACTATGGCGTATTAACTAAGAGTATTTTTGTAGCCATTGCTAAAATATTCACTTATTTCTTTAGTATTCTGTACGGGTCATTATTGGCAAGTTTCGCTACTACGCCATTTATTATCTATCATTTTAATCAATTCTCTGCATATAGCATATTATCTAATTTGCTGGCTATTCCGTTGAGTGATTTTGTAATTATGCCATTTGCCATGTTATCGTTAATGGTGATGCCATTTGGGTTAGCATATATTCCATTAAAGATCACATCATATGCTGTGTATCTATTAATTTCTATATCTGCATTTATTGCGAGACTACCTTATTCAAGCTATTATGTGCAAAGCTTCACACCTTCTGGATTCTTTGCTATTTCCCTTGCTATGTTTCTTGTTTTCATTTTAGGCAGAAAGTTAAAATTTTTGGTTATAATTCCACTGTTATATGGTATTGCGGATTTGTATTATGCTAAGGCTCCGGATTTGATAATATCTGGTGGTGGTGGGATATTTGCAATCAATACCAGCAATATGATCAATGATCACAAAAGGCCGATAAGTGAGTATAGAATTCTTTCGTCATCTTTACAGAGGGAGCAATATGCGCGGTCAGTGTGGTGGCAAAAGTACAAGAATCTATTTAATGTACAGCATAGTATTAATTATTTTGGGATAGAGGGCTGTACTAGCAGCTTGTGTGCATTAGTTACAAATCATGGTAATAGCGATATTACTAGCGTTATTATACAGCAGAATGAAGATAACTTGAAAAATGTATGTTATTCATATAACATGGATCTGTTTGTTAACATGCGAGGAGATATGCAGTGTGAAAATGCATTAGTTAATATTACTAAGGATGATTTGGTAAAGAATGGCACTCATACTGTTACATTTGTGAATAACAATTATGCATATGTGCAGAACATTAATTATTCTTCTAAATATAGATTAAAACGATAGCGGTAATGGTATGCAGAATGATTGATGGGCGTTTTTATGCGCAGAAGCTTTGTGATGATGTGAAGACAAGAGTGGTGTTGCTTAAGCAAAATCATGGAGTGGTGGCGAAGTTGGCAATTTTACTTATTGGGGATGATCCGTCAAGTCAGATATATGTGCGATTGAAGCGCAGCAAAGCGGAGGAGCTGGGAATTGTTGTGGATGTGGTGCGTATTGGTGATGAGATAGAGGAGAAGTTATTGCTAGATATTATAGATGAGCTGAATAATGATGATGGTGTGCATGGTATATTGGTGCAATTACCTTTGCCTTTACATATAAGTAAGAACCGAGTATTAAATAGCATTAGTAGAAAAAAAGATGTTGATGGTCTAACATCGTATAATGTAGGTAATTTGCATTATTATAATGTATCGTATTTTATACCATGTACACCGCAAGGTATTATGATGTTGATAAAAGCAGCGTTAGGTGAAGATATTGCTGGGAAAAGGGCTGTGGTATTGGGTAGATCAATCATTGTCGGTAAGCCTGTAGCTAGTCTTTTGTTGCGAGAAGACTGTACTGTGATGCAACTGCATTCTCAATCTTTGGATATTGCATCAGAGACTTCGAGAGCAGATATATTGGTAGTGGCGGTGGGGAATGCTTACTATGTGAAAGAGAATTACGTCAAGGAAGGTGCGTGTGTAATAGATGTAGGAATTAATAAAATGTCTGATGGTACTATTAAGGGTGATGTACACCCGGGTGTTTCTCGGAGGGCTGGTTATTTGAGCAAGGTGCCAGGTGGTGTGGGTCCTATGACTATTGCATGCCTTGCAAATAATGTGGTGATTGCTGCTTATCGTAGCTGTGGCATAAAGTAAGTTGTATTACTTTTGTAAATAGAGTATTTGAAAAGATTTGGAGCTAAATACTGTTTTTTGGGTGCTGAAAGAGTTACAGATCTGCGCTATGTTAATATATGTGTCAGCTTCGTACTCATTCTGCAATATGGTTAGTAGCAACCTATTAAGTATGTTGTGCTGTAACATTGGGATTAGTGATTTGGCACCTCCTATGAAGAAATAGTGTTCTAGCTGGTTGTTAACGATTAATGGTAATTGAGTAATGTGGGCAAACGTTACAGAAGTGCTGGGGGGGTATTGTGTGATTTTAGATCGGGAGAGAATAATGTTTTGTTGTCTATTAGCGATATAGCGCGGTATAGCATAGTAAGTTTTTTTGCCCATTATAAGTTTACTGTGCGCGGTAATATCTCTGAAATATTTGAGTTCCTGGAAATTATACCATGGCATTTTTCCCATAAAGGCTATAGCCCCATTTAGATCGCAAGCCAGTATTCCTGTGATACCTAAAAATTTCCATGATTGAATGGATTTGATGATGGGGGACGAGATATCTGATAGTATTGACATGTTGAGGCTTTTGTATAGTGTGTTTTATTCTATGGTACAACATGGGAAGTGTAAGAGAGATCTGTGTAGCTGGATTAATTTATTGCTGTGTCGACCGTGTGCTGGAGTTTCTCTTCGAGCAGAGCGATCGTTTTATCTAAGCCATATAGCATTATAAATGATCCTAATCGCGGTCCATCTTTTGATCCAAGCATAACTTCATATAGCAGTTGGAACCAATCTTTTACTTTTAAGTTATTGCTTTTTGCAATGTTATATATTGTATTTTGTATGGTATCTTCGTTATATTCATGTTGATTATTGCGTATTATGTGCAAATCATCTAACAATGTGTTAATTAATTTCCTCTCATTACTATTAGGTGTTTTGAATGCTTTATTTTGTGATAAGAAGTCATTATAGTAATGCATAATTCCACGTAGCATGTTGTTCAGCAGGTCAGATTCCAGCAACTTCTCATCATCTATATACTTTCTTACATATTGGCGTATTACGTTGATATCATCCGTACTGCATGCACTAACAAGATTAAGCAGTAATGAGTAAGAGAAGCTTATCTTGGACTTAGGGATTGGACCATCGTATATATAATGGATAGGGTTAGAAGCTTTGTCTATAAGTGCGTTACTATCGTTATATTGATTCAATGATTGGATGAACTGATCTACAGTTTTAGGTACTATATCAAATGATAATTTTTTAGCTTTTTGTGGAGAGTTATACATAAAAAACGCAAGACTTTCCTTTGGCGCATATCTCAGCCATTCCTCAAGAGTGAAGCCATTTCCTTTTGATTTGGAGATTTTCTGCCCATTTTTGTCTAAGAATAATTCGAAGAAGAATTGCACAGGTGGTTTGCCTCCAAGAGCTTTGCATATAGCGCTGTATATTGCGCCATTAACTAGATGATCTTTTCCATACATTTCAAAATCAACATTAAATGCTGTCCATCTCATGCCGAAATCGGGCTTCCACTGCAATTTGCACTTACCATTCAGTATTGATGTTGTCACTTCTTCATTATTTCGAGGATCAATATAAGTTATAGTACGATTTATCACATCTGTGTGAATGACTCGAGCTTGGAGCACAATGCCTGTTTTACTGCATATTGGCAAGAAAGGGCTATAACTTTGTTGTCGTTCTTCGCCTAAAGTTGGGAGCATAATGTCCATGATTGTTTGGTAGTTTTCCAGTACCTTGATCAAGGCTTCATTAAAAAGGCCTGATTTGTACCAATGGCTGGCGCTGCGGAACTCATAGTCAAATCCGAATTCATCCAAGAATTTCCTCAATCTTGCGTTCATATAGTCTGCAAGGCTGCTGTATTGGCGGAATGGGTCTGGTATGGAGCTAAATGGCATTCCTTTATATTTTTTATATTCATCCCCACTAGGTAATGTATCAGGCCACTTCTTCAAAGCGTCCATGTCATCGGAAAAGCAGACAAGTTTCACTGGGATATCGGACAATAATTTGAAGGCTCTCATCACCATTACAGTTCTTTTGACCTCTCCAAATGTCCCTATATGCGGCAAACCAGATGGGCCATAGCCAGTCTCGAATAAAACGTAGCCTTTATCTGGTGTAGTATAGCTGATAGCCTCTAATATTCGCTTAGCCAGGTCTATCGTCCATGATTTTTGAGATAAAACTTGTATATCTTTCTGATCAATTTTTGTCATGTTTTTTGTTACTTTTTGTTAAGTTTTTGCCACTTTTTTGTCACTTTTTGCACCACCTTAAGTATATTATCAGCCTTTTTCTTTCATAATTACAACCAGAAGCACTCTAAAACAGCTAAATTAAGACTCAAAACCCTATGCATTTGTGTGTAATTGCATAGCAAATATATCAAATTTCTACTAATTTTATTTAATTTAGTTTAGCCCACTATTTTTTTATACTCATTCTTCTAGGATCATCTCGACTAATTACATGGCTCGTTACTTTTTTCACACCTTTTACAGAGCTAGCTATTGTTAATACCTTTGCCAAATCTAATTCATTATCATACACACCAAGTATATACACATTTCCCTTATTCACATCAATGATATAATTTTGGGATTTAAGTTTTTCGAGAATCAGTCTCGACTTAATATGATTACCAATATTGAAATCTTTATACTGTTCTGTAGGAGATTTACGTAGGCCTATTTCAATTTCATTAATTACTTCCTTCACACCAGTAGTACTCCAAGCGATCTTAACAATTTTATCTGTTATTTGTGGATCATTGATATTTCCAGTAAGCATCACTCTACCTTCCATAACATGTACACTTACTCCCATTAATACATCGCTGATATTGTATGTCGTGAATTTTCCTTTAATTTGCGCCAATATTGTGTTATCGCTAAAGATATTGCTAGTATTTCTGTAATCAGATGCCGCAATCCCTGCACCAATGATGGTGATTGGTATTAGTAAGGTGCAGCACGATGACTGTAGCAAGAGTGTTGCAGTGATCAATACTATGCTAATGAAGCGAGAGAAGTGTCTATACATTGTGATTTATCGTAATTCCGGTATTGTATCCGATGATTATAAAGTTCCAGATAGTATAGTTTACTCATACTGAAAATGCAATTATTGAATTGCATTCTGCTGGATATTATATTACCCTATGCAAGGTTCTTAGTTATGTTAGGTGCTAATTTATGATGTTTGTAGGTAATAGATGACGCTAAAGTATGATGTGCTCCAGGAAATAGAGGTTGAGGAGAAAGAAGAGAAGTATCGTCGGTTCTTATGGCGTTTGTTGTACGTGGTTGTGATTTGTGGTACCATTTGCGCCTCCATCATGTTGTGTTTACACATCTTTCATAAAAGAAATACAAGACTGCTATATAGCGAGCTGGATCAATTGAATTCTATTATGGAATCTATCGAAAAAAGAGATGAGGTATCTGATATTGAGTCATATGATGCCAAAAAGATAGAGAGCCTGTTGAATGATAGAAACTTGAAGTTACATGATTTTTTCCAAAGTGGTAGGACTATTTATGCTGCTTACGCAGGTTTGGTATTAGCTAAAGGTAGCATCGATGAGATGCAATACGACAAGGCTTTATATTACTTAAATGCTATATTGAATCGTGAAGGCTATCCTAGTATTATGAAGGATAGAGCGATGTTGATTAAGTTGCAGGTTATGTTGGATAATAATGAGTTATCAGGTGAGGACGTGATTCAAGAGATGGATGATTACTTAGAGAGTAGAAAAAGTAAGTCTAGTAAATTTGTTACACCTTTTGATGCGCAGTTCGGGTTGATTCGTGTGGCAGCTTTGATGAAATGTAAGAGGAGTGATGATGCAATCGCTATATTGCACGATTTAAGGGAGCAGTACAATGGGCAGAAGCAGAGGTATCTCTTTGTTAGTGGTGATGGCAGTGGTGATGATAGCAATGATGGTGCAGAAAAGGAGATAGATTTGTTGATAGGTGGTATAGCAAATTATATTCCATATGTAGTGAGTACATCGTCTGTTCATTCAGCAAATTCGGCTTAATTCAGGAATTAGGGTGAGTAGTTATTGATTAATTAATAGTAAAGGTAAGTAAATGATATGACTAATATTGAGCGTCGTAAAGTTGTGATAATAGGTGCAGGTCCAGCTGGATATACTGCAGCGATTTATGCTGCTAGAGCCTGTTTAGATCCGGTGATGATTACCGGCTTAGAGAAGGGTGGTCAGCTTATGAATACTACGGATGTAGAGAATTATCCAGGATATGAGCATGTGATTCAAGGTCCGTGGTTAATGGAACAGATGGAGAAACAGGTGATGAATCTCGGGGTAGAAATGGTGAATGAGTATGTGTCCGAAGTTGATTTTTCGCAGAATAATGGTGGGTCTGTTGTATATGTTGGGGACCAGTTAAGTTATAGGGCAGATACAGTGATTGTTGCAACTGGTGCGACCACTAAGTGGCTCAATATTGAAAGTGAGGAGAAGTTTAAGGGGTATGGTGTATCTAGCTGTGCTACGTGTGATGGGTTCTTTTATAAGAACAAGGTTGTGTTAGTGGTAGGTGGTGGTGATACAGCAGCAGAAGAAGCCTTGTACCTGACTAATCATGCTAGTAAAGTTATATTGATACATAGGCGCGATAATCTTAGAGCTGGGAAGATTCTACAGCAGCGCTTGTTCGCGCATCCTAAGATAGAGGTGATGTGGAATAAGCAGTTAGATGAGGTGTTAGGCGAAGAGAAACCAAAATTTGTGACAGGGTGCAGACTGCGTGATACTATAGATGGTGAGATGCAGGAAGTGAAGTGTGATGGTGTGTTTATTGCCATAGGACATTCTCCAGCTACTGAGCTCTTTCGTGGGAAATTGGATTTGGATGAATCAGGCTATATTATTACTGAGGGTAAGAGCACGAGAACTAGTGTTCCTGGTGTGTTTGCTGCAGGTGATGTGCAGGACCATACTTTTAGACAGGCTGTGACTGCGGCAGGTACTGGGTGTATGGCGGCGTTGGAGGCCGAGAGATTTATTAGTGGTGTGTTGCTGTAGTGTGTGGTGCGGGAGGAGGGTGCTTTGTTGCGTTGCGTTGTGTGCCCGGGGGCAACAGCTGTGCGATGTTAAGTGGTGAAGGGGGCCTATATGTGAGCTTTCTTGTTATTATAATTCTGCATTCTGCTCTTTTTGTACCACTTCCTCGTACAACATTCTATCGCAGCGGTATGTGGTTCTCGCTTCTCGTTCTGCCGGTTTGATCTAGTTAGTTTTAGTTACTGTCTTAAAATCGAAAGAAGATAGCTCATCGATGATCCACAAAATACCGAATGCATTTTCTACAAGTCGACCTTGGCTTTCAATGAGACTTTGTTTGCTTTCGAATAATCTGTTTTGTATGTAAATCGTTTCTGTCAATGTGTGTATTCCGTGCTTAAATTGCTCTAGTGATGCATCATAAGCCTCCTGCATGTATTTAACGGTTTCTGTTTTTGACAGAATCTCCATTGAAAGGGCACTATTTGTATTCCACAATTCGCTCACTTTATCATCTATGGCGTGCACCTTACTCAAGTATTCTTGCTCATTGAGAGCAGTGTTGTAGGCAGATTTTTTTATATACTGATATTCAAGGCTTTTGAGATATATTGGGATTTGTATATTAATGGTATAACTTGCGTCATATGTGCCGCCTGCATTTTTATAGTGTGTATCAGCATTTCTTGTATAGAATGGTTTCCTGAACTGAGATTGGAACTTGGCTGTTGGCAAGGTCTGCAGAATGGATGCTTTACCTGCGGTGCGAGCGGCATTCCACTGTTCCATCTGCGCTTTTATTTGTGTATTATTAGCAATAGCTTTGGCCTGGAATTCATTTATTGTGTTAGGCAGGGAGATTTTCTGTGCATCTACCATTGCCATATTCTTTGGTGGGGCGCTACCAACTATATTTTTGTAGCGTGATTCGGCAATTGCACGGTTTTTAGCACTTGCTTCTTTCTCTGCCATACTTGCCATATATTCCGCTTTTGCTTTTGACACATCGCTTTTAGTAATGAACAGGTTTTTGAATCTGACTTCAGACTGATTCAGTATTTCCTTTGCAGCAGCTTCTTTTTCTATGGAAACTTGATATAGATTTCTATAGATAAGCACATCCATGTATGCTTTAACGGTGTTAATGACTAGATTATTGTGCTGTGTTTTGAATTCATGATCAGATGCTGCAGAGAGGTGTGATGCTTGTCTTAGCTGTAGTGCAGATGTTCCGAACGAGAAAAGATCCTGCTCTATGTCCAGTGATACTATATGTGATAGATCTTGGCGCTGCTTAACAGTATCATATTGTTGAAAGAGTTTGGCATTACGATGGGTGACATCAGAGACACTGCTAATATAATTTGCTATCATTTCGCGATTTGTCTCTCTAATACCAGCATAATTATTTGGATTTGGTATAGATGTTGGGGTTGGTATAGAAGTGGGGAGTGCTGTATTGATATCAGGCATCTCATAGTCCTTGAGGTCTCGCGCTATGTTCATAGTAATGCGCGGCAACAAGGTGCTCATAGCTTGACTCTTAACTAATTTATCTGCCTTATTTTTTACTGCATGGTACTTCAGCGTTGGACTAAACTCCTTTGCTTCTTCTATTGCATCAGCAATTGTGTATATTTCATCTACGTCATTTTGCTGTCCATCCTCCATGATATTTTCCTCGAGGAGATTTATCTCATTTTCTTTCGCATAACTAGTATGCCCCTCGTGAGCCACACTTATTAACAGCAGTAGTAGTAAAATTCTTATGAATATAACAATCATGATAAGTAGTGAAAAATTATACACCAGTGACGATATATGAATAGAGTGCGTGGTGTAGTCACTCTTCCTTTGGAGTCGGATCGTATAATGAAAATAGTGAATTGTCTAGCAATTTCCTGCAAATTTCCATCTTAGAATTCTGAGCTAAAGCTTATACCAAAATTACTCTCAATATCAAAAGGCTCTTTTCTAAAAGGAATTGCATAAAATATCTTAATAACCCCTAGAATGGGCGAGTCCCATATGACTCCCGCACCATACGACATTCTTATTCTTGAGCTATCAAAATAAGCACATTGACTTATGTTGTTGCTGTTACACATAGTACCTTGTGGCGTACCTTGCAGATTCTTGCTTATATCAACTGAAAATAGGGAAGCAGCATCAAGGAATGTTATACCAGTTACACCAAAGTCTTTGAGTGCATTGCCCATTGGGAATCTTACTTCAGCCCTTGCTGTATAGTATGATTTTCCTCCTAGTGCTCTACCGCCGTGAGCTGTACGTGGTCCAATACCATTGAGATCGAAACCTCTAATATAATCGTGATCTAAGTAGAAGTTATTGTTTAGTTGCACTTGTTGATTAAAGAGGCCTGATATATTACCAGCGCGCATCACAAGGTGCAGTATTACATCATTTTTATATAGTGCAATATGGCGAGTACCCATTACTTCATTCTTGATGTATTTCACACTTCCACCGAGTCCAGCAAATTCTTGCGATAATTTGACAAAATATCCACTTGTAGGGTAAGCAGTATTATCGCGCTTGTTATATACTAAGGAATGACCAACTGCTGATGTGAATCTACTGCCTTCAGCTGATTTAATGATGGCTTCTGTGTTATTTGGCTCGGTGATCTGGTCATGTCGTATGACATATCTTATGCTGTGTCCTAGGTATTCTGTTATGTTATAGCCAATTCTTTCTGATAATCCCAAAATCTTTTTTCTATAACTTTCTGCATCATTATGCCATGAATAATTATTATTACGTGATGCTCTGTTTGTTCTGACTACTCCTTCATTATAGAAGAACTCTGTGCCCACTACTATTGGTAAATCCATAAAATATGGGCTACTTAGTGATACTGATAAATCAGTTTCATTTTTGTCTTTGCTTAGTGTTACGCCTGAATATAAGCCAGTGCCTAAAATATTATTTTCTGATAATGAGAGCATTCCTAATATGCCGCTCATGCTATTATAGCCGAATTGCAAGTTAGCTGAGCCAGTAGATTTTTCCTCAACTTCTATATCGACATCCACTTTATCTGGGATATTTGTTGGTGATGTTTCCATAGATACATTGGAGAAATAGTTTAGATTCGTGATGCGCTGTTTTGATCTTGATATTTTACTTGCATTATACGCATCTCCTTCGTATGTTCTCATTTCTCTTCTGATTACATTATCCCTAGTACGTGTGTTATTGCTAATATTTATCTTATTGATGTAAATACCAGTATTTTTATTTATGGTGAAGAGCACATTGACTGTATTATTGTCCTGATTTTTTGTGATGCTGTGTTTAACTGAAGCAAATGAGTATCCCATTTTGCTGATGTGTTGCTCCATGAGGTATGAGATAGCTGACAATGCGCTGCTGTTATAGGTGTCACCACTGTTTATTTTAATCATTTCGCGTATAGCGTCATCATCTAATTCGTCTATGCTATTATCTACAGTGATGTCATTTACCTTGTATACTTGTCCTTCTTCTAGGATGTACGTAAGTATAAATTTGTGATCGTTTGGCGCAATTTCCTTAACTATATCCAGAACTCTAAAATCTACGTAACCGTTGGATGTGTAGTAATTGGTGAGTGCTTCTTCATCCATTGCGGTAAGACCTGGGCTGTAAAATCCTGTATTCTGCAGAATTCTGTATATGTGCCACTCTTTTGATACTAGAACATCCTGTAGCTTCCTCTCTGAGAAATTCTTGTTCCCTTGGAAAAGGATCCTTGATATTTTTGCTTTGGAACGCTCTTTTACAGTATATAGCAGATCTATACGATTTCCATCCAATGCTATGATTTTTGGTGAAACGCTTGTGCCGTAGTAACCTGATTGATCATATACTGAGTAAATTGCCTGTATGTCTTTGTTAACGCTGCTTTTATTATAGAAGCTGTTTGGTTTTGATTCCATTAATGGTAATAGAAGGCTATCTTTATGAGTTTTATTATTTTTGATCAGCACTTTGTTAATCACCGGGTTTTCTTGTACGGTGATTGTGAGAACCCCATTGTTGTAATTTGTCTGTACATCTTGGAAGAAGCCCGTATTAAAAATGCGATTCAAAGCAGTATCTATGGAGGTTTTGTCGTATTGTTGACCTGGCTCAATCCCCGAATGTAGAATTACAACATCCTGATTTATTGTCGTACATCCATTAACAATGATCTTGGTGACATGTAAGCCATCTTTTGTAGTAGGGACTTTGTAGCGTGCTGAAGCGCTAGCTTTTTGCTTAGTGATGGGGTGTTTGATTGTCTTACTTGCTGCTTTATCCTGATAACTGGATGAATTTGCTGCATGCATATAGGTAGGAGTGGACAGAGCGCAGAGCACTACTACCATCGCTATTTTGTATAAGCCAGAAGATTTTCCCATTTATCCAATGTGTAAACTTTAAGTACAATAATGCCGCAATTGTATATCATATTTCTTAGTATTTTCACAGCATAAATTTTTAATTTCTGCTTTTACACTAGTGTTTTGTTGCATCGCAGAACGAATCCAGCTTATTCACATTCATAAATAGATGCTGCATTTTAGAGATGGGAGTTCTGATTTTATACAGAGTGCAGCTCTTTGCGAAACTGCTTAATCATCTTCTTTATAATGACAGGCGTGCTGCCACCTTCATTTCTTCGGCTAACTACACATCTTAAAGGTATAAGAACGCTGTAAATATCATTGGTTATTTGTGGCTCTATTTTTTGCAGATCTTCTATATCTATTAATGATGGCTTGATGCTTTCAGTTTTAGATTTTGTAATAATCGCTTTAGTCGCATTTAGGGCAGATTTATAGTGTAAATTAGTATTTTGTAGCAGCCAACCCAGTATATCAGGTGCCATTCCTTCTATTGAGTGAGATTTATCTTTTGCTTTTTTCTTGTTAATACTTAATGCATCCACAAGTGCAGATGTGATACTCAGTATGTGGAACAGATCTTGATATACAGATAGTGCTATGTGCTCAATGCTATCCAGGTTGTGAGAGATTTGATATTCTGCTTCCTGTAGTTGCGTAGTGATATTTGCATTGGCAGCGCATATAGATGATACTTTGCTTTTAATATATCCTAATATTTTTGGGAATCGTGCTTCTTGCGAGAAGTGATCAGGTCCCAGCGATTCTTTTGATAAGTGTATGAAATCTACACTATGTTCTTGCCACTTAATTAAGTTATTGATTAATCTAGATATATTAGTAGCACATATGGATATGGTGGATGCGAATTCTATCAAGAAATCCTTACTAATTAAATTATCCATAGAGTGTTGACCAACATGAGCAAAGTCTAGTTCACGTGCGATTGTTTTTCTACTAATATTAAAGTTACTACCAGCACCTAGATACGATCCAATAGGCAGTACGTTGACTCTTTTTCTCATATCTAGCATGCGCTCTTTATCTCTTTTAAGCATTTGAATATATCCTATGAAGTGATATGCGATAGATATCGGCTGAGATACTTGATGATCTATGTAGCTTGGTATGACATTCTTAATATGATTCTCAGCCTTTGCTAAGAGTGCAGATTGTAATCCATCTATGGCGATAGATAGAGCATCTGTAGCGTCCCGCATCCATATTCTAGTGACTGTGGCTTTGTGTTCATAAGATGAATAGCCAATAAAAAGATCAAAAGCCACATTACCGACTTTATTTTTGAGCAATTCCTGTATGCAGTGATGTATGCTAGTGCAATTCATGCTGAATAGATTAATTTTCCCTAGACGGATCTCCTCCTCTATAGTGTTTAGGGCAGCTGTTATTTTGGTACCTCTATCATTTTTGATATTACCCTTCTTCATTGACATTTTGACAAATGCTTTAAACACCTTGATTGAGGTAGTATAGAATCTCCAGTCGTCACTTAAAGACGATATGGTGTTCTTATAAAAATTATTTAGTGTATCAGAATGATTAAATGCTATGCTTTGATTTTGCAGCTTGTTGTCATTAGATGCTTGATTAAATATGGAGTGCATAGTTTTATCATACATTGCTTTATTAAGGATCATGAGGTGAGTCAATATCTATAGATATGCATAAAGTGAAAGTAATTTTGTGGAATTTAAGCAATTTTTTTTAATAAATCAAGATATAATATATATTTTTAAGATGCAAATATATTTAGTTTTGGTTTACAGTTGTGTCTTTTTATTGTATAGAAGTTCCAACACACGGGCGTTATTAACACATTGTGTATTGATGCCATGGATTAATCATTTTTCATTAATTTAAATTTAATTGTAGCTTCAGTAAAAAATGTCTAATCAAGATCATTATAAGGTATTAGGTGTATCAAAAAATGCGAGTGATGCAGAGATAAAAAAGGCGTTCAGGAATTTGGCAAAAAAGCATCACCCAGATAAAAATAAGAATAGCAAGGAAGCTGAGTCCAAGATGAAGGAGATTAATGATTCATATGAGGTGTTGAAAGATAAGCAAAAAAGGGCGTATTATGATCAATATGGTCATGCTGGTCCGAATAATGTTGGTGGAGGTGGAGGAGGACAATACTATCAGCAGTCTGGTGGATTTTCAGCAGGTGGTTTCGAAGATATATTCAGTAGCATATTCGGTGATGGTGGCGGTGCTGCAGCAAGAGGTGGTAGGAGAGCATCCGGTATTCAGGATGGGGCTGATCTTAGTTATGAGCTTAAGATTACTTTGGAAGATGCGTATAATGGTAAGAAACAAAGTATAAAGTATCACACAGATGTATCGTGTGATGTGTGTGATGCTACTGGTAGTGCTTCTAAACAGAGAGAACAATCTTGTAGTGTTTGTCAAGGTAGTGGATATATCAGAGTGCAGAAGGGCTTTTTTGTAATGGAACAAGGATGTCGCAATTGTCATGAGACGGGCGTAGTAATCAAGGATCCGTGTAGAGCGTGTAATGGTAATGGTAGGAGAAATAAGGAGAAGATAGTGAAGATTACCATACCTAGAGGTATACACGATGGAACTAAGTTGCGTGTAGCTGATGCAGGGGAAGCAGGTATCAGAGGTGGTAGAATTGGTAATCTTTATGTATATGTTAAGGTGGGGAGTCATGAGTTCTACGTTAGGGAGCATAATAATTTGATCTATACCATACCTATTAATATGATTTCTGCTGCGTTGGGTGACACGATTAAGATACCTAACATTAATAATACTAAGTGCTTGGAGGTGAAAATTCCTGAGGGATCACAGAATAATACGAAGTTGCGCATTAGAAGTGAAGGTATGCCCGTGATGGGAGCAAAGAGTAGTTATGGGGATCTTTACATTAAGCTAAATGTGGAGACACCTGTGAATTTATCCAAGAAGCAGAAAGAGTTGCTGCGTGAGTGTCGAGCAGCTGGTGAAAAAAATAGTCCAAAATCGCATAATTTTATATCGAAAATAGCACAATTTTTGAATAAATAGTATGTCTTTGAAGTTGTTATCTATAGATCATGTATCTGTTACGGATGATTTTGGAGAACAGCTATTTTCTAGAGTTGGTTTGACACTTTTTTCGTCATCCTGTTTATGTGTATATGGTGGTGGTAAGTTCGCACGCACATCATTGTTAAGAGCGATATCATCCGTCATTATTCCAGAGAGTGGTAATGTTACTATGTATGATCTTTCTCTAGGTAGTGAGGTGCATTGTGATGATGTATTTCATTTAGGATATGCATCAATACTTTATAACACGCTTTCTGTAGAGGATAATCTAAGATTATGGGCAGCTATTTATCGTGGAGAAGACAGAATAAGTGCTGTTGTGCAATTGTTTGAATTATCGGAGTACCTGAGTGTAGATGTGTGCAGATTACCTGGCAATATTAGGCAGAGAGTGAGGTTATCTGTATTAATGATTAGTAATGCATCCATATGGATTATAGAAGAGCCGTTTCAATCTATGGATGATTTCACAGTGAAGCGCTTTTTGGAGATAGTCCAGGTGCGCTGCAGCAATAATGGGATTGTCGTATATAGTAATCCGTTTAAGTATGTATATAGTAACAAGAAATATGAGGAGAGTGGTGGTGATGGCGATGATGGTGTGAATATGGATTTTATATTGCACTATATGTTGGAGGAGGGTGCTGCTGTTATTTAGTGTGCTTGCTCTCTATATAGTGATGATACGGTCTGCCTTTTGCGCAATATTTGTGTCATGCGTTACGATAATTGCTGATTTCCCATGCTTTTTGACTCGGTTTAAGAGTAGTTGTATTGTAGCTGTTGCATTGTCCTTATCAAGATTCCCCGTAGGTTCATCTGCTAAGATCACGGATGGGTCATTGATCATGCTGCGTGCTATGGCAACTCTTTGTTGCTCGCCGCCAGAGAGATAGTTAATCATTATGTCTTTTTTGTCTGATAGTGACACCTCTTCTAATATTTGTTCTGCGTATTTCTTTGCACTTTTTTTATCAATATTGTTGATTAATTGCGGAATGACTAGGTTCTCAATGGCAGTGAACTCAGGTAGTAAATAATGAAATTGGTACAGGTAACCAAGGTATTTGAGGCGTAGTTTTGTTTTTATTTTGTCATTTATATTACAGCATGAGATATTATCGTTAATGATAATATTGCCACTGCTTGGAGCATCTAGTAATCCTGCTATTTGTAATAGAGTGGATTTACCTGAGCCAGAACGTCCGACAATAGCTATAATTTCTCCTACACCAAGATCTAGATTAAAGTCGTGTAGAACTTGATATTTTTGCGCATTGATTTTGTAATACTTGGAGATATTGATTAATTTTATTGCAGATTCTCTTTTCATAAGCACTGTTGTTAGATGTGTGCAGTTTTGGCATACGATATTTCTTACACTTCTGCTGCATTATTCTCTGCTATAAGTTCAGAAGAATCTGCGCTCTCGTGCTGACTCTCAGCATTCTCACTATCGTTATTGTCATTATCGCGAATGATCTTGATTTTGCTATGATTGATTACAGCATCTTTTGTGATAATGATTTTCTTAACACTTTTATCGTGCAATTGTTTGAACATCACATCCATTAGTGTAGTTTCTACAATATTGCGTAAGCCTCTGGCTCCGCTGCCGTTTTTTATTGCTTTTGCTGCAATAGTCGTTAAAGCAGCAGAAGTGAATTCCAGAATAACACCGTCCATTTTAAATAATTCGATGTACTGTTTGATAATAGCGTTTTTAGGCTTTGTTAGTATTTGTGTTAGTGATGTTATGTCTAGTGCTGATACTGATGTAATGATTGGTAATCTTCCTACGAATTCTGGGATCATTCCAAACTTAATTAAGTCCTTTGTTTCAATGAATTGCATGATTTCTTCCTTATCGTCTTTACTATTTTTACCATTTTTCTTTTTTGATCCCGATCCAAATCCTATAGCCACATCATACATTCTGGATGAAATAAGTTTTTCTAATCCTTCAAATGCTCCACCACAGATAAATAATATGTTTTGTGTATCGACATGTATCATCTCTTGTTGAGGGTGTTTCCTACCTCCTTTTGGTGGTACAGAAACTATAGTGCCTTCAAGTATTTTGAGCAAAGATTGTTGCACACCTTCTCCTGATACATCCCGAGTGATTGAAGGATTGCTGGATTTGCGTGTAATTTTATCTATCTCATCGATGTATATAATACCGTGTTGAGCTTTCTCTACATCAAAATTTGCTGCTTGTAATAGTTTTAATATGACGTTTTCTACATCATCTCCCACGTAGCCAGACTCTGTTAATGTGGTAGCGTCAGCTATTGCAAATGGGACATTAAGTAATTTTGCTAATGTTTGTGCTAACAGTGTTTTACCACATCCCGTAGGCCCTGCAATTAGTATATTTGACTTCGTTATTTCTAAGTCATTTTCATGATTAGAGAGATAATTGATTCTTTTATAGTGATTATACACAGAGACTGCTAAAACTTTCTTTGTTTTTTCCTGACCGATAATATATTGGCTTAGTACATCGTACATTTTCTCTGGGATCATTAGATGATCGTTGCCATCTATTTTATAATGAGGTTGTTCCGCATAATTTTCATTACGTGCTAGGAGGTTATAAAATAAAGTGACACATTCATCACAAATTAATGCATCTGTACCTTCCACAGATTTGCTCATAGATTCTACTGATCTTGCGCAGAATGAGCATTGTAATTGAAAGCCATTTTCTTGCCCCATCTTGTATAATGTTTTTTTATTTAGGTTATTAAAGTATAAAATATGTACTTTGTATAATGATAGCAGAAAATAGAATATTATCAAAAATATTTTATCTTATGTGGAGTAGCAGAATTGTGTATATAGTGCTGTATGCGCGGAATGAGAAGATCAGTATTTTTTGTTTATCTATAGTGATAATTGGTATTATGGGGAATTGACATAGATGTATAACTTGTGTAGGATTCCGTCTCATTTTGGAGAATTGGTAATGAAGTAATTTATGGTGAAGCAAACTATTCGTGTTGTGCGCGGGATGCGCGATATGTATGGTAGAGAGATGCTGTTGTACAACCTTATTGTAAATGTTGTACGGGATATATCGCGATCTTATGGATATAGCGAGCTACAGACTCCCATTATAGAGTATGCTGATGTATTCCACCGTACTCTTGGTGAATCATCTGACATTGTGAATAAGGAGACTTATACATTCGATGATAGGGACGGTAGTGTGATTACTATGCGTCCGGAATTTACTGCATCAGTAGTACGTGCTCTGATTACGGGTGATTTTCGTCAAAATCATCAGTATAAATTTTTCTCGCATGGGCCTCTTTTTAGACATGAACGCCCGCAGAAAGGTAGGTATAGGCAATTTCATCAATTTAATTGTGAATTTGTTGGTGCGAATGGATACCATTCAGATGTGGAAGTGATATTGTTGGCGGATCGCATTATAAGTGCGCTTAATCTTCAGTCAGAGGTGAGTTTAGAAATCAATACACTTGGTGATAAGGAGAGTATGGATCGCTACAAGGAGGAATTGCGGGCGTATTTTAATGATCATGTAGATTTGTTATCTAATCGTAGTAGAGAGCTTATTGCGTTGAACCCTTTACGGATTTTTGATAGCAAAAAGGTAGGAGATGCTAGTATTGCATCTAATGCACCACAGGTATTTGATTATTTTAATGAGTTCTCCAAAGAGTATTACCATAATGTGCTATCATCACTTGATAAATATGGCATAAAGTATAAGGAGAACAATAGGCTTGTACGTGGTATGGACTATTATAGGCACACAGTGTTCGAGTTCAAAACGCGTTCTCTGGGTGCACAGGATGGTGTCATCTCTGGTGGTAGGTATGATGGATTGGTGGAGCAAATGGGTGGAGACAGTGTCAAAGCTATAGGATTTGCTGGCGGTATAGAGCGCGTGATGGAATTGATGATGATGCATAAGGTTGAGGAAGATGAAGATATAGCTGAAGATGGCGTCATTATTTGTGTACTGCCTATAGCTGAGTCAGATAATGATTTTGCGTTAGAAATTGCTTCTCAACTTAGGGATATGAAAGAGCTTGTTGTATTTCTTGATTATTGTATTTCATTAAAAAAGGGAATGCGTAGGGCGAATGAGCGCTGTGCAGATTATGTAATTGTGGTGGGAGAGCAAGAAGCGCGTGATGAGCAGCTTATAGTGCGGAATATGGAGAGTGGTGAGGAGCAGAAAGTTGCAAAAGATAGGTTGGGAGATTATTTTATTAGACAAGATCAGGAGTGATGTGTATTAAAAATGGCGCAAATAATACTACTCGGGGGCAATAAGAATGGTTCTGGGAAAACTACTATAGCTATTCATATAGCAATAAGTTTGTTGAAGCTGGGCTTTTCTGTAGCATCTGTTGATCTAGATGAGCGACAACAATCATTGTCACGTTATATAGGCAATAGGCGGGAATTTAGTAAGCAGTTTGGTGGAGAGCTTCTATTTCCAGAACATTTTGAGGTGTCGATGAATGCAGATGATGATACTGGTACTGATATTGATACTAATAATGAGAATATAGGTGAATTAGCAAATTTATTCCAGAATAAGCTTGCACATTACGACTTTGTTATAGTAGATACTCCTTCTAATAATACTAATGTCAGTATAGCTGCGCATTCATATGCTGATATACTCATCACTCCTGTTAATGATTCTTTTGATGAGGTGGGTTTATTGGGGAATATGAGTTCTAGGGATTTTAGCACGATCGCGCCCGGTACCTATAGTTCTATGTTACTTTCGCAAAAATTAAAGAAGGCGGAACGTGATGGGAGGTCGATTAATTGGATAATAGCTAGGAATAGATTTGGATCTCTTGGTGTTTTGGGTAAAAGGAATATTGGATTTATGTTCAACCGTCTTTCAAGAAAACTTGGGTTCAGGGTGATATTAGGATTTGATAATCATACTGTATTTGAAGAGCTGTTTTTGGATGGACTGACTTTGGTGGATCAAGATATTTTTAATAAAATGTGTGCTGCATCTTCTATACTTTCAGCAAGACAGGAGCTACGCCACTTTATATGCGCACTAGGTATAGAAAAGGTGGTGCGTGCATTATCTAGAAAGTAGGAAGATTGTGGTAGGTATATGTTACATATTTTTGGTACGTGTAGGCTTCTTTTTGGAAGTGGATGAAGTTTTTTTACTTGGCTTTGGGTTTCTACGCATGCATGATAATGACTGAAAGAATCTCGTATAGCCGGACTGCTCTGGTTGTTTTGGTTTCTCTGTATCAATAAGATTGGTGTTAGTTACCTTTTTATCATTGATTTGATCATATAGGTCAGGATACCTGTTAAAGAATTCGCCTATTTGATTATCGATTTTATCTGCTTGATCTTCTAGAGTACTCGTATTGTGTTGGACTATGTTATTTTGCATATTGTTATTATTGCTATGTTGATTATAACGCTTATATGCGTATGTAGCAGCAGCTGTAGCTACAATGCCCGTTGATATTGTTGATGTAATAGCTGGAGGAAGCATATGAGTAAGGTATGCTCCACATGTGATCATGTTGCGCGTTCTTTCTCCAAGACCAGCGTATAGTGATAGCGCATATGTTGCCTTGTTGGAGATGTTGCTGGCTAGATTTGCGACAGTATGAGTTGCATGATGCTTATCCCTGTTTGTTAATTTTTGAGTAATATACACGGCTGTGTTTGTCAGCTTGTTTGTATATCCATTATCTTTTGATTCTGCTTCGTTGGTTTGTTCCTTTATGTGATTAAGATCTGCTGCTATCTTCTGCGCTATTTCATATTTCCTCATTAGGTGATTTGTAATAGTACTATTCTCGATAGCGTTGGATATCTTTCTTGGTAGTTCGTCTGTTTTTTCTTTCTTACTT
>Ga0213833_1000953_pt1 | contig 23021 bp, 27 predicted proteins | sample SWATP21_FD_160575 | JGI IMG/M metagenome (GOLD analysis project Ga0213833, IMG submission 160575) | Coastal seawater microbial communities from Marineland, Florida, United States - SWA TP2 #1 | ecosystem: Environmental > Aquatic > Marine > Coastal | place: USA: Florida | collected 2016-08-14 | reverse complement strand
GGGGGCGCGACACACACACACACACACACACACACGCACACACACACACACACACACACACACACACACACACACACACACACACACACGCACACACACACACACACGCACATACATGCGTGCAATGCCGGCTCGATCTGCCACAAGGATGCCGTTCGAATCAAACTGAGGGGTCCTGAAGTTGATGCCGATGTCGACAATGAACATGATGTCTATCACCGTGTCCACCCAGAACCACGCTCCCCCTTCTAGCTTGAACGCCACGTCCACCGGGAGCAAAATCGCGTTGTACACCACAAGCAAAATGATGAACAGATCCCACACCATTTTGCCCCGAGTCGTGGGCCACACGATCCAGTCCTTGCGCCACTGCGTGCGAGCCTGGAGCCGCCGTGTTTGCTGCTCCTGAAAGCTTCCCAGGTAGTGCTGTGTGTCCCCGGGCCCCGCCACTGAGCGAATGACAGCGTGCGTCACGTGCTCGAAGCTGTCCGTCGCGTCCACCGCCGTCCTGTTCGACTTGATCGCCGCCTCAGCCGCTTCCTCGCGCTTGGCGGCACCCAAGGCACGAGTGTGGCTGCGCAGGCGCTGGAACAGTGACTTGGCGCGCGTCCCACCGCCGCCTCCACCCACTGCGGCCCTGGAGGTGGACGGCGAAGATGAAGGCGACACGGTGCCTTGGTGGGGCTGTTGTTGCTGGCTTGGTTGCTGTGGCATCACCTCCTCCCCCCCTTCCGGCGTGGACGGCAGGGCTGGTTCCGGTGACGGACTGGCAGCCAGGCGGCGAGAGGACACGGAGCGCAGCATGGACATCACCCTGGCGCTTGTTGACCGCCGCCGCCGCGGCAATGAAGTGGTGGCATTCCCGTTGCCAACACCAGCAGTTGCAGCCGCAGCCGCAGCCACATCGCCGCCGCCAGTCCCACTGCCAAGGGAAGCAGTATCACCAACGCCGGCGGCAACAGCTACATGTCGCGACTGTGACGCATGTGGCTGTGGTGGTGGTGGTGGCAGCACTGGGGTCGCTTGTGCTGGTGGTGGCGGCGGTGGCGGCAACGGAGGTGGCGGTGGCGGCGGTGGAGCACTGGGCTCCACGGGCGCCAGCGACTCCCCACCCCGCTGCTGGTGCTGGTGCTGTTGCTGTTGCTGTTGCTGGTGCTGGTGCTGTGGCTGTTGCTGTTGTTGTGACACGTCCACATGCGGAGACGAAGAAGAACCGTCGCCTTCATGACTGCTGAGGTCCCTGTCCCTCACCGGTCCTACACTACTGGCCCCGCCGCCAGCCCGGACACCACGCCGCAGACCCACCCGTCTGCCGCTTCCACCACCACGCGGACTCCCCACGCCGTATATTTGCTGCACATCAAAGGTGAACGCACTCGCACTGCTTCGACGGCGCCGACGCCGCCTGTTCAGGGGACTCAGTGAAGACGCGGGCGATGCGGATGCCACGGCAGCGGCAGAGGCATGACGGCTGCGCATGTGTGGCGCCAACTCCACGTCCTGACGCCGAGACATCGTCGTATTATCGTGCTTCGTCTCCACGCGTGTAGCGCGAGCGGCACCAATGCTGCGATCTGGCGTACAATGCGAATGCTTGCTTGCTTGCTTGCTAGCTAGCTAGCTAGCTTGCTTGCTGCGACGTTGCGCTACACACACGGCACACTCACGTCGCCGTGGCTGTGCATCACCATCATGCACTGCTCACCAATGCGTGCTGTCAACGCAACCAAGGGGTTTCGTTGCCTCTGGTGAAACGAGCACAGAGCGGTGGTGCCATCAGCTGGCCGCGCAGAGTGCTGTCTGTGCACGCAAGAAGGGAGTGTACAGGCTGGCACACCGCCAACGCAGCGAGACAGGCGGGGCGCCACGCCGTTACACTGCGGCCAATGCCCAGAGGGTTGTGTCTACCACTGCTACATACCCAGGGACGGACACACAAATATGCCTGCGTACAAGCGGGCGCGTGGGGGCACTGGAGATGGACAGGATTGGATACCAACTTGACAACCCGTGTCCGCTGAGTGTGCGCATGTGATTGTGTCACGTCATGTTAACACGAAGTGCAGGCAGCTGCTGGAACGCGCGCGAATTCGCGGTTTGCTCGTCGCCGCCGACACGACACGACGGCGACTTCTCAACGCTGCTGCAGTACAAGTGTTCGTACTGTACCAACTGTTCAGTGTTTTGGTGGACGGTACGGTACGGCTTGGCAATGGGTTTGTGAGGAAGAGACTGCTGCAGCCCTGCCTGTCACTGTCACTGGTCGGTCGAGCGCACCGTCCACATTGTTGCAACTGCTTGGTGCACAAGGCGTCGTTTCGTCGTGCAACATGGCGGCAGCCGCAAAGCGGCACAGATCAAACTCAGCAGGTGATACGAGTGCCGCATTCAAGCCGGTGCGTTGGTGTTGTGTGTCCTTTCGTTATTGTGTTCGTTGTGTCTGTCGGTGTGGTTTCACGTCGTCGTGAATGCATGGCTGGCACACTTGCATGCAGGGCACCGTGCTGCGCTTGCTTCAGCATGCGGTGCGCGCGCACCACAATGAAATAGACCACGCTGGTTCCGAGAAGGAGAGAAAACGCGTGAAGGTGTCCGTGGACGCGGCTGTGATGGCGTCCGAGCTTCTTCGCCTGTTTGTCTCGGGTGTGTCCGGTCGTGTTGCGACTGCTTGTACATGCACATGCTGCGTGCATTGTTGCTGCTGGACATTGGCTCTCAAGATCCTTCGTTCTCAAGAACCACGCCTTTCGAATGTGTGTTGTTTCCCCAGAAGCGTTCAATCGTGCGGCTGCGTTGGAACTTGAGAAAGTCGGAAACAGAGACTCCACAGCGCCCTTGGAGTTGGATGTCAACGCCATCCTTGCGATTCTCCCACAGCTGCTCCTTGATTTTTGACCTGTAAGTTCGCAGTTGGGCGTGTTTGGTGTGTGTGTGCAGGGAAAAAGTTGGCCAAATTGCAGTCTCTTTTACATACTTCGCGCTCGCGCTTGTTGTCCGGCACGCACAATACAAGATCCACCGAGAAACCCAAATAAACCCCACCACGAGCGAACCAACCAACGAACGAAACGAATGAAGGAACAACTCGCACGCACACATCCAGCACTCAGGTGCTACACCCCACACGGTGTGGCCCACACCGCTTGCCAACAAACCACCCTTCCGCCTGCCCCCTTTTTTTCCGCCCAGCTACATCCCCGACAGCAAGTCCTCGATCGTGACATCTGGCGCCCCGCGCCGTCGGCGACTTTTGGAGTGAGACGAGACGAGGTGCCGCCGCGCGAGTGTGGACACCGTCGAACTTCGTCCGGCGGGGATTGCACTCTGACGGCGGTCGTGGGAGGTGGACCCTTTGAAGCCGGTCATGCCGCCGTGCCTCCCCCCCATACCGATACCAACACCAACACCCATGCCCATACCACCACTTGTGGCGGGGCGACGAGCAGCAGCCGACGGAGACGTACATGTTGCGGCATTCACCAGGTGCCCACTCGGCGAGCTTTGCCCCGTGGCCACAGATGCCACCAGGGCTTGGACTTGGCGAGAGCGTGACATGGGACGGGAGGGCGTGCTCAACGTCCCATTCATCGCTGCTGCGTCGGACCGCGTTGCCCTGGACCCTGCCATGCCCTCGCCCATGACACGATGGCTCGATTTCATGCCGTACTGCTTCAGCACCGGTCGTAGACTGGACTGGTGCCACCCCAAGGAGGAGGCTCCGCGGCGGCGGCTGGCAGACACCTCCTCGCCCTCACCACCCACACCCTCCTCCTCCGCAAAACTAGCATGTGCCGCCGGGTGCCAGCTTGGGTAGCCACCTGTGCGACCTGGCTTCCTGTTGTTGCTGGCACGTCGAGAAGCGGGGCTAAGAAGGTGTGACGTCGACGCAGCCGCATGTCGTCGTGTTGATCTGGGTGCGGCACGCTGCGAATGTGAGGAGTGGCCACGACGTTGTTGTGTCGAAGCGTGCATGGGGGCAGCGTGTGTCGGCCGTTTGCTGGTCGCTGGCAACGCCGGCGCATCGTCTTCGTCGCTGCTTCCGTCTTGGTCTTCCACGTTGAGCGGCAGCACCAGCCACGCAATGTCAGAGTCGGTGACGTCCGCCAGCAGCATCCCAGCAGGCGTGGCTGTCTCTTCGTCAATGCTCGAAATGGCGCGCCCACCAAAGACACCGTTGCGGCTGCTGCTGCTGCTGCTGGCACGCTGATGTGGTGAAGGGGACGCTCTCCCCTGGTGCTTCGTGGTTTGTTGATTGGCGCTCCAACTGTACAGGCTGGTGATGCTCTTGCGACTGGACACCGACTTCATGGCCGTTCCGCTTGCACCAGGAGAGCTGGTGCTGCCTGTGCTGCCGGTGCGTTTCACACCTCGCCGGCTTGACGGGCTGGCTATGGTGTGCCGACGGGTCGTCTGGACGGCGTCTGCTTGCGCTCTTGCGTGGCTTGGGCCTGTGGGCGTGGACGAATGCAAGGGAGAAGGGTGATGCGAGCCGTTCCGACGCGCGTCATCCCTCCCATGCCCGTGGCGGTGGCCATGCCCGTGGCCGCGGCTGTGAATATGGCCACGACTGTGGCTGTGACCGTGACCGTGACCGTGGCTGTGGCTGCCACGACTGGGGGTGTGGCTGTGGCTGTGGCTGCTACTACTGTGATTGTGCCGCAGCTTCACGCCTTGGTGCTTGCTTGGTTTTCGGTGCACCAGCTGCGGCTTGCTCGAAGCACGGTGCACACGCGCTGCAGCTGACGGAGACAGCGACACGGAGGTCTTGAGGGGCGAGGCCTTGGGGTGGTGGCGCACGGCAAGTCCTCCTCCCACACGAGACGAGAAGCTGTCACTCAAGGACGACGCCCGCTCACGCCACGAGGCCGTTGCAGACAGTCGCACCTGCGCAATGGAGGGCGAGTGCATCAATGACCCTGCAGCTGCAGCTGCAGCTGCAGCCGGTGCCTCGGCCTCTCCGGTGGTGTCTCCCTCCTCCGTGGAACTCGTGGCAGGACCTCCCGTCGTGCCCTCCTGGCTGCGACCACGGCCAGGGCCAAGGTTGCGCTGAAGGGCGGCCCTGGACGACACGCGAGCAAGCGGCGATTTCAGCCCCTTCTTGGTGCTGCGGCTTCCCACAAACTGGGCCGGGCCGGAGAAGTGGCGTGCACTTCGAATGCGAGCAAGAGCCGTGCTGATGGCCTCACTGTCGATCTCAGAATCGCTGGAGTCACCACTGCATGCGCTAGCAACGCCTGGGCTAGTCACGCTCTTGGTGCGAAACTTCACCGAGGGGGCTGGTGAGGTGGGCGACTGCGCTTGCATCACCGCCACCAACACAACCGCAACACACACACACACCACACACACATACATGCACACAATTGAGGCAATGGCACAAAGCAGCAAACGACACAGACCATATGCAACCCCCCGCACACTCCACGTACGGGGCTGTCCATGAACGTCGGCGACGGGCTGGAACCCGCCCTGCGACGCGCCGCAGCACTTTCGGCTCGAGACCGGAGCTTGGACGTGTGTCGGGCAAGGGCGGAGGGCGGAGGGGTGCGTGGGGACGCGCCTGTGGCAGGGCCAGCAGGAGACGCCGCCCGGGATCCGTGGTGTGACGTGTTCGGTGTGGCCGCGCCACGGTGGCCTTGGAAGCCCTGTACCCCCGATGCTAGGTCCGCAACCTTTCGCACCGCCGCACGAGAGGCTGCCACCAACTCCGCGTGGCGTGCAGACTCTTCCTCCAACTGCAGCCGATTCGCCAGTTTTGCCTCCACGCGCTGGCGCTCCATCGCTGACTTTAGGTTCATGCGCGATCCACGCACACGTTCGCGCAGCACGGTTTGCACCTCCTTCGTCGCGATGCGGAGGGCCTCCTCGTTGCGACGCACCACATCCAGAGACTCGAACCCCAGGCCCAGACCAACAGCACCCTCCTCCCCACCCTCCTCCCCACTCGCCCCGCCACCTCCACTGCCACTGCCGCCGCCGCCGTTCTTGCGGCCCGGGTGGCCATGCCCGTTTCCATGACCACCGCCACCCATGTTTTTGCGGACGGCCGTGATTTGCTTGGCGGACGCTTGAAGTGAGCTAACCACCATGCACATGGTCTGCAGACTTTGGCGCCGCAACTTTGTCAGTCCGGCGTGGCGCAGAGCAATGTTGGTGTTGCTCTCGGGCGGTGCATTGGCAGCACGAGCTGCGTGGCGCATTTGTCGCATGCGTGGTTGTGGGCTCCCGGCCCGTTCACCGCACAGGAGCTTGCTGATCTCCCCGATTTTCACCTGGCGCCGCGAACTCAACTTGTTTTGTGAGTCAGGCGCGTCTTGGGTCCCAAACAGTGCCCCAAAGCACTCCATGAGCTCGGGAGATTTCTTGTAGGCATCCTATGGTCAAGTGCGTGACACACACGAAGCAAGGTGTTTTGTTTTTGGTTTTTTTCGGGGGGGGGCGGGGGGAGAAGCACAGCCAGTCAGGGTGGTGACACGTAGCCAGCTAGGCCAACAAACAACAAGCCATGGTCCCACCTGGAACTCCTCCAGACTGACACGCCCGTTTCCATCTTCATCAAGAGAGTTCAACATCTTGACGGCATCCTGGGCACTGCGATCCATGCTTTCTTGCGTGTTCATCACCATTTGGATGATCTGCTCGCGAACGACGATGGTCAACACGAGTGCAGCAGACACACGACCACATGTGTGTGCTTCCGCAACCCAACCCCCTCCCCTCACACACGCACACCCACACACCAACACACACCAACCGACGCCCCCCTACCAACGCCCCACCTCATCTGTGTCCATCTCTCCGCTCCCGTCAGCATCGTACAAAGAGAAGTAGAAGTCTGCCTTCACGGCCTTGGACGCCCGTGTCACACACGACAGCCCGTAAAACAGCTCCTGGTAGTCCAAGTTACCACTGTTGTCATTATCCAGCGCCAGGAACAGTTTGTTGACCAATCCCATGTCTCCGGGCTCACAGTGAAAGTGCTCTTGCATGAAACGTCGGAACGCGGGCAGTGCAATTTCTCGGTTTTTGCTCCCAGCCCCTTTCCCACTTACGGCTTTGGCCCAGACATCAGCAAGATGTTCCATGCCCAGTTCATGACGCTCCAACAAGTCGTTGAAGGGATGCTTGAGGCTTTCCAGTTGAGGCATGCTTCGGCCTGCAAACACATCATACAGCACCGGCTGCTCTGCCAGAGCTGTAGTGAACTCCTGCCTGCTGATGGTTCCATCTCCGTCCTTGTCGAGTGTGTGAACAATCTCGCTGGTGAAGTGGGTGATCGCCATGTTCTCGTCGTTGCCCTGCTGGACCAGCGCCAACAGCTCCGAAATGCCGATGTCCCCATCTCCGTCTGCGTCAAGCGCCTCAAACACAAGCTCCAGTTTCTCAGGTGTGGTACCCACCGCGACCTTGACAAGCCCGATGGTGAACTCCTTGAGATCAATGGTGCCACTCCCGTCCGCGTCAAAGCTGTCAAACAGCTGTGCCGCAGACAGGCGTGGCAAGGAGGGATACTCGCGGCACAACACGTCGCAAAAGGCATGTCGAGACAATGTGAACTCAGAACGCGAGGGCCTCTGCTTTTTCGTGGGCTGCGATTCACCCGACGGGTTCATCGTGACTGTCGCGCCCCCTGCGCCCCCGTCACCACCATCTGCAGCGTTGTCTTCTGCACTGGGGTCTGTGAACAGACTCACCAGAGCCCGGAGTTCCGCCACGTCAAAGGTAACATCTTGGCTCAGCAGGTCCATGACTTTCCGGCTTGTCTGAGACGACCCAGCAAACCCACCAGCCATACATACACAGCGCACCGCCAGATCAGAAGACATCAATTCAGAGCATTCGAAACAAACCAACCAACCAACCAACCAACCAACCAACCAACCAACCAACCAACCAACCAACCAACCAACCAACAGACCAACAGACCAAACAAACAAACGAACGAAGAAGCAAACACAGTGGCGCGCCCTCGCACCTGTGCTGCTTCGCTAAGTTTGCTAAATTTCTCAGCGCCTCCGTCCTTCATGGCCTTGTTCAAGGCTTCCTCACTCAGTTCTCGCAACTTTCGCTTGTCCACGCGTTTACCTGCTTGCTTGCGCACAAGCTTGAAGCTGCCCAGCAGCCTTTGGCTAACCACATGGGTTCCACACCAACCCACAAACTCCTCCACAGAAATGTCCTCGTCCCCATTTTCGTCCGCAATCTCGAACATTTCCTTGGCGATGCGCACCACTTGTGCCTGCGCTGGCATGGCAGTGATGATCTTCACCTATTGATTACCCATTGGGTGGTGTGGAGAGGCAGGTCGCGATGAGATAGATGGTGATGAACACGTCCACATCAAATGCTTCACACATTTCCAAGCAGCGCACACAGGCACGTGTGCTCGCACCTTGAAACTGGCACGACACAACACCTTGAAAAAGTGAACCATTTCGTCCAATGTAATGGCACCGCTCTGGTCTGTGTCGAACGCACGGAAGCAGAAGCGCAGCTGCTCCTCCATGCTGCCCTCCGAGAACAGCGCCACCATCAAGAACACTTCCAACACGTCCACTGTGCCGCTGTCCTGGTCCTCGAAAATAGAAAACACAGAGAGTGGGAGGCTGAGCCAGGTGTCTCCTTTTAGCACTGTGTAGTCAGTGAAGATGTCCCAGAACTCTCGACGCGTGACGCGCACCCCTCCCACAGCTTCCTTCGCGTTTTCTGTGCCAAGCTCCGGCTTCATGTCCAAGGCTCGTTGATAGGCCCGGCTGACAGTGTCATAGTTCCACCTGCCAACAAACAACAGCCACAGCCGGTAAGCAAGAACTACACATGAAAGCCAGCAAAGCGCCACTACAAGCGTCGTGACCTGGTACGCACCATGCAAACTCGTTCCGGCCCAGCACGTCCTCCATCCTGCTATCGACGCCGCCCATGGTGGCTGGCACTAGTGCGGCAAAACCGACAGCACACCGGCCCCCGTCGTGCGCACGGAGGCACACGAATCCTCTTGATGCGTCTACTCCCAAATGCTAGCCATTGCAGCTGCGGTGAGGACACGGTGGCAAAGAGCACAAGCGCGGCTGCCGAAGTTGACGTTTCGTCAGACAACAAAACCGCACGGAAGATGCTGTGTCTTATGTCATTTGTCATAAAATAGTCAACGTCAACCTTCACACCCGAGCTCGTTTCGGCGCGCTTGCTGTAACTTCGCCGTTGCTGCTTTGGTTGCAATCTTGTGTCCCCTCGCTTGTTCCCCCCTACCCACCGCTGTGTGCTTCGAGGTAACAGGTCCCTTGTGCATCTTCAGGAAGCACAGCCCACCCCACACAGCCCGACCACCGTGGTCACCACGGCTCGCCCCTTGGAGTAGTCGGCGAGCCTGTTCGTCGTTTTGGCAGCTTGTCCGTCCGTCCGTCCGTCCGTCCACAGTGCCTGTGTTCCTCCCGCTTCAGCCTAGCTTGCCAACCATCCCTTCGTGACACCATGTGCTGTGACTCAATGATGCTGGTGTTTATCGTGTGCGTGTCAATTGTGGGCATCGTGTCGCTGGCTGTGGGTGCCTGGGTGTGCTCCTTCACCTGGAACCGGAAGCCCACTGGTCCCGACCAAGTGGCAGCGTTGGTGACGCATGCCAAGGAAGTCCCCATGAGCCAGATGCCGATGCAGCACCACCACATGCAACACCAACGCTCTGTTGCCGGGATTCCGTTCGCACCCTCGCCCACTGACATGCCTGTGCCTCCGCCTCCGCCGAGTGGGTACATCGATGACTCCAAGGCCACTCCCGCTCGCAAAATGAGTGCCGCACGTCCCGCACACATCTCTCAGCCCATGCCACCGCTTTTCACACCCAACAGCGGCGCCATGTTCCAACCCACTCCCCCGTCCATGGGCCCGCCTCAAGGTGGTGCCACGCGCCTGCCTCCTCTCCGTGGCGCCGGGCAGCGACGACTGAGCAACGCCTCCGCCGTGTCCGACGCACAAGGCCGTCCTCGCCGCGGCTCCAACGCAAGCGGGTCCTATGCCCAGCAGGTGCGTGCGCGCGTGTGATGCTGTGTTGTAGATTTGTTGGTGTTGTCTGTGTGCATGCCCTGTGTTGCACGCGTGCTTGTGCGCGCCACGTGTGCGCGCGCGTGTTGGAACGCATGTTGCGCTCGTTGGCATGTGCGATGTGCTACGTGCGTTGCATTCTCACATTCTCTCTCTGTCCTCTCTTTGTGGGTGATGGTGGTGTTTCGTTGCGTGTGGCCGCTGTGGTTGTTGGTTCTTGGCTCTTGCTTGTGGATGTGTGTGGGCGGTGGCAGGCTGACGCACTGGATGGCGTTGCACAACTTGTTGCTGGCACCCACAACACCAGGCAAAGTTTTGGAGGTGGTGCTCGCTCTCCTGCGGAGCTGCTGTAAAGAATGCGTCAAGGGTGCCGCCTGAAGCGCTGCGAGCTGTGATGCACTGTGCTTGCTGTGCCGCTCGAGTGAGGGTGCGCTTCCTGCTCTTCGTGAAAAAGCTGCGACCACCGACACGTTTGAATTGTTGTCTCCATTAGTATCGCCTGCACATTCTTTCCCAACATACGCCTGTGCAATATCCAGATACTGCGACCACAACACCTTCCCTCGGCTGGGTGGGCACGAGCATCGCCTATCGAAGCTCAAACACAGGGATTGTGTCAAACAAGTGGCGGTGGTCCGCTGTCATGTTGTCTTGCATCGCAGACGGGGAGATATGCAACTCTTTCAAGTGCGTCATGAGGGCAAGTGAGTGAGGAAGGGTGTTGAGATCAGACTGAAGAACAAACGCGGCCCGTCATTGTCGTGCTCAGCAGCAACCATGCTCACACATCGATCCCCAGGGGGGATTCCCCACGGACCTGGTTGTACAACTTCAATACTTGCAGTGACGTGAGCATGTTGATGCTGTGAACAAACAACGCAAACAGTTCTTGTCATCTCATCACACACTACCAAACCTCTGCGCTGGGCGTGCATCAGCATCCCACCGCTTTGGTAGTTTCTTGAGCGAGTTCCCGTTCAGTGTGAGTATTTTCAGCTTGTGCAGTTGTACTGTCAACGGTTTGAACAATGTCAGATCATGCACGCAGACAATCAGAAACAAAATCATGAACGCACCGATGAACCGGGGCAGGGATTTCAACGAGTTGTCCTCTGGTGTGCGTGCAACCGAACACGTCAGCGCCACGGCGAGGCACTCGGGGCAGTTACATGCGCACACCGTGCCCTATCATGCTACACTACGTACCTGCATACAGCGCTGTGAGACTGGTCAAGTTGCTAATGGCTCGAGGCAAGCGAGCAATGTTGTTGGTGTTGATGAACAGGGTTTGAAGTTGGGGTAGCGAACACACACAGTCGGGCAACTGCAGAGAGGCAACACACATTGTCACAGCTCATGGGGCGGCAACGTAGAGGCACTGCAACGTACTTGCGTCAGGCGGTTTCGTGACAGATCCAAGTTCAAAAGCCGGGGAAACTGAAACAACATTTAAGCGCATGCGGCATGCCTGTCAAGCAACAACAAACTCCACACAAACCATACCCGACACCCCACACATGCACAAAGTTACGAACACCACCGAAGTGACGCGGGAGGGAGGTGAGGCGGCAGTTGGCAAAAGACAAGTTCACGAGCTTGGCAAGCCGATGCGCCTGCTCGTCGGGAAGCGCGAGCACCCGTTGGCGCTCGGCTTCTTGGGCGGCCTGCTTTTTCCTCAGCTGAAACAACTTCTCCATTTCGTCTCGCTCCTCCTGCTTTGTCCGTCGCACAACCCCTTTCCGCCCTTTACCTTTGCAACACATGAACCAACACACGCATCAGGCTATGCGCACTGGCAAAGTGCAAGCATCAAGCGGCCGATTCGAGCCACACACCGGTCTTGGCCGCGGCGAGTTCCTTGAACTCCCTTTGCTTTCGTTCTTCTTCCGTTTCACTTGCTTCCTCCTCTGAGCTGATGGTGTCATCTGATTCTGTCAGGTCACTCAGGTCGCTCCCACCCGCTTTTGTTTCCGTGTCACTTTCGTCATCCGTGATGAGGCCTTCGTCAGAGTCCGTGGACTCTGGGGTGCCGTTGTTGAATCAAAACGCGCAGCAGCGGCAGCAGTAGCAGCACTCATTGCTTCCAAGTCAGTCACAGTCCAAAGGCAGACTGCTCGCAAACATCACGAACCGTGGTGGTCCATCAGCCCGACCCCCTTGTGCTCCTTTTCAGCTTCAGCGGCTTCCTTTCGCTTTCGACGCTTGCGCAGAACATTTCTGCGTTTCGCGTGGCGGCTGGCACGCTCGGTGCGAATGTGCTCTGGCAAGAATAGAATCCCCTGTTTTGGGGCGTGTCGCTTTTGAAATTGAAGCCGTGTGTCGCCTGTGTTGCATCGAATCCATCATGAGAGCGAATAACGTTGGTTGAGAAGCACAGGTCTTGTCACCTGTGAGGTGGGAAGGTAAATGCCTGATACGATTCCATCCAAGCGCAACATTTCGGAGGCGAGGCAAATCGAACACCTCCTGGCTGATGTCAGTGAGCTTGTTGTCACCCAGGAGAAGCACCTGCGCCCAGAACCACACATGTATGCCCACACGTTAGATGGGCATGAAAGAAGGGGTATCGCCACAAACATCCACGTTCTTCAAGCGTGGTAAGCTTGGCCAGTGATTCTGGTAGTTCGCGCAGTTGGTTTGTTTGAGCGTCAAGCTTTGTCAGCGTTGGCATGTCGCCGAATCTCCTTGTCAAATACTTGAGCTTGTTGCTAGCTGCGCCACAGCATAACCACCACATCAACAGGACCAACACAGACGCCTCACCAAACTGACAATGCAGACGAGCAACGAACCTACGCCAAGGGTATGCAGTGACACCAGCTGTGGTAGAATGGTGGATCAGCAACACCGACGCGTTCGGAGGCAACGAAAAGCAAACAGCAAATGCTGCATAGCACACGCGCCGCAACACCCATACGCACATTGGTGGTGGTGGCTGGCAAGCTTGTCAGGGCGTTGTGTCCCTGTTGCACAACTCCACTAGTCAATCAGTGGCAGCGTTCAGTTGCAACGGCAAGTGTATGTACCAGATGAAGGACTTCGAGACTGGCCAAGTTTCCGAGATCGTCGGGCAGCGCTTGCAATTGGTTGTGTGTGATTCGCAGTTCTTGCAGAGCACCGAGATCCACGAGAGTGGGGGGCAGCTTCTTCAAACTGTTGTGTGACACATTTGCATACTTGAGGGCCGCGCACATCCCTGAGAGCACACAACATTGCGGTTGAAGGTCATGCTCATCCACTCGATTCGCAAGCGAAGGTGTGACCGGCGCAAGTTGCTCCGCGCAAATGTGGTTGCAATGTCAAGCATGGGAACGAGCAGGCGCAAGCACCACGCACTGAACAGGCAGGGGCCACGGGCCGTGGCCCACGGCACAACACAAGGAAAGGAAAGGACACTCACCCAGCGTGCGCGGCAGGGACTCAAGATGATTGTGGTGGGCCAAGAGCACCTGGAGTTGGGTAATCGAACCCAGCGAAGCTGGCAACTCCTTCAAGCTGGATAAGGCACAGCAGCGAACATGTCAGTGGCCCAATTGCGCCATGCAACACGCTCTGCGTCAGAGGCATGCATGCGAAGCACCCACCGATTGCCAGAGATGTCAAGGTGGGTGATCATGGAGATGGGGCCCAGGGCTGACGGCGGGAAGCGTTTGAGCTTCAATCGCGCGCATGTGAAGTGCGTGCCGGTGTGTTGCGCACCCTTGATAGGAACTGCAGTGTGGATCCATACATGGTGTCAACGAACAGAAACACAACGCACGCAAGCAACCACATGGACCCACTCGCAACGCGGCGACCCACCGACCTCTGTGGATGTGTGGCGTCTGCTGACCACCACGTCGTCGGCGAGGCAAGTTCCGTTCTGGTTCATGGGCCTTGCGTTTTGGGCGAACTTTGACCCCCCGCCCCTGGTGGCCCACGGTCGGGTAAACCCCTTCATCACCGACGTCATCGGCGTCGGAATCACCAGCGCCTTTCTTTGATGCAGGAGCTGCCTTGTGTCTTGTCCTGCGTTGGCGAGCGCCAGATCGGCCGTACCCTGTCCTGGCTGAGCCGGTTGAAGGTGCCGGCGATGGGCCAGGCGTTGCATAGGCCGCTGCCCCACCGCCAGTGCCGCTTTGCGTGGTACCCATGCGAAGAGTCACGTGACTCACGTCACGCAGCAAGAAGGCCTGCAGACGACGAACGTTCCTTTGTGCTGCGAGAGGCAACAAAGTTGAACAGAAAGTGCTTGCGTCGCGAATCGCGATGATTGATTTATGTCCAGATCTGGATCAGGAATCCAGGATTGATTGGCCACATTGGATGCATATGTGTATTCATCAAAGGATCAGCAATCCGCACGGGCCGCCACGACACAGAAGCAGCCGTGTCGACAGTGCAAGTGACCGAACCTTTCCGGCTTGTTTCTTCGTCCTCTCCCCCCCTTGTGGTTCTTGTTATCACGAGCATCTGTCATCTGCGTGCACTGTGGCTCGTATCCCGGCCAGGCTTGGGTGTTGTGGTGTGGATTGAGTGTCCGGCTGCATTTGCTGGCCATGTCGTCGCGGTGCTGAGTGAGCAGCCAGTGTCGTGTTCATTTTCGTTTCGCCCAGTCTTCATCAAACCCACAGGATGGCGAGTGACGCGCGCGTGTCCAACACATCATCCTTTGTGTATGCTCCAGCCCCCACAAGGGTTGCAGCGGCGCATCCCATCCTGGGCTTGGAACAAAGCCCTGGGCATGCCGCACGGCCCACAGCGGTTTCCTCCTCGGCGTCACCTTGGGGAGGGCCCCTCCCCCACAGCATATCTGTGAACAGCACGTCGTGTGTGAACAGCACGTCGTCGACGACGTCTGTTGGCGCACACAACCACAACGTGTTGAGTTCAAGCTCTGCGCCGATTGATGAAGGGCGACGCAGCTTGAGCCGGTCCGCGAACCTCAGCCCGTCCCATCCGGACGAGTTCCTTGCCGCCGTCGTAGCCGCTGGTGGCTACACTCCCGCGCCGCCACAGCACGTGGCACAAGTGCGGGCTGGCACCGACCGTCTGCGCGAGTCAGTACCCCCACCAGCACAGGCAGGGCTCGCTGCTACTTCTGATGTGCCTGACACGGCACCCGGTGACCACCGCTCAGGAGGAACACAGTTTGGTGTCGCAGGCGTGCCGTTGTCAAGGCCGCTATCATCCCCCCCAAAGACGTATGGTGGGGTCGCGACCGCGGGCAGTTCATGGGGTGCGACTTTCCCTGTGGGCCATGACAGTTCGGACCGTGCAGTGTCCGCGGCTCCCTTTCGCCGCCCGCGCCCGGTGTCAATGCCTGTGAATGTGCCGTCACGCGGCATGCCGTCGTCACTGGAGCGTCGCGGCGACCATCCTCACTTCCTCGGGTTGATGGGTGGGGCTTTAGGTGGCAGTGATGAGCCTTTGCACGACACGGTACACCGGCACGAGTCAGATTATCCCGTTCCTCGGTCTCGTTCGGCAGATGTGGTCCACGTGGGCGACGGAGATGAGTGGGGTGGCTTGCGCCAGCGGTACATTCCGTCTGCACCACCAGCAGCTTTGCCTTCGACGTGGCGCCGTGATGACGGGGAGTATGGCGCCGGAGACTCGTGGACGCATGCATCCGCGCCTCGGGCGCCCGTCACGTCAGGCAGCACCGGATGGGGCACGCAGCAGCAGCCACAGCAGCCACAGCAGCCACAGCAGCAACAGCAACAGCAGGCGCCCCGCACAGCTCCTCCTCCTCCTCCTCCTCCTCCTCCTCATCGAGAATCTTCACCTGCACACACTTCGGCCGTGCCCTCACAACGAACAACAATCACCGCGCAGAAGCAACGCTTGTCGCATGGGGACAGGCACTTCGTCGTCAGCCAGCCGTTGCCGCCTGGTGCTGCCGCACCACAGGAAAAGCCGCGACCTGGTTCACGTTCCGTCCCGACGGCCACTGCTGCTGTCGCGTACATGACCCACGACACCCCCACTGCTGCTGCCGCGGCTCATTTGCAAGACGTGCAGCGACAGGTCAGGTTGCTCGAGTTGCGCCAGTCCCACCACGGCTTTGCACCGCCCCCACCAGCAGGTGGTGGCATGGTGGTTGGCGCCCCCCATGTCCTGGGCGCACCAGGGCTCCCTGTCACTCACCCATTGCACGCTGCTGCCGCCGCCGCCGCCGCGGCCGCGTACGCTGGGCTTCCGTACGTGCAGCCCGCGCCCGCTCCGACCATGGCAGGGCAGTACGCATCTCAGACTTACGGCTACACCTTCCCAGACTACGACGCCCCGCCACCCTATGCAACACACGGCAGCTATATCCACCCTTCGATGGTATCTCACCACCACCCCGGTGCAGCTGGTGGGCCATACGCGCACATGCAACCCGAGGTGCCCACAGTTGCATAGCCAGCCGGCAACCATGTTCACGTGTATGTCAGCGAGGCGGATGCTGCTCGTTATGGCCCTGTGCACGTCACTTACCCGGGTGATTCTGGGTACGTTGTAGTTGGTTTGTAATCGCGTTTCCTCGCCTGCCCGTAAACTCTGTGTCTTGGGTGTTCGCAGCAGCGCGCCCCGCCAAGCCCGCACAGCGCGCCCCCGATCAGTTGCAAGTGCGCGAAAACAGCCCACGTGGACAAAAACATCCCTGGTCGGGCGTGTCGTCGAGTGCTCGCAGGACCAAACAGGATCACGCTTGATCCAGCAAATCCTTCGCGTACGTGTCGTTCGTTCACTTGGGACCTGTTGTGCCGCTGTCCTGTTCTCACATTCCCATCCACACCGCTGGGGCAGACGGGAACTCCTGATGAGAAGCACCGGCTCTACGACGAGCTGCTTAGCGCTGCGCCGGACGTTTTCCTGCGCGTGTGCCAGCATGCGTTCGGTAACTACGTGGTTCAAAAGTTTTTCTCTTGCGGTTCGCCCAAGCAACAAGCTGCACTCGCTGCCGCTCTTGTGCCTTTCGTCCCCCCTTTGTCTCTTCACGCTTTCGGATGCCGCGTTGTCCAACGGGTGCGTTGCGTGTTTCGTGGCTTGCCGCAACGTCCCTCACTCTGGCACCTGTGTCAGGCATTTGAGGTGCTGACAGGAGACGCCCAGCTTTCCCTATTGAACGGGATAACGGCTTCTTCGGTGTTGTCCTACTCTTTGCATCAGCATGCGAATCACGTGATCCAGAAGATCATCGCAACTGTGCCTGCTTCTCGCCTGCAGTTCATTGTGGATGCCTGTGTGGCGGAGCTTCCAACGCTGTGCTGCCACCAGTACGCTTGCCGTGTTGTCCAGCGGCTGTTGGAGTTTGCAACGCCCGAACAAGCCCAGCCAATCCTGAATAGCGTGTTCGGGCTTATTCCAACTTTGGTGCTTGACCAATTCGGCAACTACGTTCTGCAGCACATCCTGGAGCATGGGCGCGTGGAGTCACGGTGCGTGTCGCTGCTTGCCCCGTTTTGCGTTTGTTTTCAACTTACCGTGTGACTAACTTCCCAGATCGACCGTGTTCGCTGGGCTACGCTCCCGCTTGGTGGAATTGAGTTGTCACAAATACGGCAGCAATGTGGTCGAACGCGCTTTGAGGCACTGCCACAACTCTGTACGTGTGCCACGCCACGTGCGCAGGCGACATACATACCTCTCACGCAATGCCTTTTCTCAATGCACAGGAGGTGCAAGCTGCTGTGGATGAAGTGATTACGGCACGGGGTGGTCAGGAAACGGCGTCTGTGTTAATCAACGACATGATCCAGGATCAGTTTGGCAACTATGTTCTTCAGACGATCCTTGATGTTGCAACACCAGAACAGCGTGCGAGCATCGTCGCACAGCTGGACACTGACGCTCTGAAGAATACGCGTTATGGGCGGCATATCCTTACATGTATCGATAACGCGGGCAACTCCGCTGCTGGCGGTAGTCAAGCAACCGGCGCGGCAAAGCGCGGCAGGCGCCGTCGCGGTAAACGGTCTGGGCGCCGTACGCGCAAGCCATAGCTTGTTTGTGAGGCTTTTGACACGATATTTTTCTGTTGCATGTGCTACTTCAGTATTCTTGTGCTTTTCTGCTCGCAGTGGTGCTGTGAAACACCACCTTTTTATTAACTATCGATAACACCAACGTCATTGGCTCCACTGTGATAGAAATCTTTGCAGCTCTTGCTTCTGCAAGCGTTGGCGCTTGTCAGCCTCGTTGCGCTCTTTGTCGATCTGAAGTACGTAGAGGTTAGTGAGTCATCATCAGCAGCAACAAATGTACACCGAACTGACTTGGAGTAGCAAAGCGCGCTGCTCGGCCTGAAGGGAAACACACACTTGTGTGCGGCTGGAGAGCTCCCGCCGAGTGCGCTCCAATTGTTCACCAAGGGCGGTCTGCTGTTGTCTGTAATGCTCCTTCAGCTTGGTGATATGCTGCTTCGCCGTGGCTCGGAGCTTGGTCATCTGGTCACATGAGTGATGAGCACACAAGCAATGCGCGGAACACCGAAACAGGCAGGATCGCTATCTGCGCGTTACCTTGGCATTGCGTTCATCTGCAACAGAGCGAAGGGAAGCGATCTCAAGCAGCTGCGTGCTTTCTTGTGATTTTAACTGAGAATTCGCTTCCTCCAACTGTTCACATCTCCTCCTCAAGTCGGTGAGCGTGCGCGCTTGCATTTCAACTGATTGAAGTCGCTGTTCGAGTTTGCGACTGTCGTCACTACGCCGCCGTAAATCTTCTTGCAGGTGTCGATTTTCTGCGACACAACAAGGTTAGACCAAAACAACAAGTTGCAGCGGCTGCATGCGGTGACGGACTGCGCTCTAGACGGTCAAGTTCCTCATTTCTTGCTTCTAAGTCGGCCTGCGCAGAGTGAAGCTTGTCCTGTACAAGCACCGACGACGTGAATGTGCTGAGTCAACTACCACACTTATCACGTTGACATACTTGAAGTGAAGCAACAGCGTCTTGCATGCCGGTCCGGGACGCCGATGCGTCCTCATGCGCCGCTGCAAGTTGTCGGCGAAGCTGCGAAATCGTTGAGTTCTGATCTTCCAGCATCTTGTCCTTGACTGCGAGTTGGCCAGTGTGCTCATGTTTCAGTGCTGCGATTTCTTGAGCCGAGACATTTCGAGCACTGTCAACAGCAGCCGCCTTTTGCTCAAGCTCCTCGACGCGCTCAGACTTTTGCACAGACAGCGAACGTAGATGGCCAACCTGACGAAGCGCGTTTTCCAGGTCGCCCTGAAGATACTTGGCCGAGTGAGAAACGGTGGCAGCTTTCCGCTCAACACAACACACCTGGAGCTTCTTTGCCCGGGCCATCGCAGCCAAAAGCTCCGGCTTGGCAACACACTGCGCGTGCGTTGTAACAAATCAGTCATGGGTGAGCGGAAACATAGTCACCATGAGTGGAAGCATGGCTCAGTAACGAACCTGATCATGATTACACACGTGCTCCTGTAATTTAGACAACTGCAACGTGGCGTGTCGTCAGCAAAGTTCGAGCAAACAACGCCTTCACAACAAACCAACCTTGAATTCAAAAGCCCGACGTTCGGAGTCGAAGACACTGCGCTGTGCTTGAAAAGCCTGTTCTAGTGACAGCCTTTGGTCAAGACAGTCCTGCATGCCACACAACGTTCCGCTCCTTCAGTTGTCATGCCGCTACGACAGGGCAGCCAAACAAACCTTATAAGCCCGCTTCAAGAGACGCATTCTCTTTTCACTTCGGGTCACAGCAAGCCGCAGCTCCGTTGCAGCGACGTCTTCGCGGGCATCAGCAGCCCGAGCGGCGCGCTGCAACTTTTCAGACATTGCACGCAGTTGAACCTCTCTGCGTGTTACCTTCTTGCTCACACGATCAACCTGACATTGACGTTTGTCATCGAACCACACACCAACCAACAAGCAGCAAACGTACACGCTCAAGCAAGGCTTTCTTCACACTTGCATACTTTGCCTCGCGCTGCACAGATGTTTTAGGAACACACCGCAAGCATTTGCACACGCACACCTGGACACGCACTTCTTGTCGCATTTGCCTCAGCTGTGTGAGTTTTGCTTCGTGGGATTGGGTCATCGTTTTGATCCTCGTTTGCGCAGCTTGGACATTAGCCAGAGCGGCTCGATCTTGTTTCTGTCGATGAAACGCGTTAAACAACAGTCAAGCACCGGGATCACAACACCCAACCAACCTCCAGTCGTGCAATGGTGTCTTGTAGTTTGTTGACTTCCTGTACCAAGTGAACACATCTTTCGTTCGCGCTTACCAACTCGTTTTGCAGCTCAGACACTGACGTGTCTTGTCTTTCAATCATCGATGTGCTTGCGGCTTGCTGTAGTTCAAGCTGCTTGGAAGCGTGTCGGCGCGCGCATAAACAAATGAACGAAGCACACTCATGCGTACCTTGCGAGCACGCTGTGCACATGCATGTTCCCGCCGCTTGCACTCCCCAAGTTCTTGCCATGCGGCATCGCGTTCATCCCGCAGCGCTTCCAGATCACGTTCCTGTTGTTCAAGCCTGTTGGACCGAATCTGCAGTCTGCCTTGGGCATCAGCCAGTTGCTGTTGCAACTTCTCAACAACGGAAGCATCGACCATCTGCATGTCCGTTTGCACCAGCTGGGATGACAATCGCGGTGTTGGGGCGGTCTGGGAGCTCGTGTGTGAGAACGCTGGGCGAATGGTTTGGGTAGAAGCGGGCTCATTCACCAAAGGAACAGTTTGCATGCCACAGGCTCGAAGCGGCGCCTGCACGGTCTGGACAGCCACAGAAACAAGACTGGTGGACACGGTTGCACCGGATGCAACGGACTCCGCAGACACAGCAGGGTGTGTACGATCAGGCTCCATTTGTGTCATGTCATCGGTGCCGGCGCCGGCCAAGCCATGCTTACCACTGTCACCAGGCGGTGATTGCGCCTCGACCACATCAATGCTAAGAGAAGCAAGGTTGTGACCAAGTGACATGAACACGGACTCCTGGGGCGGAGACCCGGGCTTGGGCCTGCGTCTCGATTCTTGCAGTAGTCGTTCTCGCAAGCGAGCAGCTGCAGCATCGACGCGCGGCAGGAACGGGGGAGCGGGCCCTGGCAAATTGACGCGAGGCCAAGTTGGCGTGTGGAGGGGGGACGAGGCTACAAGCGCATCTGTGTGCGCCGCAGTTTGCATAGACATGGAGCTCGGAAGAAGTGGACCACCGCCAGGTGGCAGGGGTGGCGGCGGAGGTGGCGGCGTTGCAGCACGGAAAGGGGAGGATGGCATTGCCTGCCCGTCACCCTCGGGACGATGGAGCGCCGCGGGAAAATCGATCCCATCCACGGTTTGGAGTGACGGTGCCTGGCGAAGGATGTGCAGGACCTTGGCGTGAAGCTGGGTAGGACTGGATGGGAGGCCTAGGTTGAGGGAACGTAGAGCTGGAAGGCGAGCCACTAAGTCGCATGTACAGGTCGCAAGCGTGCAGCGGCCACCACTATCATCCAGCGCTTCTACATCGAGTGGGTTGCCACGGAGGTCAAGGCTGGTGAGCGACGGGGGACAGTGGTGAATGAGCCCACGTAGCCCCACGCAGTTGATGCTGTTGTACGGAAGCCGCAATGTTTGAAGGCAGGGGAACACGCTTCCAGCGGCAGCCTGGCCACGGATGTGGTTCCCAGCTGGCGCTGCGGACGAAAACTGCGGGGCAGGTGACCAGGTGATGCCAGCAATTTGGCAAGCGGACAGATCTAGGTGGGTGAGGGAAGGCAGCCGTGCTGTGATGGGGCCAAGGTCCAGGATGGAATCGCGCCTTCCAAGGCCGAGGGGGTTGGAGGACACATCCAAGTGGGTGAGGAAAGCGAGGGTGGGGAAGGCCGGCCCGCAGGACAAGGAAGTCAAATTGTTGCCGTGCAGGTTCACGCGTTGGACTCTGGTGGTGAAGGACGGTAGTTGAGCCACTTCATCCAGGTGGCGTAGACCAGCTGCAAACGCGTTGCACTCTTCTCCTCGCGCTGCAGCCGCCTTGCGCGCAGTTGTTGCATGGCGGGAAGCCATGTCAACAGGCTCTTCATTCACGTCATGGCCCCGGAACTCGGGAAACTTGCGGTTGAAGGGTGCACTGCGCTGGCAAGTCGTTCATACGTTTGCATACACAACTGTTGCGTTGTCCTAGCAGACTTGTTGGTCGCCTGCCGTGCTGCAGGTACGACACGTCGGTGTGTGTGTCAGCAGGCACGCTGGGTTGAACACAAACCGCAGCGGCTGCTCCCGCGGGAGGGGGTGCCGGGGTGTATTTTGTCTCCCCAACAACACTTTTGCCAAGTTTTTATGTCAATTGTGTTACCTGCAGCGGATGCTTTGACTTGTTCGTTTGTTTGTTTCGGTGCAGCCAGCAGCACCACATCGCAGCAGCATTGACGTTGTTTGTGAGGGGGAGGAGTGTCCTTGCCCAGGTGTGTGGGGCGGGCACCTCTACGAATGAGTTCCGTCACTACGCGTACCAAGAAGAAGCGGCGGGGTGGCGCCTCTTCTGTCACCCGTGACGTTGCACAGCAAGCCACCGCTGTGTTTCGTCGCAAGGTTCACGAGTTGGTCACGGCTGCGAGTGACCGCGCTCGCCATGGCGCACTGCGCTGTGCCTTCACTCCGACAGCGACAGGATTTGGTACAGGCGTGGACACGTTCCTTGTCGCCAACTCTCAGCTCGCGGAAACGTTTGAGCAGTTGTTCCACCACTACCGCGGCAAAGTGCCGGACTTGCAGCACGATGAAGTGGTTGTGGCTGCGGGCGAGGATTTGGTGGCCGCAGGTCAGTACCAAGCCGCCACAGACAAGTTTTTTCGTCGGGTACGTTGTGACGCCTCGGCCGTAGGGGCGGGCGCCGGTTGTGTTCGCACTGCCTGTGCCTGTGTGTATGTGCCTGTGTGTGTGTGTGTGTGTGTGTGTGTGTGCGTGCTGCATGTGCTTGCTTGTGTTTGTTGCCATCTCTCGAGGTGATGTGTGGGGGTTGAAGTTATGCGATGCTGCCAACCATGGTGGTCGCAGCCAC
>Ga0213833_1000951_pt1 | contig 23075 bp, 9 predicted proteins | sample SWATP21_FD_160575 | JGI IMG/M metagenome (GOLD analysis project Ga0213833, IMG submission 160575) | Coastal seawater microbial communities from Marineland, Florida, United States - SWA TP2 #1 | ecosystem: Environmental > Aquatic > Marine > Coastal | place: USA: Florida | collected 2016-08-14 | reverse complement strand
CCAACCTTGGTGGTGTTAGTTCCGCTGCCCATCGCACCTTGCGTATCAACACCAGGTCCTTCATGTTCAAGCAGTGAGTTGTTGCTGTGTTGCCGGTGCTTGTCTGCGTGTACGGTGGGCTCACGGCGCCTTCTACCCAGAATACGGTCAATTCTTGAAGAATCAAGCTCATCTTGGGCAGACGGGAAAGTTGAAGACGCTGCAGAGTGGATGGAAAACGCTGTCACTGTGTATCTAGCCAATCGCAAGGCGCAAGCCAGCGTGTTCCACAGGTACTTGCGTTGTGGCATGGTTTGGACGCTGTTGCCTTACACACATTTGTCTGTCAACACAGCCCTGCATACTACGTAATCCTTGCCATAGTCCTGGATATGGGCCTCTTTGGTGCTGGTGTACGTGCCACTACATCTCCGAGCAACCCGTTGGTGAACATGGCTTCCAATGGCACCGACACACCTTCGCACAAAGGTGGAAAGGTTGAAGAAGACGGTGACGGCAGCAGTGACAGCGACAGGGACAGTGCCGATCCCAGTTTCTTTTTGAAAAGTCTGGACGACCTGCTTCGCAGTAAAGACTTGCCGGTTCTCCGACCAAGCTTCTCATCGGTTGGTTGGACTCGTGCATTGTTGTTGTTTCGCGTTGGCAGTCTCACATCGCCGCTTCCATGCGCAGCTTGGTTGGCAGCACGACTACGGACTGGGCTCTGGAACCCGCTGCCCCACTGGTCACGTGACTGCGGCGAGCTTTGACTGTGTTTTCTTCCGTGCTGCTTCTTCCGTGCGATCGAAGCTGCAGCGCGGTGGTGAGACCCCGAAAGCGAAGAAGTCCAAGAAGCGAAAGTCCAAGAAAAGGATGAAGAAAACGCGCAAGAAGGGCTCAACTGGTGACTCTGATAACTCTGACGACGAAGCCACGTGGCTTGAGAATGCGGCCACGTTGATTGTGTCGAACGACGATCGTGACTTTGGTCCGCCCGCTGTGCACCTGTTGATGCGTCGTGTGTTTGGGTTGGTTGGGTAGGATGAGCGAAACCGCAACAAAACTTCTGATTTTCGAGACACGGCGCCACGCCCCGCGCTCACTCACGCTGCAGCCAGCTCGCCTGGCGCTTGTGCGGCTGCGTTTGCCGACGTGGCAGGCAGAGTCAGGTGGTGGGTTGGCGTTTTCAGGGGAACAACGATACCCTTGGTTCATTCCTGGTCTGGACGGGCGGAGGTTGCCTCATGTGGATGTCTCCACGTGCTTGATTTGATTGTGTTCACCTCACCTTGTCAAATTTTACACGTTGGAGGAGCCACCCACGGATCGCCTTCAATCACTGACAAGGGGGTCAACCATGTACCGTGCACGTCATGGCCGCAGCATGGTGGCAACAGACAACGCCCTGTTTCCATACGATGCTGAGTCACTCGCAGAACAGGTGCAGCAGTTGCGCCGAGTTCGCAACGAGCAGGTTGGTGGAGCAAGAGTTTGCCGCCGTCCCGTTGTTTTCGAGCTCATTGCAGGCCTCCTCGTCGTGTTTGAATATTGTTGATGTCCACCTTACAGGCGGAGACAATCAAGTCACTTCGCGCACAGTTGATCCGCAAGCAAGACGAGCTGTCGCGCACTCAGCACAGGGTAAGTTCTCATCCGATCATAGCGATGAGAGGCGGTGCTTCACACGCGTGTTGCTGTGTGGATACACGTGGGCATTTCTGCAGATTGTAGAGCTAGAGATGGAGCGAGAAGGGTGAGTGTTGTTCGGCAGCGGAGGGGGGTGGCGCTGTTGTTGCTGTGATGTCTGGTGGTGACCCCCCCTTTGCCTCAGGCCGAACCTCTTTGGACCCGAGTCATCAGGTGGCGGGGCCGCGGCTGTGCACAAGCAAGTAGCACGGCTACAAGATGCGCTGCAGCGGAAGGATGAGGAGGTGAACCACTGGAAGGAGCAAGCGTACGTCCCCGGTGTTGTTTGCGCGTGCTGAGAATAGTGGTTGCCGTTCGTTGGGCTGTGTGGTTGTGGTCTGTGGTGTGTGCACTTACGCCACAATGGCATCCATTGCAGCGCGGAAACCACAGCACTGCGCGAACAACTCGCTGTATTTCAAGCCCAACTGTCGCGCAGCCCAGCCGGCCGCACCCGGGGCCGTGTGGATCGAACGGGACCGTCGGGACCAGGATCTGGAGCCGGATCGCGCAGCGTCATCAGTGGCGGCCGGTCCGCCGTCTCTGCAGCACGACCTGGTTCAGCCCGATCGCGTCGTCGGGTGTATCAACCCGAACCCGGCCACGCGTCTCGGACCCGGTTAAGTCGCCCGCGCAGCGCGGTAGCATCGCCCTCGCGACACCGCCGCTCGCCGTTCGCGCAAACGGCGGCTGGTGTGCCCCTCCACGCGGCGTCGTTCCATCCACCTCGTCGGCCCAGGAGTACGCACCGTGGGGTGGGTGCCAATGGAAGTCGCAGCGGCAGCCGTAGTCGAAGCCCGGGGCCGCCATCCCCGGTGTACGACACCTACTTTGACGTCGTACCCGATGCGGATGCTGGACTTGGTGGCGTCGCCTCCGACGAACAACGGCGGACAAATGAACTCCACGGAAAGTACGAGGAGCTTGTGGAGCGACAGCGTCGGTTGGAAGCACAGTTGGCTGCGGTTTCGTCCTCGCGGCAACAGTCATCCATGCACCAAGACGGGAGTGTTCTTGTGGACGAGGAAAGTGGGATGACCTTCGAGGCCGGGTCTCGCATTGAAGGCACAGTCCCATCAGCGGTTCGTGCATTGCATTTCGACTGCGCTACACAGTGCCTGTGTGTGTGGTGTGAGGAGCGGGAGCCGCTTGGGACGCGTTTTTGTGTTGTTGGGCTGGCAGCTCCACTTTGCGCGTTCGGTTCGTTTGGTCACTTGGCGTTGGTCGCCTCACACGCTTTCGACTGCGCATGTGTGTGTTGTCCGCAGGTTCGACCAAGCCACCCGCATATCAACCCTGACGATCCTGATGTGCGTGTATTGGAAGCCGTTCAACGAGCGCGCCAGGCTGCGGAGATTGAAGAGCAAACGCGCAAGTCAAGGTCCCCGGTGCGCCGAGCAAAAAGCCGTCGGAAGCGACGCACCAGTCGTGGCCGTCGTGCGCGTCCCACGTCCCCAATGCCCGTTCCACCCAACCAGGGTCGCGGAACCAAGGTTACCGTACTCTCTGACTCGCGCAAGCGACACACGTGCGTCTTGCTTGGGTTGTGCTTGCCAGGGCTGTTTGCACCGTGCCTGCATCCCTCTTTGCACACCAATGTGTCGACACGCGGGTTGTTGGCCTCGTGCTCCACGTGTGCGAAGTGTACTCTCCATGCCTTGTCTCTGTGTCTCACGTACCGTGCTCCCTGTGTGTGCATGCGTGTGTACATGTCCTCTGTCAACCCTTCCCTCCTCACAACTGCCCTGGCAATCACAGTTCTCCGCGCCTGCGCAAGAAGAAGGCGCGGGAGGGTCGAGTGGAGAAACTGCGCCAGGAACTTGCAGCTGCCCAGGCCAAGGAGCTCGAACGCAATGAGTCGGCGCGGCGCAAGGCTGAGGAAGCGTCAGCCGCGGAGGCCCGTGCGCGCCGCAAACGGGATCGACTCAAGCGCCGTGCGGCGGCAGCAGAACGTCGGCGGAGAAAGTTGGAGCAGCAGCAGCGCCAGCGGCGACAACGGGACTATGACTCGGATGAAGAGGCTGAGATGGAGCAAGCACGGGCAAAGGAGCAAGAGGAACAGCGGCGCAAAGCTGCGCGTCGCGCGGCTCGCCGAGAACAGCGTGCGCGCGAACGCGAGGCGATGCGTGAGCGCGAGAAAGCGAGGCAGGAGGAACAGGAGCGTGAACACCAACGCCAGCAGGAGGAAGAGCATGCGAAGCGCTGCGAGGAGGCCCTGGAGCGTGAGCGTGCCGCGCATCGCCAGCGCTTGCGTGCGCAGCAGCGAGAGGAACACGAGAAGGAGCGACAGCGTGTGCAAAAGCAACGGCAGAAAGAGCAGGAGCAGGAGTTGGAGCAGGAACTGGAACACGAGCGAGAGGAAAGGCGCCGTCGTCGACAGGACAGGAAAGCGCGGCAACAGCCAGATCACAAAGAAGGCGAAGCCAGTGCCGACCAGCAAGAGGTGTTTGCGATGCCACCTGGGCAAGCACCACGGCAGCAGTCGTCCCTCCCGCCCGCCCAAGATGACGGACAAGCTCCAGAACCACCCTCTCACTCTGGGTTTGAGTACTCCTCATCCGACCCTGTGGTTCGCTCGTCCGGTGCGTCCTCCACGCGCAAGCCCCACCTGGTCGCTCGATCCCCGCCCGTGCCATCATCGCAACCCAAACAGCCACGCCCGGATCGCTTGCCGACGCTTCATGCCACAGGCGCTGTCCATGTGCACCGCGGCGGTTTGTTCCACGTGGGCATGAGCGGTGACTCCAACGCCAAAGACCGCCTCAACTGGCTCAGTGACCTGTTTGACGCCGCTGCCTACGGCGGAGCGCGGCTGAAGGAGCAGGACCTGGTGATGTACCTGGAACGTCAGGCAAGGAACCACGCGGAGGCGGTATCAGAGTACAATTCTGCTGTGGAAACAGCGAGCGAAGCTGGCGACGCCCTCCCCGCGCGCCCTATCAGCTTGCAGGGGTCCCGCCTGACGTTTGGACTGGTGTGCAAGTTTGTGCACGAGGGCGCCATAGCCATGGACACGGAATGGCCAGACGAGATGTCCTTGGAAGAGTACCTCACGCTTGCAGATGCCGCGTTTCGCTTTGGCAGTGGGCCAGACACGTCACCCCCACTCCCCGACCGTGTTCGTCGCGACGAAGCGTTGCCGCACTCGTCGGACAACGGACGAGTGGAGGTGTTTGCTGCGCCAACGCCCGAGGGAAAGCTGCAATCCGCGCCACCTGGCAGTGGTGACAATGGCGCCCCCGGCAGCGGTACCGACGACACCTGGGGCGGCGAGGGTACGGATGGTACGGGGCGGCACTCGTCGCGGCGTGCTGCAAGCGACAGGGGGCTGCACCGCGCAAAGAGCTGGCGCATTGGCGACGCGCCGCATCCGGAAGTTAGGCGTGTGTTGCGCGGAGGGTTGTGGCACTGTGCCATGTGTGCCACAGACAGCACCGCGGCGCGTCAAGACTGGTTGAAGGAGGTGTGGGAGGCGGTGGCAGGCATCACAAACCACTGCAGCCACGCCGACATGGTGCCGTTCTTGGAGCGCAACGCGGTGCGGGCAGACACGGCGAACGATCGGGAGCTTGACCCGGAACACCTCACGTTCTCATTAATCTGCAAGTACGTTTGGGCGATGAAATGAGTTGTTATGCTTTCTTACTATCGCTCATCAACTTGTGATGGCTCTGCTGTGATGATGGTGTGTCCCCGTTGGCGTCCATTGCAGGTTTTTGTTCCTGGGTGTGGAGCAAAACGAGGATATCGAGTGGCCCGACCATATGGAATGGAGCACCTTCCTTCCTGTTGCCGAGCGCGCATTTTGCGCTGGCATCACAGTGCCAACAGCTGAACAAATCGAAGCACGGCGCCACGCTGCCAATGCGGCTGGAAAGTCCGCTGCGCAGCTCGCGTCGATTGCTACAGCGCCGCCTCAGGAGCGACGCGCGGGTTTGAGCTTTGCAGCGGCACCTGAGCGGCCGAAGGGCAAGAGCAGTGGTGTGGATGTGGATGGGGCAACAACGGCGGAGTTGTTGCGACAGCTACGGGAAGGTGGGGCGCATGGCGATGGAACAGACGAGCTGGGGGATGTGTTTGATACCGCGACCGGGGTGGGTGGGAGTGTCGATGGTGGTGATGCCATGGATGTTGAAGATGAAATGGACGCTGACATGGAGGTATGTGCACGTTTTCAGTTGATGGCTATTCGGAATCGCCACCTCACCTCCACGAACCCTTTTTACGTTTGCATGCGATGCTTGTCTACGCAGGCTGAAGCAGCGGAGGTCATTCAGGCGGCTTTCCGCTCGTTCCAATCTCGCCGTGTCCATGTGTCAGATCGACGCTTGGGTTCACCCCCACCCTCCGACAGCCACCAGACCCCTCGTCGCGCCAAGCCCCAATCCAGCCCTCCTCCTGCTGACTTGAGCATGTCAGATGGCGGGGCGACGGAGGCAAGCAGTATTGGGGAGCGAACGGACGACGAGGATGCATTCATGCTGCCTCCGAGCGACGCAGAGTCTGGATCTGTATCTGTCGACGACGCGCAGTCTCGTGCGGCGTCCAGGGCGTCAAGAGCCAGCAGTGCTTCGCACAAACAAACAGTGATCGTTGTGCATTCTGTGTCTGGTGTGCCAGACGACTGCTCCTCCGTGGGGGTGGCGTTTTCGTGGCTGGGTCACGATGTCAGCTGTGACGCACCAGTTGTTGATGGGCATGCGACGCTTAACCTGAGCAACAGTACGTGCGCGTGTTGTATTGCCGAGTCTGTTGTGTTGTCGTGTGGTTGTTCCATAGAGTTCTGGCCTCATTCACGTCATAACGCTCTTGCTGATGGCTGCGACTTGTTTTCACAGCTGTGTCCGTCGGTGTCGGTACGGGTGAACGTGGTATCCTGACCCAGCTGCTTCGTGAAGTCGAGGACGGCGATTATGAGGACGATGATGCCGTGTTCCGACTGTATGTCACCGACGATGACACTGGGGCCACCATCGGCGCCGCTGGCTGCCCCGCATCGTTGGTTCAGTCCATCCTGCAGAACGAGCAGGTCTGTGGGTGGCGGGTGACGGCGGATTAGCGTTGTTGGTTGTTTAACATATGCATATGCATATGCGCGGTGGCTCCGCAGGATGCAATGGAGGAGTCGCTTGAAGTCGCAAACATGGGTGAGGGGACGGGCGTGCTCTTGAAGATCTCGGTGTTTCTTTCTGAAGCGGCACAAGATTTGTTGTACGGTGGTGCGGAAGATGACGAATCAATCGACGACGCCGATTCGGACGGCGGGTCTGATATTTTCTGACGAGACTTGGTTGATGTTGTCTTTCTCCGAGCGTCGCTGACCTCATTGTTCTTCCAGCGCCAGCAGCCGTGGTCAAGAGTCGCACGGGTGATGTATCAATTCCACAACAAGTTCGAGGCTGCGAGGTCTTCACACGGGGCCTAGGAAAATGAAGGACATACTTTTCTTCCGTTCTACAGTAAGTTCCCCCTCGTTTACAGCATGCGTACACAAAGAATGCGATTCTCACGTACACGACAACATCAACACATCAAATTCACACAACACACACGAAAGTACCGTCATAGCCACAATCTAAGGAGCCAGGGGCACACACCATGCGAACTCCGTCGGAATGCAGAATTGTCTCCATACCAACACCGTTGGTCACTTTGACAGTACATATCACAAGCTCACCCTCTGTCAACTGGGGCATCACGACTTGAAAACGCTGCTCTTGAACCGGTAGCTGAGACCATTTCATGAGGTCTTGCGAACCGGCCGAGGTACCCAGTGCCACTCTGACAAACGAGACTCCACTTTCCTCATCACGCAACGCAGGCAACGAAAAGCCCAACACCGTAGCTTGATCGCTCATGGACATAGCCACGCCGCCACACACACCAGACACGCCTGTGGTACTGTTCTGCACAACGGTGACGGGGTCATCGGCTCGCCAACCCTGCCTGAAACACAGTTCCTCCAGGTACTGATCTGACACATCAGCAGGCAGGACGTCCCTCGTTGCAACACTCTCTCTGCTGTCTCCATCTACCACCCATGTCAACACGCTAGGTGGAGGAACGGCAAGGGTTCCCGCTTGTGGCCGACAATCCAAGTCCATCGCGCTCTTCACGGTGCTCGAAAGCTCAACATCTACCACAGTCGCGTCGGAAACACGTGCTGCAGCAGGCGTCGTGTCCACCACCAGCACATGCGAGGAGGACAGAATCATCGTGTTTCCTGCCCGATCACGAGCGGCGATGCGAGCCTGGTACTCTTCGCCAGGAACGAGGGACACGTCGAGTGTTGCATTCCACAGCGTGGTGTTCCGAGCGTCCGCTCCCACTTCCACCGTGAGCGGGGCAGACACCACTTCGCCACTGCTTGCCAATACAAGTGAAACATCATACTCCACTGCAGCGTCGAATGCCGTATCAGGATTAGCGAGACTGTCAGCAACAGTGAGATTTCCATCGGTGCCATCATCCTCGGCAGAGGTGGTTACAAGCTGTGGTGAGTCAAACGGCGTCCATTGAACGGTGACGCGGTCAGAGACGGTTTGGACAAACCGAGTACGGGACGGCCACAGCGATGTGCTGTTCGTGGCAGAAGCTTGGTCAAACGGCTCCCCAACACTGCCTGGGAGGGCCATCGGAGTGGTTTCAGCGAACGTGACCTTGCCGGGAGCTGGAGCAGCTTCATCTGCCACGAACACAGGCATTGCAACCGACGTCGAAAGTCCCGCACCGTTGACAGCGGTCACTGTGACAAACAGCACGGCTCCGTGGGACGCAAAGCGTGCTACAACATCACGATCGGCACCCAGCAAGGGCCACAGTTCCATGGATGTGCTGGAGGTGCGGTACAAGTACCCCATCAACTGTGTTCCTCCTGGCGATGTGCCCAACGCGACTTGGTACTTGTTCACGTGGGATTCTTCGTCCGTGAAGCCACCCCAGTGCACAATCCACCCGGCCGCCAACAGTTTCTCTTTGGCGTCAGTGCCACCCGGGAAGAGCTGCGGCGGCGGAACGGGATCGCAAACATGCCCACCCTGCGGGGTGACACGGCACGCATTCTCCAGTGGAGGCGGCCACTGCCACCCACGTGTGGCGGTGATGACACCAGCCGTTGGTGGCGACACATCGATCGTGACATGTGACGAATATGTTTTGCATGCCAAGCCCAGCCCGCACGGTGATACCCGCACCACATATTTCTCGTCTGGGGACAATTGAAGGCCCGTGGCGGTGACTTCGGACGCCACTCCTAGCCATGTCGGTGGCACAACAAACGTGCCATCCGAGTCGGAGTGGACACTCCACACAACACCCACAAGCCCCGCTTCAGGCCCCGCAAACGACCACGCCGCATGCAATGATGTGGTGTCAGCCTGAAAGTGGTTCACCTCCACATGCTGCCCGCGTCCGGTGGGCCACGGCGCTTGCGTGAGGAACAAAGGTACCGAAAGCACAGCTCGGGCTACAAGCCCAGCTCCGTTGACGACACGCACATGGGCATACACGGGTTCGTGGGACACCATGTTCCACGGAGACCCTTCATTTGGGTCCTCCTCACCAAAAGTAACCACCGCCACCCCGTGTATTTCGGCGTCTGAGACATTCACGGGAAGTGTTGAGGAGAAAGCTCCCTCCATTAGGGCGTCTTCGTACTGCTGTACAGACACGTTGACAGGGAGTCCAGTCCCAGAAAAGGTCGACCACACAACCTCTGCGTGTTGAATCCCTGACTCACGATCCAGGGCAGACACATGAACAGCCACAACCCGCTCCCGGTTTGACACAACAACTTTGCCTGCACCTCGGTGAGAAGACAGCGCGTCGGTAGCGGCCTGGAACAGTGGGGTCGCTGCAACTCGGGCATGGTCTGGATCGATAGCAGGTGACCAGGTGGGACCAGAGGCAGCGATGATGAACTCGACACGGTGTTGCAGTATCTCGGTGGCGTTGGATGTTGCTGCCATCTGCCGATTGAACACAGCGAGGGGGGTATGGACACGGATGGAGGCAAACGGGGCCGTGGTATCAACACAAAGTGGAGGGGAATTGAGGCGCTTGGAGGCCAACTTGGTGCTGCGGCACGAAACTGCGGCATGGTAGCAGTGGCCGTGCTTCAGGTTCAGCCCAGTGATGACAGCGCTGTTCACATGTTGTGTTGGATCTGATGGTACCTCGATGGGTTCAACCACTCCAGCAACACTTAACATGCCTTGATCTCCGCCAGACACACTACCGACAACGACACCGACTGTGGACGTCGTAAGTGCCTCTTGGGTCGACTTTGTCTCGTTGCCGCACACCCACCACACATCCATGGCGGATGAATTGGATTGGAAAACAACGTGTGAAAGCGTGGTATTGGGCTGAGTAAATTCTGCCACAAGCTCGGGTGTCCCAGTGGCACTCACACGGCGAAGACCGACACGAGAAGGCGCGGCCAAGGCACCCTGGACGATGGTGGGCGGAGACACGGCCACCCGGGAGACGTTCGCGGCATTGAAGGCGACAACGATCACCTGGATGGCGTGACCAGGAACAAGTGGTCGAAGTAGGGCACGGCCTTCCAACGGCGCCGCGGTGACCAGCGCCGCAAGGGCTTCGTCACCAGAAGCCGCCACACCCCACCGTCGATGTCCGGTTGACATGGCAGGAGACACGGCTGTATGGGGGCCGTCTTCACCGTCAACATCGACAACTGACCACACGTAGCGCAGAGGAACTGCGCTGTGTGAGGTCGTGTTCGTGGTGTTGGCGTCGCCACCGCCACCACCAAAGTCCCACACCGCAGCCACGGTGGTGGCATCAAGCTGTACCCAGCTGTGCAGCGCGTCTGCTCCATTGAGATGAGCGACAGGGGTTTGCGCATCGACCACGGACACACGCCCGACAGGAATTTGAGATTGGACCGTGGCCCCGTCGGACGAAGCTTGCGTCCAGCCCAATCCGCTGCTGAAGGACGCTCGAACAGAGGCGTGGACACGAGTGCCATCCGGCACTTCCGCTTCTAGATCAAACGACGCAGAGGTGTTAGCACCCACAAACGTCCAAGGAACGAGATCAGTGCTGTACGGCCCGTCACTGCCAAACGCAACTTGATACTGCAAGTCACCCGTCGGCAATGGTGCAAGCGTGCTGATACCGCTCGAAGCCCCAAAGCGATGCCACGAAGCTTTCAACACTGCGCCTGTGGGCAACACTTCTGCGTCGTTGACTCGCCCACCGTCAAATACAACGCCAGTGGTGGGGGGACGATAGTTCACGGTGACACTGGAACGCGCTTCACCGACAATGAGGCCGTTCACCTCGGCCTGTGCTCGCACATACAGCACCGAGCCCTGGTGGAATGGAAGCGACACACCTTGAAACAAGTCCAAGACAGACGCCTGGAACGCGGTGACGTTGCCAGGCAGGCGCCGTGACCACCGTAGGGCGCCAGGGCTTGTGCCAATGGACATGATCATGGCGGTGTCGGCGTCTTCCGGAGGTGCAAAGCTCGAGTTGCAAGCGCTGCTGTGATTTGCTGACATAGTTGAAGCAAGGATGCAGTCAGCAGTTGTGGACCAACGCACGCTAAGCACCGTGTCGGGTATCTTGGGTGCCCAGCACGCACTGCACCTGGCTGGTTCGATGATGGAAAGCGCCGCACTCACGGTCCCTGCAGGACAGCTAGGACACTCCAGGTCTTTGTTGAGGGGGTCTTGTGTCCCCGGCGGGCACACGCACACCTCTCCAGCGTTTGAATCCAGCGCCACCCGCACCGGCATCGTGGGATTGAAGTCGTCAACACACGTGATTAATGACGATAGTGGAGGCGGTGGAGTGGGAATAGAAACAGAGGAACGGCCACATGCCTCGCGTGTACAGAGCTGTGGGGCGTTGCCCAGCCCTGTTTTGCATGTATGAGCCGGACATGGTACACATAGCAGAGAATCAGGGTCGAGATAGGTGTCCGGACCACATGTACATGCGTGCGCGACGGGATCAAAGACTGCACCACTTTCCATTTGTGCCCCCGCCGCGTCCCCACAATGGCACCACGTGGATCCCAGAGTATCGGGTTCTGGGAACATCGTGCGGTTGGCATAAACAGGGACCTCCATCGACAACGTTGTCGAAAGACTCATCGCGGGAATGAACACCACCCGGGCCGACTCAATGCGCATGAGCGGGCTGGTATCTTGTGGGCGTGGCAACACCCACACCGGTGCACTCGTGGCAGTGGCGACGATACGCGCTCGGTTTTCGGCGCGCACAGAGTAGTACAGCTTGTCGCCAGGACGCACTCGGCTCCCGATGCGCATCCATGCGTGGGTGCGCCACACGGGCACCGTTTTCCACGCCATCACATCGTCTCCACCAGGGTTCGTGCCCACCGCCCACATGATGCGCGCGATACCTGACTCCCCGTCTCGCCACATCGACCACGACGCAGCCACGGCCGTGCTGTGGGGTAACACGGACGGTCGACTGCTGGCATCCATAGCGCCCACCGAGCCTCGCACAAGGCCGATTGGGTCCACGCCCCACACTCCTACGTCGGACCACGGTGGGCTTGTGTCAATTACGGTCGCGGGAGAGGACACGCTTGATACGTGACCAGCGTGGTTGACTGCCTTCACAGAACAAAACACGGACTGGCCCGAGAGCAGCGCCAGTCCATCGACAAACCAGGTCGAGACATTGGAAGCAAGCGTTACAAAGCCACCAGTCAGGTCAGCGGTGCCGGGCTGTGTTCCCAGTCCCACACGGAAGGAAGACACGCCGGACAAAGGATCATGGAAGTTGCTCCACGCGCACCCAAGAGCGCGGGTGTTGGACGTGTAACGACGGTGCAGCCACGAACTGGGACGCGGAGTCGTTTCTTCATCGGCGCCATCACTGCCAAACGGATTGGTGTTATTTGGCTGCGTCACCACAAACACACTACCCGGGTTTGGGGGCAACGGGTCCACACGGAACGCAGAGGTGTGCGCAAACGACTTTAATCCACCCCCGTTTACGGCCTCCACGGAGGCAAAATACGTCATGCCGGACAGCAAATGCAGTTCATTGACGTGCACATGAACTCTGTGTTCAGCAGTGACGCGTGATGAAGGGACAACAGTCCAAGCGCGCACTTGCACACCAAAAGGCTGCGTGCCCAAAGCCCAACGGTAGTGGGAAATGTTGGAATGCATATCGGTCGCTGGAGACCATGAAAGTTGGACGGCGTTGGCACTACCCACCCACATCACGCTGCCATCATGGGTTGCGTTGTGAACAACGATGTCGCTGGATGGTGACGGCGCAGATGCATCAACGGTAACACCCGCTGACACGGCGGAAGCTGTGCCACCAGCACCATTGGTTGCATACACGGTGACAAAATACGTCTGTCCATCCACAAGTGACAAGTTGTGTGCACTGACACTTGAGAGAGGACCCACGTCGGTGACTGGGACCACGTCCACACCATGCGGATGTGTGCCGACTGACCAAGCGAAACCAACCACCCGTGACCCTGCATCGACAAAGCCACGCCACGATGCAAGAATGCTGTGGCGCTCGGGTTGAACGGAAACACTGATATGAGTGAGCGAGTGGTCAATTACCGCACCGCGGGTGTCGGGAGGTGACAAGTCCACAACAAAGCCGTCGCTGTGTTTGTCAACGTAGGCACCAGAGCCGCTCACACACCGCAACACTGACACATATCTGTGCCCTTCTTCAAGTGTGAGGTTGTGAACAGTGGCGGTCTGGACCTGGGAACGAGTACCAGGCGGGGAGTGCGACCCTGTGATGGAGCTCCAGTTGTGCACGACAGCGAGAGGTGCGCCAGTCACCGGATCGACACGCAGTACTTGCACAGCAGCGTGATGGATGCCAGATTCTACATCATGGCACTGCAGGGTGACGGTCAGGGTATCAAAAGAAGTGATGGCGTCTTCATCAACGTGTGCACTGGCGCCTTCATGAATGAATGCAGCCACAGGTGGCGTGAGATCGACGATGAAGCCGGGAGAAGCACCGTAGCCGGTCACGCCAGTGTCGGATGTCGCAAAAGCAACGGCGCATATCCGTGCGCCATGAATCATTGACACACCTTCCGAGACCGCAAAAGACGTCTGGTTGGGGCTCTTGGCAGTTGTCAACGCCAGAATATTGAGATCCAACACGGTGTCAAGGGAGTCGCAGGTACTGGCTCCGTATCGAAGCCGCGTCCAAGGAGCAACGTTCTTGGCTGGACGCGCGACGGTGAATGAAATGAAGGTAGCGGACGCGCTTGCAGTTTTGTTTTCTGAAAGCTCCATGCACCTCAGGTGTGAGGCACACTGCCGTGGGTCTGCCTCGGATCCCGCGATGGGAGGACTGTCAAGAACCAGGGGCATTGGCACAGTTCCATCCACCCCTACGCCATTGCTGGTAATGGAGCTAACAGCACCAGCAGCAGTGACAGCCCGAACAGTAACAAACACAACTTCAGCCTGACGAATGGTGTCGTTGGCAACCAAGTTGTCAGCAAATGTGGCAAGCCCAACGTTTTTAAACGGAGCAACGTCATCAAGGCCTGGTTCAGAACCCACGCCGACTTGATAGGCAAGCAGTGCAGGTCGTCCAGGATCCACACGGAAACCAGTCCAGGACGCCGCAAGCGCGGACGAAGGGAGCCAGTCGACATCATCCAGAACAGGGTGCGTCATGCCCAATGTGGCATACGCTGGGTTTAGGTCCGCAACTACGGCAGTGCTGTTGTCGGCAGGGGTGGTATCCAACACCATACCGTCACTGACGCCAAACGACGATAGTCCCACCGGATTGGTGCACATCACTTGCGAAAAAAGCACCAAAGATTTGTCCATCCTGCGTGCTTCGTCTTGAACAGCATGAAGCGCGCCACGTTCAGTAGCACCACGCCCGATTGTGCCAACGTCCATCCATTCCGTCACAGCAGTTGAGTTGGTGCCGTTTCCAGTGGTCACCTCACACGTGCTAGTAGTGCACACACGCCACGCATACTGCATCAACCCATGGCCCATACCAGCAACGCTCTCAGGGTCACTACAACGGAACTTTGCGCGCACGATCATGGCATCCGTGGTGTCAACATCGCCCAACGCTGTGGCGTTGTCGCGGTAGTGTGTCTCCACACCAGTATCATCCAACGGGAAAACATCGACCACCCACTGTACAACTGGTGGGGTGGCATCGATGTACATTGGACCAATACGTGTCAAGGATACAGCACGGGCAGGGTTTGTGGCTCGCAGCACCACGAAGTAAGGTTGACCGGTGATGAACTGCGATGAGCCCTCCGGGGGGCCAAATGTGAAACTGGTGGTGTTGGGGGGCACCACAACGAACTCATGTACATCGGTTCCGTCATCACGCGTGCCTAGACCGACTCGTAGCTCCAATACGGAGGTGTGCGGATCGTAGAATTCCGCCCACTCAGCTCGAAGTGCCGTTTGGAGGCGCTGGTGGAAAGCCGTCGGTGCTGAGGACGACGCGTGCACCTCTGCAGCTGTGTCGTTCAGGGCAGGTACAAAGCGTTGCCACGCTGACAAAGGTGGGGATGCGTCGAACACAACACCCGGTGCAGCAAACTGGGAGCAAAGTTGGCCTCGGTTGCATACATCCAAGCTTGCAAAGTACTGTTCGCCGTCCTGGAGCGGGAGCGGTGAAGTGAACACAATCTGATCATTGTTGGATATCGGCAACCTTTTGGTTTCGAAGGAGGCGCGAGCAACAGTGTCCTCCACCACCAACGGGCCTTCGGGGGAACCAGTACGCACATTCGCGATTCGATACAACAGCACATTGTCAGGTGCACTGTCAGGTTCGCTAAACGTCGCATCCCAACCGAGGGCCAGTGATGCCCAGCGCGTGAAAGACACATTGGCACTTGCTGTGGGAACTGCAGACGCCGCCACGTTCCACACAGCAACAGCCCCAGGCGCAAACGGCGGGGTATCATCCGCAACAAAAGGAGCCGAACAGGTTGCTGGACCGTTTTCACCTCGCATGTTCGTTTCAAAGGCGATGGCACGGTATGTGTCGCCGCGCACCATCCCAGACAAACCTGACCGACCAAGAATCACCGACACATCTTCTTGGGGAACAGGGTGGAGTGCAGAATCGGCTATCTGACATTGTCGACGCAAGTACATGCCACGGACACGGATGATGGGTTGAGGTAATGACCCGAGCTGGGACGAGTGTCTAAGCTTCGTCGCAGAGTGAGTTCCGTTGCGATTTTCAAGTCTGGCAAGTAGGTGCACGGATGTGACTTGTCGCCAGTCAACATCGTTTGCACGAACGTGGTCACTGAGGGCGATAGATGCGGTCATTGTGCGCCAGCCATGTCGTGTCGCGGGGCCTGGGACAACGGTGGTTGAGAAAGCACCTGCTTCCCTGGTGGGAACAGTGATTTCAACTCCGGCTACGTGCACGTCAACGTGCGCATTTTGCGTCGACGCATTTGGTGCAAGTGGAACGTCTTGTTGTTCCCAAACAAGATCAGTATCGCGCAGACAGTTGCACGTGGGGTCTACCAGGGTTGTGGCATCAACAGGAACAGCAGCAACTGACAAGGAAGATGCTGTGCTCCGTGGATAGGGGCGGAGCACCATGGTATTGACATGGTCCACGCTCAACCCTGCGGTGGCACCCTCGGAATCAGTGGAGCCAGACCAAGGGGGTAGTACCAAGTCGACCGTGTGTGCTTCTTGCACAGACACTCTTCCACATGGAACACAGTCGCTGTTGCGGGGCACCAAACGGATACGTCGTACCCTGAACTGGGCCAGTGGATCCACCGTGCCTGTCGTCACCAGGCGTAGGTAACGCAGGCTGCGCCGCGACTGGGCCCCGCCTTCCAAACCAAGATCGTCCATTACGAATGCATCTGCTTCCACCAACACCCATGTTTGATGCCGACGTCGCTGGGCATTGACATGTGCAATGTCCATAGCAAACCTGACACCGTGCGAGGGACCTCGAGAATGTTGCCAAGACCCTCCAATGATGGCCATTCCCTCTTCGCTCGACCACACCTCCAGCTGCACAACATACCTAGGGGGTGTGGCACGCGGGGTGGTTGTGGGGATATGTGTGCTACTCGGCGGTGTGGTCATGTCAAACACGGCGTCGATACCTGGCATCTGCTCCACGACTGAACCGTCCTGATACACTGCGTGCGCACCACTTCCGGCAGCGCATGCGCCTGGCATTGGGGCGTGGAACACGGCCCAAGGAGCGGCATCGCGGTGGGCGCCAATTGCAGAGGATGTGGTGGCATCAAAGGTCGCGTCATGGTGCCGCTGCAGCGAAGACCTCAGACGTCCTCGCATAGCACCTGCCACAACAACATCCGCTGCGTCTCCAACAAGGGACACATCACGCGTGGACGCGAATGCAACAGAAAGGCGTGCGACCTGAGACGCTTTCGCTGGTCGAGGCTGTGGGTCTGCTAGTGTGACTCCGCTGAGTGCCAAACCTGACGCAACGTCAAAGCACAAGAATGCCGCAAAGGAAGACGGAGCAGCGCCAACCGAAACCGGTGCTATTGGAGCTTTGGTGCTGGAAATCAGCAGCGGCGACGACGAGCCCACCACAACACAAACTCGACCTTCAGCCATCACGACCGAAGAGGTGATCTCACGAAGCCCACCACGCGTAGTGCTTGAGACTTGTCGAACCCAAAGTGCAGGGTGAGCACAACACGGTGATGCGGTAGCTGAGCGAGGATCAAACGCAGCAACATAGGCAGTAGTCTGGGAACGCTCCGATGGGGAAGCCGTAGCACTTGTAGCAGGCCCGTAGCTCGTGGTCGATCCCCACGACAAACTGTCGTCAGCATGTAGACCCGTCATGAACAGCATCTGGGATGTGGAATCAAACAGAAGCGATGTCACAGCCGGGTGGGGTAGCGTGGACATGTCTAGCCCTGACTGTGGCTCGGCTTGAGAAAACCACGCAAGTATGAGTGCCACAAAATCATCAGCAGCCACATTCATGGTGTAACAGGCAACAAAAGGCACTGCCTGAGTTGCATCATCTGGTCTCTGCACTGAGCGACCACTTCCAGCACCAAGGTCCATGGTGTAGCCAAAGAACGCTCCGGCCACGCAAATCATTGAATCGTTGGCAGTGACGGCAACGGCCGACACTCGAACGAGATTTCCATGAATGTATGGGTTGCCAAACTTCAGGAGCTGCGTCGCGTCAGAAGATGTGTACAATGGTTGCCTGTACAAAGCAGCTTCTCGGCCATACACAGGTGAATCAGGCATCGAGCTGTCACTTACACCAAGGGGCACCAAACCATCACCGTCAAACGTTCGCAACGTGGTGATGTACACTGCGTGATTGGACATTGCAGCAGCAGCCGCTGCTTCTTCTTCCGCAGTGCTGTCAAGTACAGCAAACCGGTGTGGAACAACCGACGCTGATGCATCGGAAAAGCACGCAACAAATGCATCTCCACCACCGCCGCTGTCACCTCCACTAGATGTTGCCCAGCCATGCGGCCAGCTTGCAGCGTCTGATGCGTCATCAACAGTCCCGGCAACACAGTACATGGTCCCATCAGGAGACGCAGTGGCGGCAACAATACGCGAGTTCGAGACGTTTGGGAACGCAGTCATCGACATGACACTCCCGCTCACTCGATCTGTTACCAACATGGCGGCTCCGTGATGCGTACCATGACCATGCGACCCGAACGTTCCAGACAACATGTTGTCAACGAGTGGCGTCCGGGATGTCGCTTCCACAAGCGTCCCATTTGTGATGGTGACTGCAGTAACAACGCTGTGGCGGCTCATCGCGGTTGAAATACTGTCTGTGACAACTTCCGAAACCATGTCTGTGGCTTGACCACCTTGGCCCTGAGCCACCACCACAACTCTTGCAGCGTGGGCGCTAGACAAAGGCTGTTTTGGTGACTGTGCAGCATCAAACCTCGCAAACATGGGGCGTGCTGGCACAGAGACAGGTTCACCTGTGGGGCGCGTGGGAGCTGGAACACCGTGCATTTCCTGCCAGGACCCACTGTGTGTTCTCGGAAACGTGACGCCCGCGGTCGTGGATCCCATCAGCACGACATCATCACGGTGGGCGGTCATGGCCATTGTCTGCACAGAAGCCGTGGCAACACCGGCACTGATGTGTCGCAAAGCCACTACGTCGGATCCACCTGGCCCGTCAATCACAGCAACAGCAAGTTGCTGATGCGGTGACGCAACTTGCAGCGAGTGTCGCGACATGCGCAGTGACATGTTGAAAGACAATGCCACCCACGCCTGGCCGCCAGCTACCGCCACACCATGGCTAGTGCACCCTTCATCACACTGAGGAATGGTGATGCTGTGTGTGTCACCAGTTTCGACATCAAGTACAGCAACAATCGCGCGGGTTTTGTCGGTTGTGGTCATGTGCTGCAGCTTGTTTTCGCAGCGGACGTTGTTCAGGCACACCTTGGCCGCACCTGGTATCCAAAACTCGCCACTCAGAACAAGAGAGCGTCTCAATACTGCTGCACCTGTCACCATGCTGTGTGCGTCATCAACCAACGAGGCGTCGGGTACAATGGCGTGAGCCCACATGAACGACTGCGAGGCAAGCGACACGTAGGCCACAAATCCAGTGCGACCATAGCTCGAGACAGCATGCAAGATATTCCCGCCAAGTGTTAATGCGCCGGCAGTGAAAAATCCACCGCACACAATGCCCTGCGTGGATCCGTCACTTGCCACGAATATTGCAATTGAAGTGACCCGGACTGAATGCAGGTAGTTAGGAGCAGGCACAGCCAGACCGAAACTTGCCTCACCAGTGTTGGTGGAGGCAACATACAGCGCCATGGCTTCTTGTTTCTCATGCAAGCCGAGTGCTAGGGTTTGGTAGCCCCACGAAGGGCCAGAGCCAGTGAAGTACCCACCAGCCGCCACAATATCGTTTCCAGCAGCAACAGCAAGAATGGCGTCGTCCCTACCACCGATGGCCCCGAGGCTATGTTGCCATGCCACAGTATGATCATCGTCACGAAGTGCCACAAGAAAACCATCACGTCCACCATCTCCGGGCGTGGGCAATGAGGTGGCATATTCATCGAACGTGATAGACGAGTACGAAGATGACGGCGTGGTGTAGCCCACAAGAAAATGCAAGTCGCCAAGGGGGCTTGCGCAGGCGGCAGTGAAACGTTCATCTTGCCAAGGTTGCGAAAAAGATTTGATGCGTAGGGTACGTACAACAACAGGGCTGGCCGCATCGGAAGATGCTTTATACACAACGGCAACGGCATCATAACCGTGGTCCGGATTCCCTGAGTCGCCCGCAGCTGTCAGGGTGTGCAAATTGTCCAAGACCAGCTCGCCCTTGAACCCCCCAACAGCGATCAAGGTCGTAGCTCCACCTGAAACACCCGAAATGAACCCCTCCACCTCTCCTGTGGCACCACCAAGTGTTACAGCAACCGCTCTCTGAACAGGTTTCTGGTAAACGGCACCAGGACCACGGGTGGCCGACAAACGAAGCTCCGCGCCCCACACATCCCATGATCCAACTGCCGAACGAGAAGTCGACCCCGAAGCGCCGACCAGCAGCCCAGCCGCTGTGGGCCCACGAACTGTGTGCTGTAGCGCCCGAGAGCTGCCGATCACGTACACCATGTCATCGTGCTCATCCACCAGAACCACAGAAGCCATGTCATGGCTTGAAGGGGCTAACTGTGTTTGCGACTCTATGCCACGCAGAAACTGAGGCGCACCAGAGGAGAGGTCAAGCTCGGCAACCCACTTTGTCAATGGCAACCCTTCGTCACCACGATCAGCGAGCTCCAGGGTAAAATCCGCTGTGTGACCAGACACAGAGATAGAAGGTGTAGCGGCTGTACTAGAGGCCGTTCCCACCACCACAGCTCTGGCATGGGTGGCAGCAATCGAGGAGCATCGTGCTTCTCCGCCCGTCGCATATACCCACTGCGTCCAATCCAAGGCACCGGTGCGGGTGTTGATTGCGGCCACAACTGAAACCAGTCCTGAAGCAGTCAAGACATCAGCCGGTGCATCCACCATTGAACCAGTCGTGTTTGCAGACAAGACTGCAGGGGACTGGGGAGGGATATCCGCAATAGAAGGGGACGTCTTCCACACCACCACGCTGGCACCAGACGAATCGAAGCTGGCACACAAGGTAGCACCAAAAGATGATGGGGTGACGGCGCGCAGCTGCAATGGTCGAACCAATGGCAGTCTGTCGCTTTGCGCATAACCAAGCGCAGCCCACAGCAGCGACACATGCACACACTCGCCAGAAACCACTGTGACCGAGTAAAACGCAAGCCATGCAGTTGTCTTGTCTGTATGTGGTGGTGCAAGCGTTACACCACCAGTGGCGGTGTTGTGTTGGTCATGAGAACACGCTACAAAGTCAGGAATCCACATCACCCCAGTCGTGTCGGCGTCATTCCGCATGAATCCACCACTGATGAGCACTCCCCCTTCTACTGTGTGAACCGACACGCCAATAGCTTTGATGAACTCTCCACCAAACCGCACCCTCGTCCAATTCTTGGGAGCAAGCCCATGAGTGGAAGCGACGCCAACAGCAAGTACAGCGGTGGACCGATGTTTGTCACCCCACGAACTGCTCCCTGAAGTGGTCAGGACGGCGACCAAACCTGACTCTCGGTGGTGTGAGACATCTTCGACAACGTCAGCTCCGACGGAGGCACCAATGTTCAAACCTGTGTACAGCCACTGAACATGACCGTGCAGATCCACGCAGGCAACAACCGGTTCAACGGAGTCGCCAAATATTACTGGCACAGGCGGAACGCCTGCAACAGTCAATGATCTGCAACGAAACTTGTGTGTGAGATTCCAAATTGAACACAAGCAGCACAAACAAGCGCACCACAACATACCCTGTTTGTGTTCCCAGAAACTGGCCTCCGATAAGAACATGCTCGTGGCCGTAGGCGTCAACGCAAGAAATGGAAGCGTCCCCAGTTATTCCCCATGAAGGCCCCATCACCATAGCACCGAAAGGAATGCGAGTTTTCGTTGCAACAAAACGCAGAGCTCCCACTGATGCATCAGACGAAGAAGGTGGCACATACGTGTCGCCAACAACTGCGGTCGCATTCACCCGGCTCGATACTGTGCCCACAATTGCTACCGCATTTGGCATGAGTGCTGCGTCCTCACCCCATTCATCGCCAGCGGCACCTCCTCGGTAGAACAGCGAGGCAGTTGTTGCATGTATGGACGCGCCAGTGCGTACTCGAGCGACGAAACCTCGAGGTACGGTGGTAATGTTGCGCTGGGTGACACTTTGTTGCGGCACCATGGGAAACAGTGAGACGCGGGAGTGAAGCTCGCCACTCGCAGAACCTGCGAGAAGCACCTCTGTCCCACCGCTGGTTGGATCTGGGATCATGTCACCAACTACTGCAGCAGCAGTTGGCGACCCAACTCCACACGTTGCGCCGTTCAACGTTGGAAGGCCAAACGCGGCCTTCGAGTCTTTCCACTCGCCTGTTGTGACCGCCAGGCGAATCACGACGGAGTTTCGACACGCAATCGGCAAGTTATGCACCGTATGTGACACCCCATCACCGGTGGTGACCACCTGGGCGGACAGGGCAGCCACAATGACAGTGCCCATGTCTTCAGAGTCTGATACAGCAGACACTGCTGTACACTCAGCACCATGAATAACAGTCCTCCAGTTGACGTGCCCAGTTGTAGCATCCACTTGGTGAATCGTGGCGACCGTGTCATCAAACTCGTTCCTTCGAGCGTTTGTGCACCCGATCACAATTTTGCGCGCAGGGTAAACAGCCAACATGCTGTGACGAACCAATGAAGCCAATGTCACATTTCTAGCGAAAGTTGTGCGCCAAACTTCGCTGCCAGACGGCAATTCACTGGCAGTAAGCCGTAGAGTCGTTGCAGTGTCATTCCAAGTCTCACTTGTAACGTCAAAGACAAGCGTACTTGCGAAATGGCCTGTCCGTCCGGTCATTACGGCGACAGCAACGACAGATACAGTGGCGCCTGGGCGACTTCGCACAATCAATGTCGCAGGCGATTCGTTTTCGAAGATGAGGGCATCCACGTTGCTGTATACAGCGACAACACCGTGTTGTGTGCTGGCATTCAAGGTGTATCCACCCAACACAACGAGATTCGTGCTGGAATCTGACCCCGCGATCGAATCACCTGTACTGACACACAACCAGGCACTAAGATTCAGACCTGGGAGCGGAGCGGAAGACACGGTGCTGGTGCCAGTGCCAGGGTGAAAAAGCGCAAGAAGCCCTCTTGCTTCGCCGTTCTCAAGTCGAGAAGAAGTGCCCGGCACGGACTCAATCGCCCCGACAGCTAACACGGCAGGTTGCAGGCCGCACGATGCTTCGG